>Ga0007825_1000126_pt1 | contig 23976 bp, 13 predicted proteins | sample CryBogCBE13Jul09_FD_71229 | JGI IMG/M metagenome (GOLD analysis project Ga0007825, IMG submission 71229) | Freshwater microbial communities from Crystal Bog, Wisconsin, USA - CBE13Jul09 | ecosystem: Environmental > Aquatic > Freshwater > Lake | place: Crystal Bog, Wisconsin, USA | collected... | reverse complement strand
ATTTGGTCTATTCGTCCTCCTATCTGAACCACCATTCGGTGCAGCGCGCGGACTATGCCAAATACGACAATATCGGTCTGTTCGTGCCATATTATAACTGCGACCGCGGCGTGTATTATGCTGGCTATGCCAATTCGAAGGCGAGCGGCCAGACCTGCTATTCACCGTCGAACAGCTACAAGGTCGATGACACCAATCGGCGCTGGACGCAGGAGTTCCGTGTAACAACGCCTGCTGACAAGCCATTGCGCGCGACGGCTGGTGCTTTCTATGATGTGAACCGGACTTACGATGATACCGAGTGGGATTATACTTTGCCCGCAGCAGGTTACATTTATTCGCTGGCGCCGAACCCAGCGACGAACGTATTGGGTCTTGGTGCGTTGCCACCAGGCACTGGCTTCGTGAACGATATCTTCAAGCGTAATCGTCAATTCTCGTTCTACGGCGAAGCGTCTTATGATATTATCCCGCAGCATCTGACAGCAACGGCTGGCGCCCGCTACTATAATGAACAAGTCGCGATGTATGGTGGCTCGAACACCAGCTTCGGTGGGGTGCGCGAGGTTTGTAGCTCCGTCAACACCAACCCGCAGGGTTTGACGACCTGTAACTACACACCGCAAGCGGTTGCGCCGACAGTTTTGGGCGCGAGTTCAAATCTTGCGGTCACGCTCGCAGGGATAAACCCCCAGACTTATTCGGGCGTGCTGCTTAAAGGCAACCTGACGTATAAAATCGATCGCGATAAGCTCGTTTATGTGACCTACTCGGAAGGCTACCGCCCCGGTGGCTTCAACCGTAAAGGCTGCAATAACGCGAGCGGTCCTGGTTGCGCATCAAACCGCTTCTACTCGCCGGATAAAGACTATAACTATGAGATCGGGGCGAAGCTCGGCCTGTTTGATCATCAAGTACAGGCTAACGTAGCTGCGTACATCATCAACTGGACGGGCATCCAGATCGCGGTGTTCGACCAAAACATCTCGAACCAGACGTTCATCAACAATCTGGCAAACGGCCGGATCCACGGAATTGAGGGTGAGCTTACCTATCGTCCGCATGAGGTTCGTGGTCTGACGATCAGCACCGGCTTCTCGTACAATGACTCAAAGCTCACGAGTTGCGGTTCTACGACCATTGCAACGCTGCTGTGCAGCCAGAATGTCTTTGTTCCGTTCGGTAGCCCTCTTGCGCTGAGCCCGAAATTCCAGGGTAATATCCGGGCGCGGTATGAGTGGGAGACCAAGACGGGTCTGAAGCCATTTGTTCAGGTCGGTGCCCATTATGTTGGTAGCACGATTACCGCTGACATTAGCAATGTGAACATCCTTTATGGTTGCGCGTCACCTTATTCAGGTTGCGGCGTTAACTCGACAATCAATGGTGTGACCGTCAAGCCGGGCGATGCGATCACGCAAATCCCAGACTCGTTTAACCAGCCAGCGTATCATACGTTTGAGGCATCGTTTGGTGCGAGCAAGGATTTGTGGAATATCGAGTTCTTCGCCGACAATATTGGCGATGCTCGTCCGCAACTCTTCACCAGCGGCAACGATGGTGAGGTTCGTGTGACGACTTCACGGCCGCGTACCTTTGGTATCCGTGTCGGCTTCAAGATGTAAATGCGTTCAGGGCCCCCACTTTACGGCGGGGGCCCTTTTTTCTCGGGAGGGGCGTCGCGCACGCCCTTGCAAACTGAATTAGTGCTGATGGCCCGCCAAACTAGGTTATTTGCGTTTGGACATTTCTCTCAGACGCGGTCAGATTAAGCCATGGCAACAAATGCACAAATTGAAATTAAGACGCGTTCCGATGAGGACGTGGAGGCCGGTGTCGCGAAGGCGCAGGCCGCAGTTCAAAATGGTGATCTGAAGGCAGCGATCTTGTTGGCGCAGGCGGTGATCGATGCCGAGCCAAAAAATCAGGACGCTCTATATATTATCGCCGTCGCTTATCGTCTCAGTCGGCAACTGGCGCAGGCACTTGCGACGATTAGCGATTTGGTCGCGGCTAATCCGGCCTATGGCCGCGCTTATCAAGAGCGCGGTCACGCCTTGCGAGATGCCGGGCGGCTCGACGAAGCGTTGACCGCTTATCAGGAAGCGGTGACCCATAACAATGCGCTGCTCGCCAGCTGGCGGATGCTCGATACCTTGCAGACGAAAGCTGGCCATTCCGAGGCCGCGCGTTTCGCTCAGGCACAATGTGCGTATCTTGAGAGCCTCCCGCCAGAGCTCCAAAGCGTCGCGAGTTTGATCCAAGAGGGGCGCTTGCTCAAGGCGGAAACGCTGTGCCGCACCTTCCTGCAAAAATATAAACATCATCCCGAGGGGATGCGGCTGCTGGCTGAAATAGGGATAAAATTCAATTCTTTCGACGAGGCTGAGTTCCTGCTCGAGTCATGCGTTGTTCTCGAACCCGACAACACCAACGCGCATTACGACTATGTCAATGTGCTCCATAAGCGACAAAAGTTTGCGGCAGCTCTGCAGCAGGCAACAGCGCTTCGGCAGAAGGTTCCACACAAGCCCCAATTTGAACTGCTTTATGCGAACGAAAACCTCGCGGTCGGGAATTTTGACGAAGCATTAGCTATCTACCGGCAGCAATTGGCGGAAACCCCGCACAATGCGAGTTTACACCTGAGCCTCGGTCACGCGCTCAAAACCATTGGCGAGCAAGCTGAGGCGATTGCTGCCTATTCCGAAGCTTATCGCGTCCGCCCCGATTTTGGCGACGCTTATTGGAGTTTGGCAAATCTCAAGACCTACCGGTTCGGTGATGACGTCATTCAGAAAATGCGGGTGTTGGAGGCCGCTGAGACGACGGACCTCGTTGACCGTTATCATCTCTGTTTCGCGTTGGGCAAAGCGCTCGAAGACAAAGGCGATTATGCCGAGTCATTTACGTATTATGAGCGTGGCAATCGGCTGAAACGTGATGAGGTCGGGTTCGATTGGCGTAAACTCCACGCTGAAATGCAACTGCAGATCGAGTATTGTTCGCAGGCGTTGTTTGCCAAACATGCCGGATCTGGCGACAGCGCGGCGGACCCCATTTTCATCGTCGGATTGCCGCGTGCAGGCTCAACGCTGCTCGAGCAGATACTCGCCTCGCATTCGCAGGTAGAGGGGACGATGGAGTTGCCCGATATCCTCGCTCTGGCGCACAAGCTCGATGGTCGCAGGCGGGTCGATGAGGAAGCGCGATATCCGCGAAACCTCATCGACATCGATACCACCGAATTCGCGAAATATGGCGCGGCGTATATTCGGGACACGATGATCCAGCGCAAGCAGGGCACGCCTTTCTTCATTGATAAAATGCCCAATAATTTCCGGCATATCGGCCTGATTCACCTCATTCTGCCAAATGCGAAGATCATTGATGCGCGGCGCGGGGCAATGGGGTGCTGTTTTAGCGGGTTCAAACAGCTGTTCGCCGAGGGGCAGGATTTCACTTACGGTCTTGAGGAAATCGGCCATTATTATCGTGATTATGTGGCAATGATGGACCATTGGGACAAAGTTCTGCCGGGGAAAGTGCTGCGCGTCCGCTATGAGGATGTCGTTGCGGATACCGAGACGCAAGTGCGTCGCTTGCTTGATTTTTGCGGTCTTCCTTTTGAAGAGGCCTGTGTTCACTTTCACCAGACCGAGCGCGCGGTGCGCACCGCGAGTTCTGAGCAGGTGCGTCAACCGATTTTCAAATCTGGTCTTGACCAATGGGAGCATTACGCGCCCTATCTTGACCCGTTGCGTGATATTTTAGGGCCGGAACTGGCCTAAGTTGAGGGGGAAATAATGGCAACACAAGCAGAGACGACCACGCCAGAGACAATCGAATCCGGTTACAGCTTTACGCTGCGCTGGTACGTCCTGTTTATCACTATGCTCATTTATACTGTGAGCATTGCTGACCGTTATGTGTTCTCACAAGTGCAACAGCAGATTCAAAATGAGCTCCATCTTACGGATTCGGGGATTTCGTTGGTGGGCGGGGTCACGCTCGGACTGTTTTATGTAACGATGGGGCTGCCGCTATCGTGGATCGCGGACCGTTATAACCGCAAGAACCTGCTCACCTTTGCGCTCGCCGCTTGGTCGGTCGCGACCGCATTTTGCGGTATGGCGCGAACGTATGGGCAGCTTATGTTCGCTCGCACTTGGGTTGGCGTCGGGGAAGCTGGCGGAACACCGCCCTGCAATTCCATCGTCAGCGACTATTTCGCCATTGACCGCCGCCCAATGGCGATGACGGTGTTTGCGCTTGGTGCACCGATTGGGGCTTGGTTGGGTTCGTATATGACTGGCGCTGTCAGCCACGCCTATGGGTGGCGCGCAGCTTTCCTTGTGCTGGGTATGCCAGGGGTTTTCCTCTCGGCAATTGTTTATTTTACGGTGCGTGAGCCAAGGCGCGGCGCCAATGATTATGTGGTTGCTGAAAAGACGCCGAGCCTTATGGAGAGCCTCTCGTACATCATGCGCCAGAGGTCGGGCATTCATGTTATCATGGGCAGTGGCTTGTCAGCGCTTTGGGGATGGGGGCTGATGTGGTTCACACCTACCTTTATCCAGCGCGCGTATCAAATGAATGAGGCGCAAGCGGGCAGTATTACGGGCCCCATCCATCTTGTCATGGGTATCGGAGCCTCTTTGGCAACGGCATGGTTGCTTGGCCAGCCGGCGTTCCGTGACCCGCGTCGGATCGTTTATCTCTTGGGCGGAGTGACCGCTCTTGCTACGATCCCGTCATTCCTTGCTTATTATACGCATGAGCTTTGGGTGGCGAAGCTGATGTGGTGGATCTTCATTCCATCCATTTATTTTTATATTGGGCCTGCATTCGCCCTTGGTCAGAATCTCGTGCCACCCGGTATGCGGGCGATGTTCTCCGCAATTGCGCTGTTCGTCGCAAATATCTTCAATCTTGTGGTCGCGCCATTTGCTATCGGCTCATTGAGTGACCATTTTGCAGGTGCACATGGCGGCGATGCTGAGTCGTTGCGGTTGGCGTTGCTCATCTGGGCACCCACGGGTTTTTGGGCTGCTTGGCACTATTGGCGCGCTGGCAAATTCATCGTTGAGGATCAGAAAAGGGCAGTTGGCCATGTCTAATACAGTATTGAAATCGTATATTGATGGCTCGTGGGTGCTGCCGAAGAATGGCGCCGATACGCTCGCAGTCATTAATCCGGCGACCGAAGCGAGCGTGGCGACCGTTGCGTTATGCGGTCCAGATGAAGCCAATGCCGCCATTATGGCAGCGCGGACGGCTTTCGCGGAATTTGGCCAGACGACGCTTGCGGAGCGCGTTGCTCTCGTGGAGAAGTTGCTCGGCGTCTATCAGCGGCGCTACGCTGAAATTGCGCAAGCGATATCAACCGAGATGGGGGCCCCGATCGATCTTGCCCAAAATGCGCAGGCAGCCTGTGGTCTGGGTCATTTACACGAGGTACTGAAAGCCGCGCAGGAGTTTGAGTGGGAGCGCACCATGGCGAGCGGCGCGCGCCTCGTTTATGAGCCAATCGGTGTTTGCGTAATGATTACGCCCTGGAACTGGCCAATCAACCAAATCGCATCAAAAGTCGCACCCGCGCTGATCGCAGGCTGCACCATGGTGCTTAAGCCGAGTGAAATCGCACCACTCTCTGCTCAGATCTTTGCTGAATGCGTGGACGAGGCGGGCTTCCCGAAAGGCGTCTTCAATATGGTGCACGGGACGGGGCCGGGGATCGGCAATGCGCTGACGTCTCATCCCGAGGTTGATATGGTGTCGTTCACCGGCTCAACGCGAGCGGGGGTGCAGATTGCAAAGGCTGCGGCGGACACCGTCAAGCGCGTGGCGCAAGAATTGGGCGGCAAGTCCGCTAATATCATTTTCAATGATGAGGGGCTTGAGGCGGCCGTTACGCGCGGCGTTCTACATTGCTTCAACAATTCTGGGCAATCCTGCAACGCGCCCACGCGGATGCTGGTTGAGGCTTCGGCGTACGATAGGGCGATCGCGATCGCGAAGCAGGTCGCCGAATCAGTTTCGGTCGGGGATCCGCAACAGCCCGGTGGGCATCTCGGGCCCGTCGTCAGCGAGATGCATTACAATAAGATTCAAGGTCTTATTAAAGCCGGTATCGATCAGGGAGCTACGGTCGTCGTTGGTGGTCTGGGGAAGCCCGATGGGTTTGAGCAAGGCTATTATGTGAAGCCAACCATCTTCGCGCACGTGAACAACGCGATGACGATTGCGCGGGAGGAAATCTTCGGCCCGGTATTGGTCATGATCCCCTTCACCGACGAGGCTGAGGCGATCAAAATCGGCAATGATACGCCCTATGGCTTGGCGGGGTACGTTCAAAGCTTGGACGTTGAGCGGGCGCGGCGGGTCGCGCGGCAGCTTCGTGCTGGTGGTGTCAGCATCAATGGCGCGGGCCATGATTTTGCTTCGCCCTTCGGTGGTTATAAGCAATCAGGTAATGGCCGCGAGGCTGGAGTGTTCGGCTTGCACGACTTTCTTGAGCTCAAGGTGATCAATGGCTTTGATGCGTGAGTGACGCACGATGAAGCTAACGGATATTGAGACGTTTGTCGTCGGGAACCCACCTCCGCACTTCGGCGGGCGCTACTTTGTCTTCGTCAAACTGACGACCAATGATGGCGTGTCGGGTATTGGCGAGGCTTATTGCGTGCCATTCGGTCCGCATTTGGTTGCCAAAATGATCGAAGATGTCTTCGCGCGGTATGTCTGTGGAAATGATCCGCACGATGTCGAAACAATGTGGCGACGCGTGTACTCGAGTGGCTTCACCCAGCATCCTGATTTGACGATGATGGGTGTACTGAGCGCGCTTGAAATGGCGTGCTGGGACATTATCGGCAAGGCGGCGAACCTGCCTATTTACAAGCTTCTCGGCGGGAAAGTGCACGAGCGGCTGCGGAGCTACACCTATATCTATCCACGCCCAGGCGACAAGACCGATGTATATCACGACCCCGATTTGGCTGCCGAACGTGCGGCTGAATATTTCGCGCTGGGCTTCACGGCGCTCAAATTTGATCCGGCAGGCCCTTATACCGCGTTCGATGGTCGGCAGCTATCGCTCGAGGCGCTCGCACTCTCCGAGCGATTTGCGCGTCAGCTGCGCGAAGCCGTTGGCGACAAGGCAGACTTGCTGTTCGGGACGCATGGGCAAATGACGGCCGCCGGTGCGATCCGGCTCGCGAAGCGCCTGGAACCCTTCGATCCATTGTGGTTTGAAGAGCCGGTGCCGCCTGATGCGCCCGACGAAATGGCCAAGGTCGCGCGGGCTACCTCGATACCGATTGCGACAGGTGAGCGATTGGCAACCAAATATGACTTCGCGCAGTTGCTCAAGGCCGGCGCGGCGGCGATCCTGCAAATGAATCTCGGTCGCGTCGGTGGGTTGCTTGAAGCCAAGAAAATCGCGGGCATGGCCGAGGTCTATCACGCGCAGATTGCGCCGCATTTATATTGCGGGCCTGTGGTCGGCGCGGCAAACATTCAATTGGCAACGTGCACACCCAATTTCCTCATCCTCGAAGGTATCGAGACCTGGGGCGGTTTTCATGCGCAAATCCTGAAAACGCCGATCCGGTGGGAGGAGGGCTATGTCATCCCCCCATCCGAACCCGGCCTAGGTGTGGAGTTGAACGAAGACGTGGCGCGTGCCCATCCCTACACCGGAACTGCGCTTCATCTGGAGATGACGGGCCACCCCGTCGTCTGATGGAGATTTTCGATTATATTATTGTCGGCGCGGGCACCGCAGGTTGCGTGCTGGCCAACCGGCTGTCTGCGGACGGTCGCACGACCGTGTTGGTGCTGGAGGCGGGCGGGAGCGATCGGACGCTCTGGATTCAGCTGCCGATAGGTTATGGCCGCACCTATTTCGACCCGCGCGTCAATTGGATGTATGAGACGGCGCCGATTGAAGGCCTAGGCCGGCGTACCAGCTACTGGCCGCGCGGGAAGGTGATCGGTGGCTCGGGTTCAATCAACGCGATGGTGTACGTCCGTGGCCAGCCGCACGACTTTGACGATTGGCGCGCGGCTGGCAATATCGGCTGGGGCTGGGACGATGTTCTGCCCTATTTCAAAAAGACCGAAGATTATGATCTGGGTGCCGATGCGTTCCATGGATCGGGTGGGCCGCAACATGTGACCGATTTGACGCGCCTTGCACATCCATTATGCAGCACGTTTATTGAAACCGCATCAATGCTGGGCTTTCCGCATTGCGCCGATTTCAACGCCGGTGCTGCGGAGGGCGTGGGTGTTTTCCAGATAAATACGCGCAATGGTCGGCGATCGTCCACGGCGAATGCGCTGCTGCGCCCCGCGTTGCGGCGGAAGACGGTTGAACTGCGAACAAACGCACACGTCACGCAAATATTGTTTGATGGACAACGCGCAACGGGCGTCCGCTACCAGCGCAAGGGGGCGACGCATGATGTGATGGCGCGGCGCGAGGTTATTCTGAGCGGTGGTAGCATCAATTCACCGCAACTGCTGCAGCTCTCCGGCGTCGGTGATGCGGCACTGCTACAGCGTCACGGGATTGCGCCGATCATCGATGCGCCTGCCGTTGGCAAAAATCTGCAGGACCATCTCGCGATCAGCGCGATATACAAATCAACTGTGCCCACTCTCAATGATGAACTGCGGCCTTGGACGGGTAAGGTCAAAGCAGGGCTACAGTTTTTGTTCAATCGCGGCGGGCCGCTCGGCTTAAGTGTCAATCAGGGTGGCGGATTTGTACGCAGTGACCCTGCTCAATCGCATATTAATCTTCAGCTTTATTTTAGTCCGGTCAGCTATATACAAACCCCGCTGTCCGAGCGCAAGTTGCTCAATCCTGACCCATTCTCAGGGTTTCTGCTGTCATTTAACGCCTGCCGACCCACCAGTCGCGGGCATGTGGAGATTGCTTCGGGCCATCCACTCGCACCGCCGTTGATTCAGCCCAACTATCTCGCGACGCAGCATGATATTGAAGAGGCAATTGCTGGCTATAGATTGCTCCAAAAAATCGCGCAAACGGGACCGCTGGCGTCAATCATTCATGATACGGTTGTTCCGCATTTGGCAGACGAGCGCGACGAAACATTGCTCGCTGATTTCCGCGCGCGTGCGGATACCGTTTACCACCCCACGAGCAGCTGCATGATGGGCACCGACCCATGCGCGTCGGTGGTTGACGCTCGGTTGCGTGTCCACGGCATCCAAAGCCTGCGCGTCATCGATGCTTCCATTTTCCCGACGATCACGAGTGGAAATACCAATGCTCCCACGGTGATGGTCGCGGAAAAGGGAGCGGATATGGTCATCGAGGACAATCGATAGTGGGCGCTAACGTCGACATCGCTGCCACACTGCGCTAGGTCGCAACTTAGGAGTATAGAAACCCGATGCATGATGACGCACGAACCAGTCATAATAAGATCGATCTGCGTCGGTTGCCGCCACTGAAGGCGCTTAAGGGCTTTGAGGCGGCAACGCGGCACCAAAGCATTCGTGATGCGGCCGATGAGCTTAATCTGACGCACCCCGCCGTCAGTCATCAGGTGCAATTGATTGAGGAGGCGTTGGGCGTCGAGTTGTTCGCACAGGAGGGACGTCATATCGTCTCAACGACCGAGGGCAAGATCCTCTATCCCTATGTCCGGCGGGCCTTCGAGGCATTGATCGAGGGGGTCGAGGCGGTGCATCGTAATGCGATCGACAAGCCGCTGCGCGTTCACACCTATGTGACTGCATCGATCCGCTGGTTGGCCGGGCGCGTACCGCAATTTCTGGCTGAGCACCCCGAGATCAAGCTGGAGCTGAAAACCTGTGCGGTCGAATGGGAATTTGACGACGTTTATGCGGATGTTGGCTTTGTCTATTGCGAGACGCCGCCGCATGCACGCTATCATTGGATGCCGATGTTTGAGTACAGCCTTTATCCGATCTGCTCCCCCGTATTGGCTGCACGGCTAGGCCCCGACCCAAAACCTGCGGATTTGATGGGGCAGCCTTTGGTTATGATTTCTACCGAAGTGCTCAATTGGAAACATTGGTTTGAGTCAGCCAATGTCCAGTTCAATCCGCGCGCGTCATATGTCGTGGTTGATACGCTCGCTGTGGCGCTCGAAATGGCTTTAAACAATCAAGCGATCGCGTTGGCCAATGGCCCTTTTGCGCAATCGGAGCTCGCATCGGGACGCCTTGTTCGTCCGGTCGATCATAAATTTGTTTGCCCCGGTGAGTGGGGACTGATCTGCCAGCGGGATATGGCCGAAAATCCGCGCATTCGGAAATTTTTCGAGTGGATGGCGCGACAGGCGGGAACGGCGGTAAGCTGAACTGCATCAGCGCTTTGGCACGACCTCATAACCCGGCGCTTCCGGTTCATCGTCGACCATTTCTGCAGGAAATCCGGTGCCGAGAACTTTGATTCCCAATGGTTCCTCATACCGGCGAATGATATTTGGTGAGTGCTCGCGATCACCAAATTGCGCCTGTGCTTCCTTAAAGATCTTTACGATGAGCGGCGAGATCTCGACGGGCACATGATGCTGCTGCGCAATCGCGTCGAACAAGCCAACATCCTTGCTGACCAGATCCATCGTGAAATTTATGTCGCGACTGCCATTGAGAATGACCTGGCTCTCGGTTTCATGCACAAAGCTGTTGCCTGACGAAATGCGGATCGCTTCGTACGTCGTGTTCATATCGAGGCCGACCGCTTTGCAGGTTGTGAGTGCCTCTGCGAGGGCCACAAGATGCACGGTGCACAAATAATTGGTCATTACCTTGAGTTGCGACGCTGTGCCCAGCGCGCCCGTGTGCAGGATGCGCCGCCCCATTGTTGTCAGCACGGGCAATACCGTCTCAAACGCGGCGCGCGGTCCACCTGCAAAAATCGCGATGTTGCCAGTGTCGGCACGATGGCAACCGCCGGATACTGGGCATTCGAGCATCATAGCGCCTGTGGCTTCCACCAGCGCGCCAAGGCGGATCACCTCGCTGTAATCGGTTGTGCTCATTTCAAGCCAGATTTTTCCGGGGCCGAGTGCCGGAAGAAATCCATCTTCCCCCTCGACAACGCGCACTGTCGCAGCGGGTGAAGGGAGACATGTCACCACCAGATCGACATTCTCCACAAGTTCGCGGGGTGAGGATGCGGACTTGGCACCGCGCGCGACAAAACCCTTCACGACTTCCTGGTCAAGATCGCGAACGGTTACATCATGACCGTTCCGCAAAAGGCTGCCTGCAAGCTTTGCGCCGACGTTTCCAAGACCAATAAAACCAATTTTCATACTAATCTCAGCGTCATTTTGAGTTGATCCTCTCGTAAACGGCTATTCTCTTGCTGGAGCAATGCGGCTATTGAACCCTCGATCACAACTGAAAAAATTGCGCCGAACCCGAAATTATTTTTGGTCAAAGCGCACAATTACTAAATTGTCGCTGTGCTGGCTCCAGTCCTATGACCTATTGCCAAGGAAGCATCGGCACAGCGCGGCAGCCCTATTGCGTGTTGACGTCCGACTGGCGAGCTAGGCAGGAGACGCGATGAAGACGAACGCTCAAGTGGTGATTATCGGTGGCGGCATCATGGGCGCGAGCTTGCTTTATCACCTTGCTCAAGAGGGCTGGACCGACACGCTGCTGATCGAGAAGGACGAGCTGACCTCGGGTTCAACATGGCATGCGGCGGGCCAATGCCCCAACATCACCGGCAGTTTCAACCTCGCCAAGATGCACGCCTACAGCAATGACCTTTACCCGCAGCTCGAGGCACTCACCGGGCAATATGTGAGCTGGCATAAATCAGGCGGGATCCGCTTTGCCACGAATGAGCGCGAATTGGCGTGGCTCAAATATATTCAGGGCTATGCGAAAATCATCGGGTTCAATATGGAGTTGATCAGCCCCGATGAAATCCGGCGGATCAATCCATTCGTGACCACCGAAGGCGTGATTGCAGGTGGCTATACCACTGACGACGGCCATGCAGACCCCTCGGGTATCTGCAATGCGTTGGCGATTGGCGCGAAAAATATGGGTGCCAGCATCATGCGTAAGAACCGCGTGACCGGCCTCTCACAGCTTCCGAGCGGCGAGTGGGATGTTGAGACCGAACAGGGGACGGTACGCGCGCAGATCATCGCCAACGCAGCAGGCTGTTATGCGCGGCAAGTCGCGCAAATGGCGGGTATCGATATTCCGGTGACGAACATGGAGCATCATTATATCGTCACCGACCCGATCCCTGCGTTCAAGGATCGCGACACCGAAATCCCCGTGATGCGCTGTCCTTATGTTTCGGGCTATTTCCGGCAAGAGCAGAAAAGCGGCCTGATTGGCATTTATGAGAATGTGGAACTCGCCGAGGCTTGGGCACCAAAGGGCGTGCCTGAATGGGAATCGACGAGCGAACTCTTTCAGGGCGATCTTGACCGCATCTCGAAATGGCTTGAGCGCGCGATTGAGCGGATGCCAGTGTTCGGCGAGGTCGGCATAAGGCGGATTGTCAACGGCGCGATCCCGCACACGCCCGATGGCGGGCCGTTGCTGGGGCCGGCAGCCGGTTTGCGCAACTTTTGGCACTGCTGCGGCACGTCGTTCGGGATTGCGCAGGGGGGCGGCGCGGGTAAATATCTCGCACAATGGATGGTACATGGCGATGCCGATATCAACATGACCGAGTTTGATCCGCGCCGCTATGGCCCGTTCGCCGATGAGGCCTATAGCCGCGCCAAAGTGTTCCTCGATTACCGAATGACCTTCACCACGCGCCTGCCCGGCGAGGAAGAGCCCGATGGCCGCCCGCAACGCACCAGCGCGCTCTACGATAAGCTCAAGGCGCAAGGGGCCGTCTATGGCGAAACTTACGGCTGGGAGCGACCCAAATGGTTCTCGCTTGATGGCCGCGCGGAGGAGAGCGGCTATCACCGCACGAATGTGTTTGAGGTGGTGCGCGAAGAGGTGCGGGCCTGTTCCGAGCGCGTTGGCGTGCTCGATCTCAGCGGCTTTGCCAAATATGACGTGACGGGGCCGGACGCCGAGGCGTTCCTCAACCGAATCTGCGCCAATCGGATGCCGACCAAACCGGGCGGAATTGGGCTTGTCCATCCGCTCTCGCGCGGCGGGCGGATTTATGGCGAAATGACCGTGACGCGGCTGGCCGGCGATCATTTCTATTGCCTTTCTGCCGCCGCCGCCGAGCAGCGCGATCTTGATCATATGCTCCAGAGCAAGCTGCCGCATGAGGATGTGACGATCACCAATGTGACCGATGCGCGCGGCGTGCTGGTGTTGAGCGGGCCAAAGGCGCGCGATGTGCTCGCGACGCTCACCGATGCTGATCTCAGCAATGAGGGCTTCCGCTGGCTGAGTGGCCGCGAGATTGTCGTGGCGGGTGTGCCACTACGCGCGTTGCGCGTGTCCTATATCGGCGAGCTGGGCTGGGAGTTGCACCCCGCGATGGCCGATTTGCCGAAGCTCTATGATGCTGTTTGGGCGGCAGGGCAGGCGCATGGCATCGCCAATTATGGGCTCTACGCCGTCAACACGATGCGGATGGAGAAGGGCTATAAGGGCTGGGGCTCTGAACTCACCAATGAGTTGACGATGATCGAGGCCGACATGGCCCGCTTCATCAATTTCAAAAAGGATGAATTCGTTGGCAAGGCGGCAACGCTCGCCGCGCCTGACCGCTTCCGCATTGTTTACGGTGAGGTCGACGCGGCGGATGTCGATCCGCGTGGGGGCGAGCCGTGTATGGTGGGCGACGCGTGTGTCGGCCTCACCACCTCGGGTGGCTATGGACACCGCGTGGGCGAGAGCCTGTTCTTTGCCTGCGTGCCGCACGCGCAGGCCGCGCCAGGCGCGACATTCGACATTCTGCTGCAGGGTGAACGCCGCGCCGCGCGGGTGCTGGCCGATCCAGCCTATGATCCCACCAACGCCAAGATGAAGGTGTAAGCGCGTGGCAGAACTTCCGAACAAAGCGCGCGTGGTGATCATCGGTGGCGGCGTCATCGGCTGCTCGATTGCTTATCACCTCACCAAAATCGGCTGGGACGATATCGTGTTGATGGAGCGCAAGCAGCTCACCAGCGGCACGACATGGCATGCGGCGGGTCTGGTCGGGCAACTCCGCCCGAGCATCAACATGACCAAGCTCGCGAAATATACCGGCGAACTCTATCGCGGGCTGGAGGCCGAGACGGGGCAGGCAACGGGCTATCGCCAGTGCGGCTCGATCTCGATGGCCACCAACGTCGAGCGCTTCGAGGAACTTAAGCGCAGCGCCTCGATGGCGAAGGTGTTTGATCTGCCCGTTCATGTCGTGACGCCCGAGGAAATCAGGGCGATGGCACCGATTGTGAACGTCGATGACGTGATCGGTGGTATCCATATCCCGAGCGATGGCTATGCCAATGCCGTCGATATTACGCAGGCGCTGGCGAAAGGTGCGCGGAGCGGCGGCGCGCGGATTTTTGAGAACACCAAGGTCACCAAAATCCGTCATGATGGCACGCGCGTGACAGGCGTCGAGACGGCTGAAGGCAAAATCGACGCCGATTATGTCGTGCTGTGCGGTGGGATGTGGACGCGCGATTTGGCGGCGAGCATTGGCGTGACTGTCCCGCTCCATGCCTGCGAACATTATTACGTGCTGTTCGAGGGCGTTGAGGGGCTAGATGCCAGCCTGCCCGTGCTGCGCGATTATGATTATTGCGGCTATTACAAGCACGATGCGGGCAAATTGCTCGTCGGCGCGTTTGAGCCGAATGCGCGACCTTGGGGGATGGACGCCATCTCGGAGGATTTCTGCTTTGATGAGATCGCGGGCAATTTTGAGCATTTCGAGCCACTGCTGATGGATGCGATGCGGCGCGTGCCGGCGCTCGAGAAGGCCGGTATCCAGAAATTCTTTTGCGGGCCCGAGAGCTTTACCCCCGATGTGCGATATCATCTCGGTGAAAGCGCGGAGCTCAAAGGCTGCTTCGTCGCAGCGGGGTTGAACTCTATCGGGCTGCAATCAGCGGGCGGTGTGGGCAAGGTGATGGCCGAATGGATCCGTGACGGCATGCCCCCCGCCGATCTGTGGACGGTCGATGTTCGCCGCAACATGCCGTTCCAGATTAACCGCAAATATCTGCGCGAGCGGGTGACCGAGAGCCTCGGGCTACTTTACGCCACGCATTACCCGTTCAAGCAATACGCAACGGCGCGCGGCGTGCGCAAATCGGCGCTGCATGATCGGCTGGCAACAGCGGGAGCGTGTTTCGGTGAAGCCTATGGCTGGGAGCGCGCGAATTGGTTCGCTGAGGCAGGCTCCACGCCCAGATATGAATACAGCTATGGCCGCCAGAACTGGTTCGAGAATTGTGCCGCCGAGTGCAAGGCGGTGCGCGAGACTGTTGGCTTGTTCGATCAGTCCTCGTTCGCCAAATTCCGTTTGGAAGGCCGCGATGCTTGCGCGGTGCTCAACCAGGTCTGTGCAAATGATGTTGATGTGGCACCCGGCAAGCTTGTCTACACGCAATGGCTGAACGGGAAGGGCGGGATTGAGGCAGACCTCACCGTCACGCGGTTGAGTGACACCGCTTATCTCATCGTGACGGGAGCCGAAACCGAGGTCAAGGATTTCAACTGGCTCAAGCGCCACATCCCTGATGATGCACACGCGGTGCTGACCAACGTGTCGTCGGGCATGGGCGTTATTTCGATCATGGGGCCGAATGCACGTGCGCTGCTGCAATCGCTCTCGCCGAATGACCTCTCGCACGAGGCTTTCCCATTCGCGACCAGTCAGGAGATCGAATTGGGCTATGCGCTCGTCCGGGCATCGCGGATCACCTTTGTCGGCGAATTGGGCTGGGAACTCTATATCCCGACCGAGTTCATGCTCGGCGTTTATGACGAGATCGTGGCGGCGGGCGCGGCCTTTGGGCTGAAGCATTGCGGCTACCATGCGCTCAACGCGCTGCGCATGGAGAAGGGCTATCGCCATTGGGGGCATGATATTACAGATGAGGATACACCGCTCGAGGCGGGGCTGGGCTTCGCTGTGAAGCTCGACAAAGCGGGCGGGTTTATCGGGCGCGAGGCATTGCTGCGGCAGAAGCAAGCGGGGCTCAAGCAACGCCTCGTCCAGTTCCTGCTTAAGGACCCCGCACCCATGCTCTATCATAATGAGCCGATCTGGCATGCCGACCGGATCGCGGGCTATATCCGCTCAGGCATGTACGCACACACGCTCGGTGCGGCGTGCGGGCTTGGTTATGTCACAACAAGCGATGGCGGCGTGGTCGGGCCGATCAATGCTGATGATTACGAGATCGAGATCGCTGGTGTCTGCTACCCCGCCACCGCCTCGCTCAAACCACTCTACGACCCCAGCAATACACGGATCAAAATCTGATGACCGAGACACAGATCGAAACGCACAGCGCTCTCATGCACCGCCTCGCCGCCAACACGCGCATGGGCTATAGCTTCGAGCAGGAATTTTACACGAGTGATGCCGTGTTCAAGGCGGATATGGCGCAGATCATCTCGCGCAAATGGCTGCTCGCGGGGCATATCTCGCGCATCCCTAATAAGGGTGATTATTTCCTGTATCGGGTGGGCGACGAGCAGATCATCGTCATCCGCGAGAGTGCCGACAGTGTGCGCGCGTTCTTCAATGTTTGCCGTCACCGGGGCTCGACGATCTGTCAGGCCGAGAGCGGCAACGCACCGCGCCTCGTGTGCCCTTACCATGCCTGGACATTCGGGCTTGACGGCAAACTCATTTCGGCGCGGCTGATGCCCGAGGATTTCGATAAGGCCGAGAACAGCCTGTTTGCCTGCCATATCCGCGTGTTTCACGGACTCATTTTCATCAACTTGGCCGAAGACGAGCCCGATGATTTTGATGCGACCTTCGGCGATATGGGGCCGATCCTCGATTATCATGGCATTGCCGACGCGCGGATCGCGCACGCGGGCTGCTATCCGACGACCGCCAACTGGAAGCTCGTCGTCGAAAATTTCTTCGAATGCTATCATTGTGTGCCATCGCACCCCGAATTCTGCTCGATGCACGCGCCAGAATCGATTGTTGCGGTGGGAGCGGGGCCAAGCTCGGGGCCAGCCGATGCCATCGCCAGCTTCGCGCCCAAGCTCAAGGCATGGGAGGTGCATGCTGCGGCCGTCGGACGACCGATTGGCAATATCGACGATGCGCCAGAGTCAACGCATCTGCGCCTAATGATGCAACGCATGAACAAGGAAGGTGCGGCCTCCGAAACGCAGGATGGCACCGCGCCCGCGCCGCTGATGGGCAAGCGCACCCAGCCCGATGGCGGACGGATGCACCTGAGCTTCAGTCCGTTCAGCCAGATTGTTGCGGATGATCATTTCGTCATCCTGTTCCAATTTACGCCCCGAAGCGCGCTCGCGACCGATGTTGAGATGATCTGGCTGGTCGATGGCCGCGCGAGCGACGCCGACGTCGACATCGAAAAAATGATTTGGGGGTATCACGCGACCACGTCTCAAGACAAAATCATCACCGAGAATAATCAGGCGGGCATCATGTCGAGCCGCTACCGGCCGGGGCGCTATTCGGATCAGGAGGGGAGCGTGATCAAGTTTCAAAAATGGTATCTCAACCAGTTCGGGCTGGCGCGGGCGAGCTGATGGCTGAAGCAATCCCCGCTACGATGCGTGCCGTGTTGCTGACGGGCAATGGTGGGTTTGAAAAGCTCGCGTATCGCGATGATGTGCCCGTGCCGCAGCCGCGTGCTGACGAGGTGCTAATCAAAATCGGCGCGGCCGGCGTCAACAACACCGACATCAATACGCGCACCGCGTGGTATTCCAAATCGGTGAGTGGCGCGACCGAGGAAGGCGGTGCTGAGGGGTTTGTCGAGGCGAAAACCGAAGACTCTGGCTGGACGGGTGCCGTGCCGCAATTCCCGCGTATCCAGGGGGCGGATGCGTGTGGACGGATTGTTGCCGTTGGGGAGGGCGTTGATCCATCAAGGATTGGCGAGCGTGTGCTGGTGGAGCCGGTCTTTCGGGGAGCGACCAAGTTTGACGCTGTCTATTTTGGTTCGGAGGTCGACGGCGCCTTCGCCGAATACGCCCGCGCGCCCTCCGCTTTCGCACACCGTATTGAGAGCGATATGACCGATGTTGAACTCGCCTCATTCCCCTGCGCTTATTCTGCGGCGGAGAACATGTTGACCCGTGCTGCGCTGGCGGCCGGAGAACGCGTGCTCATCACGGGCGCGTCAGGCGGGGTCGGCTCGGCGGCGGTACAGCTTGCCAAGGCGCGCGGCGCACATGTTGTCGCGATCTGTGGGGCTGATAAGGCCGTGCAAGTCAAAACGCTAGGAGCCGAACAGGTGCTCGCCCGTGACGCGGATATTGTGGCTATCTTTAACCATGAATATTTCGACGTCGTCATTGATGTGGTGGGCGGCGCGCAGTTTGGCGCACTGCTTAACCTCCTCAAGCGCGGCGGGCGTTACGCGGTCGCAGGCGCTATCTCCGGGCCGCTCGTCGAGCTTGATTTGCGTACCTTATATCTGAAAGACCTCCGCTTACTGGGCTGCACGATCCTAGAGCCGGAAGTATTTCCAAATCTAATCCGCGCCATTACACGCGGTGACATCAAGCCATTGGTCGCCGAAATCTTCCCGCTCGCGGAGATTGTAGCCGCGCAAACCGCCTTTTTGTCCAAGCGTCATGTTGGCAAGATTGTCCTGACACCATGAAATAATCTTGCGCGTATTTTTGAGCGGTTTAACGCTGCGCCCACGGATGCCGCAGGAGGAATTGAAGATGACGGTCAGCGTTTTCGAATTGTTCAAGATTGGCGTCGGTCCTTCGAGTTCGCATACCGTTGGGCCGATGGTGGCCGCACGGCAGTTCGTCACGCGCCTTGCCGAGCATGGCTCACTGGAGCAAACGGCGCACATCGCGGCGGATCTTTATGGCTCGCTCGCATTGACGGGTAAGGGGCATGCGACGGATTCAGCGCTCATCCTCGGTCTGGCGGGCGAACGCCCCGCCGATGTCGATGTCGATGCAGCGCCCGGGCTGATCGCGCGCGTTACGGCGGAAAAGCAGATCGCGCTGCTGGGTGGGCATCGCGTTGCCTTCGATCCTGCGGTCGACCTGAGGTATCACCAGCGCGAGCGGATGCCGTTTCACAGCAATGCGATGGCGTTCGAGGCGCGGGACGCCGCAGGCGCGTTGCTCAATCGTCGGATTTACTATTCCGTGGGCGGGGGCTTTGTGGTTGATGAGGATGAGGCAGGACGGAACCTCATCGTCGAGACGGAAGCCGACGTGCCGCATGTCTTCAATTCTGGCGCTGAACTTCTCGAACGCGGCGCGCAGACCGGGCTCACCTTCGCTGAGCTGATGTACGCCAATGAATGCGCGCTCAAGCCTGCTGCCGAGGTTGACGCGGGGCTGGATCGCATCGCGGCGGCAATGGCGGCGAGCATCGATCGTGGGTGCCGACAGGAGGGCATTCTCCCCGGCGGGCTGAAGGTCAAGCGTCGTGCGCCGTGCCTCGCGCGTGATCTCGCGTCGCGACAGGAGATGGCGTTGCACGATCCGCTCGTTGTGCTCGACTGGATTAACCTCTGGGCGATGGCGGTGAATGAAGAGAATGCGGCAGGTGGGCGCGTCGTCACCGCGCCGACCAACGGCGCTGCGGGCATCATCCCCGCCGTGATGCGCTTCCATGATCGCTGCTACCGCGGCACGACCGAAACGCGCCGCACCTTCCTGCTCACGGCAGCGGCGATAGGCGCACTCTATAAGCAGAATGCCTCGATCTCGGGTGCTGAGGTTGGGTGTCAGGGCGAGGTGGGTGTCGCTTGCTCGATGGCCGCAGCGGGGCTGACCGCAGCGCTCGGCGGCACCAATGCGCAAATTGAGAATGCCGCCGAGATTGGCATGGAGCATAACCTTGGGCTCACCTGCGATCCGGTTGCAGGGCTGGTCCAGATCCCTTGCATTGAGCGCAACGCGATGGGGGCGGTGAAAGCGATTGATGCCTCGCGCCTCGCGATGATGGGCGATGGCTCGCACATGGTCAGCCTTGACAAGGTTATCGAGACGATGCGGCAGACCGGCATGGACATGCGCGATAAGTATAAGGAAACCTCGCTCGGCGGGCTGGCGGTGAACGTCGTCGAGTGTTGAGCGGGGGTTAGTCGGGTTTAGGCTCAATCCGCGCGAGTAGCGCCTCGACCTGCACCTGCGCGCCGGCGGTGGCGTTGAGTTCGGCGACTACACCATCGAACGGCGCGGTGAGCGAATGCTCCATCTTCATCGCCTCCAGCGTGAGCAGCTTCTGCCCCTTGGTGACGGTCTGGCCTTGGACGACCTCGACCGCGATGATCTTGCCGGGCATCGGGGAGAGGAGCGTGCCGGAGGAGGCGGGGGCCGCTCCGGCTTCGCTGCGTGACATAAATCCAAATGAATTCAATTGCCCGTCGTCATCAGAAACCAAGACGAGATCGTCAGCGTATTCGATGAGCCAAGATGTATCACCGCGTGAGCGATCCACAGCTATCTCGCGAGGTTCGCCGTTAACGAGCAGTCGAATTTTTGTCCGCGCATTAGCGTTGAGGCGAAACCCGAACGGTTCGCGGTGGTCCAACTTCTCAAAGCGCCGATGCCGAATGGCCTCACCCGGATTGGCGTTCCGCCGAATGACTTCGCGCGCGCCTATATGCAGAGTTTTTTCTTCAGGTTCTGTCCGGGCGGTAAGCGCTTCCAGATGGGTCCCGATAAAAGAGGTATCAACGTCTCCATTCAAGAAGGTCTCATCATATAACGCGCGGGCTAACATATAATTGTTAGTTTTGACGGGCCAGACCAAGGTGCAAGCGCACGCGCTTGCAAGAGATTCCGCTGACGCCTCACGAGAATGACTGTGAATTACGAGCTTAGCGATCATCGGATCGTAATATGGGGATACCTCGTCACCCTGCTCATACCCCGTTTCCAGCCGACAATTGTACCCGGCGGGGCTGAAGTGTTCGAGCCGACCAATCGAAGGCAGAAACCCCTTCGCGGGATCTTCCGCATAGAGCCGCGCCTCGATGGCCCAACCGTTGATGCTCAGCTCCTCCTGCTTCAGTGGCAACGACTCACCCGACGCCACGCGCAATTGCCACTCGACCAGATCAACGCCGGTAATCTCCTCGGTCACGGGATGCTCGACCTGAAGCCGCGTGTTCATTTCCATGAACCAGATGCGGTCGGCACGCAGCCCCTCGCTGGCGTCGGCGATGAACTCGATGGTGCCCGCGCCGACATAATGCACCGCCGCCGCCGCCTTCACCGCCACAGCACAGAGCGCGGCGCGCGTATCCTCATCCATGCCGGGCGCGGGGGCTTCCTCGATCACCTTCTGGTGCCGCCGCTGGAGGCTGCAATCGCGCTCGAACAGATGGACGATGTTGCCTTGGCGGTCGCCGAACACCTGCACCTCAATATGGCGCGGGCGCTGAATATATTTCTCGATGAGGACATGCACGTTGCCGAAGCTCGCGGTCGCCTCGCGCTGGCACGAGGCGAGGCTATCTGCGAAATCGGTCGCCGCCTCCACCTTGCGCATCCCCTTGCCGCCGCCGCCCGCAACCGCCTTGAGGAGCACCGGATAGCCGATTGTGTCCGCCTCCGCCGCGAGGAAGGCGGGGTCCTGATTGTCGCCCATATAGCCCGGCGTGACCGGCACGCCCGCATCCGCCATCAGCTTTTTGGCAGCATCCTTTAGGCCCATGGCGGTGATGCTGGCGGGGTTTGGCCCCACCCAGATCAGCCCCGCATCGATCACCGCCTGCGCGAACGCCGCAGTCTCCGAGAGGAAGCCATAGCCAGGGTGGACGGCTTCAGCACCCGTGGCGAGTGCTGCGGCGATGATCCTGTCGCCGCGCAAATAGCTCTCGGCGGCGGGCGATGGCCCGATATGCACCGCCTCATCGGCTTGGCGCACATGCAGCGCCTTCGCATCGGCATCGGAATAGACCGCGACGGTGCGAATGCCCATGCGCCGCGCCGTGCGGATGATCCGGCAGGCAATCTCGCCGCGATTGGCAATGAGGAGGGAGGTGATCATTCTGCGGCCAACACATATCTGATCGCACGACCGATAAAAAAGAGAAAAAAGCCAACCACCAAACCAACTATCGAATATTCAGGTGCGGTGGGAATTTCAACTGGTTCAGGCTGAGGGGGGGCATTTTGCCGATATTGCTGTATTAATTCATCTACGGTAATCCCTTCCGACTTATGAGACTTTTTCCAGTCATTTATCGCAGTCAACGACAATTGGTGGGCCCGAAGTTCAACGACACTAGCCGTCACACCACCTATAGCCGAAATCGCGGCGAAGAAAACAAAACTCCAGTGAAGTACGCGCCCAAGCCGACTGGCGAACGTAGACTCAACTCGTACCGCATTTGGCCAAAGCCAAGGCATCACGAGCGATTGAAATCTCACGATGTTGTTCTCCTCACATCCGAAACACGCCAAAGCGCGCCCCCTCTTGCACTCCAGCGTTCAAAGCCGCCGCGAAGGCCAGCCCCAGCACATCGCGGGTTTGCGCAGGGTCGACGATACCATCGTCCCATAGCCGCGCCGTCGCGTAATAGGGGTTGCCCTCATCCTCATATTTCTGGCGAACGGGGGCCTTGAACGCCTCCGCCTGCTCGGGCGTCCAGCTGTCCGCATCGCGGTGGACGGTGGCCAGCACGCTCGCCGCCTGCTCGCCGCCCATCACGCTGATCCGCGCGTTGGGCCAGGTGAACAGGAAGCGTGGGTCATAGGCGCGCCCGCACATGCCATAATTGCCCGCGCCGAACGATCCGCCGATCAGCACGGTGATCTTGGGGACGCTCGCGGTGGCGACGGCAGTGACGAGCTTGGCGCCATGCTTGGCGATGCCCTCCGCCTCATATTTGCCGCCAACCATGAAGCCCGAAATGTTCTGGAGGAAGAGCAGGGGCACGCGCCGCTGGCAGGCGAGCTCGATGAAATGCGCGCCTTTGACCGCGCTCTCGGAAAACAACACGCCGTTGTTGGCGAGGATGGCGACCGGCATCCCCCAGATATGCGCAAAGCCGCAGACGAGCGTGGCGCCGTAGAGCGCTTTGAATTCGTGGAACTCGCTCGCGTCGACCAGCCGCGCGATCACCTCATGGACATCATAGGGCGCGCGGACATCTTGCGGGATGATGCCGTAAAGCTCGTCCGCGTCATATTTGGGCGGACGCGGCTCGCGCATGTTGAGATCGGGCTTGGGCTGTGGTTGGAGATGCGAGACGATGTCGCGCACGATGGTGAGCGCGTGCTCGTCATTCTCGGCGACATGATCGACCACGCCCGATTTGCGCCCATGCAGATCGCCGCCGCCCAGATCTTCGGCACTGATTTCCTCGCCCGTCGCGGCCTTCACCAGTGGCGGACCCGCGAGGAAGATGGTGCCTTGGTTGCGCACGATGATGCTCTCGTCAGACATCGCGGGCACATAGGCACCGCCTGCCGTGCAACTGCCCATCACACAGGCAACCTGCGGAATGCCCTTGGCCGACATATTCGCCTGATTGAAGAAGATGCGGCCAAAATGATCGCGGTCGGGGAACACCTCGGACTGGTGCGGCAGGTTCGCGCCGCCGCTATCCACCAGATAGATGCACGGAAGGTGGTTCGCCTGTGCAATCTCCTGCGCGCGCAGATGCTTCTTGACCGTCATCGGGTAATAGGTGCCGCCCTTCACCGTCGCGTCATTGGCCACGATCATGCACTGGCGGCCCGAGACGCGACCGATGCCGGTGATGATGCCCGCCCCCGGCACCGCGTCCTCATAAAGGCCGTTTGCCGCAAGCTGGCCGATCTCCAGCAGCGGCGAGCCGGGGTCGAGCAGCCGCTCGACGCGCT
>Ga0007825_1000125_pt1 | contig 24009 bp, 26 predicted proteins | sample CryBogCBE13Jul09_FD_71229 | JGI IMG/M metagenome (GOLD analysis project Ga0007825, IMG submission 71229) | Freshwater microbial communities from Crystal Bog, Wisconsin, USA - CBE13Jul09 | ecosystem: Environmental > Aquatic > Freshwater > Lake | place: Crystal Bog, Wisconsin, USA | collected... | reverse complement strand
CGAAACGGGCCGCACGCGCACCGAGAGCGATCTTGGCCCCTGGCGCGCCGCACGCGGCGCGGTGGGCCGCACCCCGCCTATCGGGTTTCCGCGCGACAATCGGTTTTAGGGACTAAACCATCCCGCGCCCGACGCGCACGGGGCTGCGCGGCGCACTGAACTTCACACTTGCGCCCACGTGTCCGGCACGGGCGACGAGCACAACGCGGTCATCGGCTTCGATCAGCGTTTCGGGCGTGGGGTGTTGCAGGCTTTGTCCGCCCGCTTTGTCGATTTGAACGATGAAAAACGCACCTTGGCTCTCGCGCTCCGCGTCGCCAACAGTAAGGCCGGTCAGCGCGCCGTCGGGCGCAACGCGCACCGCCTCAACCTCCAGGCCGAAATCGCTCAGGCTGCGCTTAATTTCGCGCATCCCCGCCGTTTCGCGCAGGAAGTTGGCGGTCTCGGGAAAGAGGATCATCTCGGCAATCCGCTCCGCCCCGATATGGGCAGGCAGCACGACCTTGTTGGCCCCCGCGTGGATGAGTTTATTCTCCGTCGAAGGCGACTCACCCCGCGCGATGATTTCGATCGTCGTGTTCAGGCTGCGCGCCGTGAGCGTGATAAACATGTTCGCAGCATCATTGGGAAGGACGGTGGCGAGCACGCGCGCGCGTTCGATCCCCGCTTCGCGCAAGACGCTCTCCTCGGTCGCATCGCCCGTGATGCTCATGAACCCCGCGGCCATCGCTTCGGCATGTTTGGCGGCATCGCGCTCGATCACCACACAGGGGCGCCCTACTGCATCCAGATCGCGCGCAAGCATGAGCCCGATCCGTCCATAACCGCAGATGATCACATGGTCTTTGAGCTTGTCGATTTCCTTTTCCATCCGGCCCAGCCCCAATACACGCTTGATTTGAAACTCGGTGAAGACTTGCACCATCACACCCGTGAGCACAATCATCCCCGTGCAGCCCATGATGATTGTGCTGATCGTCACAAAATGGAGGTATGGCGTGTCGATAGGGCGCACCTCTTGATAGCCCACGGTGTAGATGGTGAGCGTGACCATGTAGATCGCGTCAGTCCAACTCCAACCGGCGGCATGGTAGGCGAGGGTGGCATAGACACAGACGCTGAACACAAAAACAAGCACCGTCAGCAAGTTACGGAGCGGCGAGATCAACAGGGCTGGGTATGTAGCGCGTTGCGTTGGCATCGATGATAAGCGTCGTCATTTTTTACAGCTTCTGCAACGTCTTAATTTTCGATAACCATAAATATCGCGCATTTCTGGGCATTTCGTAAATTGGCACGGTAGCTGCATAGGTGATAGTGTTCCCACAGCGGTTCCCCCGCACTGAGTGGTGGGTCGGCAGCTTCCCTAGTCTCGCGCCGACCCACCCTCGCCCGGAACGCTCCCTCAGAACCAGCTAAATCCCAATTTTCAGGCCCTTTTGCCGCGCGCTCATACAATTGGCGGCGTCTGCAGCGCGGTGTCGCTAAATTTTACAAATACGGTGTAAGGTTAATGCCACTCAACCATCGTATCTGCGCACTTCTGCGTTTTTACGAAGCTGGCACGGCAACTGCATAGTAGAGAGTGTTCCCACAGCGGTTCCCCCCAAACCGCAAACAGGATGGGTCGGCAGCTTCCCCCAGTCTCGCGCCGACCCATCCTCGCCCGGAACCTCTCCGAAATTGACATCAGTCGATCATAGGCTAATCTCGTCTCATGCCCCGGCTCGAAACCCATCCGCTGCATCTAGGCCTCGGCGCGACTGCCTTGGTCTTGCCGCCATTTACGGGCGATATGGCATGGTACGAGGCTTACGGCGCTGCCCATGCCGCAGACGGCGCGGAGGGGCGGCTGGTTTCAATGCACTGCTTCACCGAGAGCTGGACGAGTTGGGAGATTCATCCGCTCGGGGCAGAGGTGGTTATCTGCACCGCAGGGCAATTCACGCTTATTCAGGAGCAGCCAGACGGCACTACGCTCTCGATGGCACTCAGCGAAGGCGAATATGCGATCAACGCTGCTGGCATCTGGCATACGGCCGACGTGACGGGCAGCGCCACGGCGCTTTTCATTACGGCAGGGGCGGGCACGCAGCACCGCCCGCGTTGAAGCTAGGCGCTCGTCGGCACGCCCTTGCTGTGGAGCAATTCGAGCAATTCGCCTTCCTCAAACATTTCCATCATAATGTCTGAACCGCCGACAAACTCACCCTTGATGTAGAGCTGCGGCACAGTCGGCCAATTGGAAAATTGTTTGACACCCGCACGCACCGCAGGATCTTGCAGCACATCGATGCTGCCATATTCCACCCCAAGATGCTCAAGGATCGCCACCGCCTTGCTCGAAAAGCCGCATTGCGGGAACAGCGGCGTACCCTTCATGAACAGCAGCACGTCGTGCGCCTTCACCGCGTCTGCGATGCGGGCCTGTGTCGGGTCGGTGTGCGTTTCGGTCGTCATATCATTCATCCTTATTTGGGGCAGGCGGTGGTAAGCTGGAGCGCGTGGAGCACGCCGCCCATGCGCCCGCCAAGCGCATCATAAACCATCTGGTGTTGCCGCACGCGCGGCACACCTGCGAACGCTGGCGACGTCACCTTGGCAGCCCAATGGTCGCCATCGCCGGCAAGATCGGTCATCTCGACCACCGCGCCTGGGATACCCGCGACGATCAACGCTTCGATGTCGGCTCCAGCCATTGGCATTAGATTGTCTCCGACAAGGGGGGCATTATGACGGGTCCACCAATTGATGCCGCGCCTCGGCGTTAAACCGCTCAAGCGCAGCGCGCACCTCGATCTCGCTGGTTTCGACACCGGCGGCGGTGATGTCACCCAGCAATTTGCGCACGACATCTTCATCGCCCATTTCTTCAAACTCAGCTTGCACCACTGATTTTGAATAGGAATCGGTCTCGGCGGGGGTCAGCTTCATTTTTTCAGCCGCCCACTGGCCAGCCAACCGATTGCGCCGCGCGGTGATTCGGAAATTCAGCTCATGATCATGCGCGAATTTATTCTCGAATGCCTGCTCGCGATTATCAAACGTCGTCATGGTGCACCTCCGAACTCAAGATAGGGAAGGGGGGCAGCGAGTGCAACGGCTTATGCCGCCTGCGGCACCAACCAAGGCTGACTTTGCGCAAGTTTCGCCTCATGCGTGCTGATCTGCCGCTCCATCGCCATCGTCATGCCGACCTCGTCCAAGCCATTGAGCAGGCAATGCTTGCGGAACGTATCAATCTCGAAGCTGAAGCGATCCTGAAACTTGGTGGTGACGGTTTGGTGTTCGAGATCGATATGGATGGGATCGGTCATCGCGACCTCCATCAGCCGGTCAATCGCCGCTTGTGGCAGCACCACGGTGAGGATGCCATTCTTGAACGCGTTGCCCGAGAAGATGTCCGAGTAGCTCGGCGCAACGACGGCGGTGACGCCCATATCATTGAGCGCCCAGGCCGCATGTTCGCGTGAAGAGCCGCAGCCGAAATTATCGCCCGCGATGATGATGCTGGCGCCGGCATATTCGGGATCATCGAACACATTGCCGGGTTCGGCGCGGATCGTCTCAAACGCGCCCTTGCCTAGGCCGAGCCGCGAAATCGTTTTTAGATACGCGGCGGGGATGATGACGTCGGTATCGACATTCTTGCGGCCCAGCGGATAGGCGCGGCCTTCGATGGTGGAAATGGGGGTCATTGGGATTCCATTATGCTCTGGTTTCAGACTGTGTTTCGTATTTATGTTCATGCCCACAATGTTCACACCTCATGTGCTGCCAATACTTTCTCACATTATATAAGACTTGCTTCTCTACTTTTTGTCCATTGATCGTCTTAGATTCTGTCCTGGCTTTCACGTGATGACCAATATCGGTCTGTCCATTCTCCGTTATGGCGAATGGGGTTTTGCAGGACGGACACGTTGATTCGCTCTTCGCTGCAAAATATCCGATGGGCAACGATACGACTGACAAAATTCCACATGAATACCAAAAGCTATTGTGAATTGATTCGTAAAAATCTTTCCATATGAAATACGCAACGACGCTCGCTATAACGCCTAACATGATAGACCATTTAAGCATATTCCCGAAGTCTCTAGCTCTCATAATCACTCCATAAATTAGAAGCTCAAGACCCAAGGCGTCGGCTTCAATTCCGCTGGAAGATAAAAAGGATGTGATGGTTCGCCAATGCTCGTCATGCGCAAATAATGTGGTTTATTCAATAATTGAGCTACCTTCTTACTGCGGCCTAGGAACCTCCCCTTATTACCCCACGCGGCAACGGTTAGATTCGCTGATTTCTGAAGTTTGTCCAACCATTCATCATTAGTATCACCTATAGGATTCTCGGATTCCATAAGCTCGTCGGGCGATGGCGTGCGGTACGCAAAAAGATTACCCACGGTCAGCGACTTATAGCCCCACGATTGAGCAAATGAAATACAACGTCTTATCGTTGGATCGTCATCATTCGCGTCTGCGGTCGAGGGGTTGAGCATAACAAAGACAACGCTTGGCCCCTCCGCCCATTTGCGCGTTAACGAATAGCGATATTTTTCACACGAAGATATTTCTGCCGTCTTTTCCATCAAACGACCTCCCGCACATCCGTCAATCGCCCCGTAATCGCCGCCGCCGCCGCCATCGCGGGCGAGACGAGGTGCGTGCGCGCGCCTGGGCCTTGCCGCCCGACAAAGTTGCGGTTGCTGGTGGAGGCGCACCTTTGCCCCGCCGGCACTTTGTCGGGGTTCATGCCGAGGCACATGGAGCAGCCCGGCTCGCGCCATTCAAAGCCCGCCGCGATGAAGATTTTGTCGAGCCCCTCAGCCTCAGCCTGAGCCTTGACCAGCCCCGATCCGGGCACGACGAGCGCCTGTTTGATGTTGGGCGCAATTTTCCGCGTGCCGACCACTGCCGCCGCTGCACGCAAATCCTCGATGCGCGAATTGGTGCAACTGCCGATGAAGATATTGTCCACCGCGACATCGGTCATCTTCGTGCCCGGCGTGAGGCCCATATAGGCAAGCGACTTCGCCGCCGCCTCCTGCTTATTGGGGTCGGCGAAGCTCATCGGATCAGGCACCACGCCGGTGATCGCGACGGTATCTTCAGGCGACGTGCCCCAAGTGACCGTCGGCGCAATATCTTCGGCGCGGATATGCACGCTATGGTCGTAGGTCGCGCCCGCATCGGTGGCGAGGCTGCGCCAATATTCGACCGCCTTGTCCAATGCCGCGCCGGTGGGTGCCATCGGACGGCCCTTAATATAGGCGAAGGTCGTCTCGTCTGGCGCGATCAGCCCCGCGCGCGCACCGCCCTCTATGGACATGTTGCTGACCGTGAGCCGCCCCTCGACGCTCATCTCGCGGAACACATTGCCGGTATATTCGATCACCGCGCCATTGCCGCCCGCCGCGCCGATCACGCCGATGATGTGGAGGATCACGTCTTTGGGCGTGATGCCGGGGCCGAGCTGGCCGTTGACCGCGATCTCCATACTGGCGGATTGTTTCAGCAGCAGCGTTTGCGTGGCGAGCACATGCTCAACCTCGCTCGTGCCAATGCCGAACGCGAGCGCGCCAAGCCCGCCGTGGCATGACGTGTGGCTGTCACCGCAGACAATCGTGGTGCCGGGGAGCGAGAAGCCTTGCTCGGGCCCGACGACATGGACGATGCCCTGATTGCGGTCGGTCGCGCTGATGTATTTGACCCCGAATTCGGCGGTATTCGCCTCCAGCGCCGCGAGTTGCTGCGCGCTTTCGGCATCGGCGATGGGCAAGCGCTGGCCATCTGCACCAACGCGCGCGGTGGTTGGCAAATTATGATCGGGCACCGCAAGCGTGAGATCAGGCCGACGCACCCCGCGCCCCGCCAGCCGCAGCGCCTCAAAGGCCTGCGGACTGGTGACTTCATGCACCAAATGGCGGTCAATATAGATGAGCGCGGTGCCATCATTGCGCTGCTCGACGATATGGGCATCCCAGATTTTCTGGTAGAGGGTGCGGGGTTTCGTGCTCTGAGTCATGGCAGCGCTCTAACCAAAGGGAAACCGCAGGGAAAGAGTAATCAATCCGTCACACTCGGACTCGTTTGGTCGCATTTTTGGCGCTTTTACCAACATGTTAAATTGACTTTAACCCTTTCAGTCCACAATAATGCACTCGCTAAAGCGCACAAATCGGCGCTTCGTGGACGTGTATAAGGGGCAGACGAGCCTTGTATTTGCGCAGTGATCAAGGCTTCGGGACGGCAGGCGGTACGGCAATTTTGTCACTCGGCCAGCTCGTGGATGTGCATGACGCGCCGCACACGTGGCGCGACCACTGGCATGATCGTGTTGCGCATATCGATTTTGCGCCTGATCTTGGTGCCGACATTGGTTCATTGATTTGGTGGCGCGGGTTGCTGACGCTGGTGGCGTTGCTTACGTGCGTCGTGTTGTTGCGGCCGACGATCACGCCTTTTGTCGCGGATGGCCGCGCGCCACTGTCGGGGAGTGCGCTAGAGGCAGAGCGCGCGCAAGCAATTACCCCCCTCGCTTGGGGGTCTGAAACCGGTACGCGGATGGGCGCGACGAGCGCCGTCAAACGACTGGCAGGAACGCCCGAGCGTCCGCAGATTGATGTTATCACCCGTTTTGGCTCGGGCGAGGCCTTCGCGCATGTGTTGGCGCGCAATGGGGTGGATGAGCAGGATGCACGGACGGCATCACGGCTCGTTTCGAACATCGTCGACATGAGCGATATCAAACCCGACACCCAATTGTCGATGACCTTGGGCCGACATACGAGCAAAGACGCGCCACGGCCACTTGAGCAGCTTGCTTTTCGCGCGCGGCTTGATCTGCAACTCCAGCTTAATCGCCGCGGCAATGAGCTGGTGGTAACGCGCGTGCCCATTGCAGTCGATTACACCCCATTGCATGTGCAGGGCCAAGTCGGGGGCAGTTTTTATCGTGCGGCGCGCGCGGCCGGCATCCCGATGGAATCGATCGAGGAGGCCATTCATGTTCTCCAAAACAAGATCGGCTTTGATAATATTGATTCAGATGCGCGCTTTGACCTCGTCGTTGAGCAAGCGCGAGCCGCGACCGGTGAAGTCGAGCACGGTAATCTGCTCTATATCGGGCTGGAACGTGGCGATCAGGAAACCAAGATGATCCAATGGACCATCGATGGTCATACGGACTGGTACGATCTTGCGGGTGTTGCGGAGAAACGCGCGGGTGCGTCGATGCCTGTCGCCAATGCGCATCAAACCTCTGGTTTCGGAATGCGCTTTCATCCGATCCTTGGCTATTCACGGATGCACCAAGGCGTTGATTATGGTGCGGCGTTTGGCAGCCCGATTCACGCGATTGCCGACGGGAAGGTGGTCTATGCAGGCTGGCATGGCGGCCATGGCAATTTCGTGAAACTCAACCACGCTTATGGCATGGGCTCTGGCTATGGCCATATGAGCCGGATTGCGGTTTCACTGGGACAATATGTGTCTCAGGGGCAGATCATCGGTTATGTCGGATCAACGGGTCTCTCGACCGGCCCACACCTCCATTTCGAGACGTATCGTAACGGCGCGGTGGTTGATCCGAGAGCGGTCAAATTTGCCGCAACCTCGCTGCTTGAGGGCAAACAGCTCGCCGCTTTCAGAGCGAAAGTCGCGGAGTATTCTGCCTTAAGATAGTCTGGGCGGGGCTAAAACGCCCGCAACAAACCAAAGCGAACACGCGTCCGCTCGCTGTCGTAAAGCGGGACGTTTGAGGCGTTGCGGTTGTAGGTGACGGTGACAGACGGCGAAAAGCCAGCCAAGTGGATCGAGCGGAGCCCGACATAAAAGCGCGTATTGAGGCGCCAATCATGGCGTGGACTGGTCGCGATGATGGGCAGCGGTGCATCATAGGTGGCGTAACTGACACCGCCCGCAATACCGGCATTAATACCATGTGGCAATTCGCCACCGATTCCCAACACACCGCCAAATTCAAGGCTGGCATAGCCGGGGTCGTTGAGCGCATCACGACGGGCGAAGAGTGAAGCGGATGCTATCATCGAGCGCATCACGACGCGATCATAACTCAAATAGCTCGCGAACTGCCAACCACTATAATCGTCGGCGAAGCCCGAGGCGGTATGCCGCGCATCGATGGTGAGACCAACGCGCTGGCCGCCTTGCAGATTGCGCTGGTAGGTCGCGCGCGCACCTTCCGCCGTCGCCGCGCTGACACCGCCATAGAGATGGTCATTGCCGAGCGCTTCAATGGAAAGCGTGCTTGCGTCGGACAGTTTAAACTCGGGGCCAGCGGCAATCTGTCCCGTAAAGTCGTTAAAGGACGGATCATCATAGCGGGTGAAGCTGCTATCAGCTTCAATGAGCAATTTGGTCTTGGCGGCAAGCGGCAGCCGGAGCGTGGCCGATGCCGCCGCCTGTTCACCCACGCCCGTTTGAGCTCGCTGCTGGCCGCTTAACGTGAGCGGAATGACCGTGCCGCCAAGGTTGGCGTCGATTGTCTCGACCGTCGTGCCGTTGTTGATATTGGTATCTGGCGCGATGCCAAGATCAAGCGAAAAGCTCCACACGCGGCGATCGCGCAGCAGATTGCGCGAGGCGGTGATTGTGGCCGCGATTTCAGGCGGGAGGTTTTTGTCTTGCGCGGCGAGGCGGAAATGATGCTCGGCCGCAGCGTCCTTGCCGGTGATGAAGAGCGCTCGCGCAAGCTCGAGCCGCGCCCGCGTTTGCTCGGGGTGGGTGACCAAGATCTGCCGGAAGATTTTAATCGCGTTGGGATAATCGCCTTGCTCAACAGCAATATAGCCGCGCAGGAAATTCACTTGCAGGCTGTATTCGGGAATTGAGCCCAATGCGGTGACGAGCAGCTTGGCCTCGGCAAAGTGACGGCCGAGCGCAAGTTGCTCTGCCTTGGCGAGCATTTGCTGCGGGGTCAGTCTGATTTGGCAGTGCCCATCGACACAGGTGGGTGCAGGAGCCGCACCTTCTTGCGCGGCTACCGGGGCGGCGATGAGGCCGAGCGCGGTCGTGGCCAGCGCAAGGCTGGCAAGCGGAATGCACCGAGCCTGCATTTTACTTACCGGTGAACGCGCCGAGAATATCAACCCGCTGGTTAGGTACGCTGCCCACAATGCGGAATGCGCCGCCAACTTCATTCGCTGTCGGCCCATAGAATTGGCCATTGACCGACGAGACGTTGGCGATCGATACGTTGAGTGCCGACGAGGTCGCCGTCGCGCCAAAGCTTGCTGCCGAGAATGTACCCGTAAAGCCGTTAGCACCTTTGACGAGGCTTCCCGCCGCTGTCGCGCTGAACGCAGCGCCACCGCTGACCGCCTGTGCCGGAGCTGGTGTTTTCGAGATTGCCGATGCCGAAGCTGGATCGGGGATCGCCGCATAGGTGACGCCATTCAGTTGAAGGCCAATCGTCGATTTTGCGAAGTCCACGGTCGTCGCCGCATTTCCGTAGATCCACTGGAAGTAAGATGGCGTCGGCGTTCCCTGGGGTGAAGTGCCCGTGCTGTTTACGCCGTAGACATTGGGGTTGATGATCGCGGTCGCCAGGAAATTACCGTTGTACGTTGCTGTTCCCGTGACAGGAACGCCACTCGTATCAGTCGGCACACCATAGACAAAAGCGCCGCGCTCAAGCGTATTCGCCGTCGAAGTGTAGTAATTGCCGCTCGCATCGACCTGACCCGTGCTGGTCGTTTGTATATTCCGAACATAGCCGGCGAGGGTGAGATATTGCGTCGTGGAGCCGGGCTTCTGATAGAAGAACGTCGTCACGTCAGACGTTGTTGGCGTCTGTGTGCCGTTGACCGCCTGCACAAAATACAGGTTCTGATCGAGCGGGCCAGTGACCGGATCGGTATTGGGCTGCTTGAACTGCGGAACGCCCCATTGAATGACGCTGCCGGCAACGCGGTGCGCGGGATCCTGGAATGTGCTATCCGCGTTGGTATGCGCGTTTGCATCGGTTGCGTTGAGCGTGAAGATTGCCGATGTCGGATCATATGTAATCGTCACGTTCGGGCTATTCACGATTGCGGCATTCCCCGCGTAGAATTCGTTGCCGTGGGTGTAGCCATCATAGGGGCCAATTTGTGCCGCAGGGGGCACGGGGGCAATCGCGGGTGTCGTGGCGGTTGCGGCAACACCGGGTATCGGTGCCGACGTTGATTGCTGGACAGTGTAGGTGATGCTCTGGAGCCCGCCGAGGCCAACATAGGTTTTCGCGACCGTCTGGTTAGCGAACTGCGCATATTTGTCGGTCGAAGCTGTGGTAGAACCGCCCGCCGCTGGAGCCGCACTGCCAACCGATGTAATGGCGCTGCCGCCGTCACTGCCACCGCAGGCAGCGAGGGCTGTCGTGGCCAGAAGAACCAGAATGATGCGCATTGGGTGTAACTCCATAAGGGCTGATCTCATGGAGAGAGATTTACGGTCTAATAGTTAACAGCGCGTAAACCTTGTTTCGAAATAATCGCCTGATGTGGCGACGTGGCGCGCTTATTTCGCTTTGGTCCGCTTGGCGAGTTTGCGCTCAATGCCTTGCCACAGCGTATTCAGCGTGGTGCCCGCTGGTGATCGTGGCGCATATTCTCCGAGTGGCGCGCGCCGCGCTGACATTTGCTCGATGGCGCTCGCCATCGGGATGACCGGCCAGAGCGGCTCCGCCTTGAGTGCCTCAAGGTGCAACGCACGACGGCGATCCACCATCGAGAACACGGGCAAAATTGCGCCATGGCCACCATGTTCACGATCGAGATGCGCGACAACCTCATCGAGCGCTCGGCGCGACAGCGGCGAGGGGATTACAGGCACAACCACGATGTCCGCAGCGCGCAGCACCTGATCGCTCGTTTCGGTCAGCCCCGGCGGGCAATCGAGGATGATCCGGTCATAGCTTTTCTCAAGCTCCTCAATCAACTTTGCGAGGCGTTTCTTTTTGTCGAGATCGAAAAAGAAGCGGTCAAGCGACCGCAGTGACGTATCCGCACCGAGTACGTCCATCCGCTCGATTGCCGTCGTCCGAATGATCTTCGCGGGCGAGAGGTCCTTGGCGAACACCGCCTGCGCCGCATCCTTCGCCTTCAGGTCACCGCCAACCAGATAGGTCGATGCCGCCTGCGCATCCAGATCCCACAATAATGTGCGGCGCGACGACAGAACCGACGCGCACCAAGCCAGGTTCACCGCGAGCGATGTTTTCCCGACGCCACCTTTGAGCGAATAGACTGCTATTGTTGCCATTCATTCAAATGAACAGATTTCCACAGGTGGTGCAAGTATTTTCATAAAAGTGTAACAAATATCTTGGGGATAAAATCACCGTTAAATGACCGAATTGTGTCGGCAACTGCGGCTGGGAGGACTTAAAAGGCGACCCGGCTCCATCTCGAACCGGGCGCAGGCGAACGGGGATCTACCTCACCAGCCGACACCGCCTCCGCGTGTTTTCCGGCCCGCGACTCAGTTGGGAGACCAAACCCTACTGAATGAGTATGCATTACGCTAAGGCTGCCAAGCTGCAAGTGTTGCTGCGACCGTCAGAGCCTGATCCGCGCTGGGTCGAGCAGCGTAAGGGGTGCCTACAGAATATCGTGCACCGTCTCTGGCGGGCGGCACAGGCGGACGCCTTTTTCAGTTTCCACCAACGGGCGCTGAATGAGCGGCGGGTGCGCCACCATCGCATCAAGAATCTGATCGTCGGTTACAGCGGGATCAAGCAAACCCAGTTCGGCACACAGCTCCGCCGCGGGCGAATTGGTGGTGCGTAGCCCTTGGCGCGCGGTCATGCCAGCCTTGGCGTAAAGCGCGACCAGCCGCTCGCGCGTCGGCGGCGTTTTCAGATATTCGATCACGGTCAGCTCAATGCCCGGCACCGCTTCGAGGATCGCCAGCGTCTTGCGCGATGTGCCGCACGCGGGGTTGTGATAGATGGTCGCCTTCATGCTTTTTGTTCCATTGTCAGCCAGTTTCCGATGGCAAATCCCGCCGCGCCTCCCAGCAGTTGTGAGACCACGAAGCCCGGCACATCGAGCATCCGTATTCCGGAGAAGCTATCAGTCAGCGCCCGCGCCAGCGTCACGGCAGGGTTGGCGAAACTTGTCGAGGAGGTGAACCAGTAGCCTGCCACAATCCATGCCGCGACTAGCGCAGGCACGGCATGCGGGCGGAACTTGCTCCCCAGCACGATGGTGAGCAGCAGGCCAAAGGTCGCGGTGAACTCGCCGAGCCAGATCGGCGCACCGCTGCGGATATGCTTGCCCGATTGGATCAGCGGCACCGCGAACATCGCATGCGCCAGCACCGTGCCCCCCACCGCGCCAATGGTCTGCACCATGATGAACGGCATCTTGTCGCGCGGCGCGGCGAGCAACAGGCTCACTGCCGGATTAAAGTGCGCGCCCGATATAGGGCCGAGGATGCTGATGAGCACATAAAGCGTCCCCGCCGTGGCTGCGGTGTTGCCGAGCAGCGCAACCGCATCATTCCCGCCCGCAAGCCGCTGCGCCATGATCCCAGAGCCGACCACAGTGGCGACAAGGATGAGCGTACCGAGCGCCTCCGCGAAGAGGGCGCGCGGGGTCATTCGGAAGCTTCATGCGGCATCGTTGGTGTGCAGCATTTCCCGGCTGCCGCATTGTCGGACGCGAGCTTGTCGAGCGCGGGGCTGCCGCCATACACCGCTGCTTCGCCCATCGTCAGGAACGCCTCCCACACAATGCCATCGGGATCGGCGATCCAGCTTTTCTCCGATTTGGCGTAGCAACAGGTGGTCGCGCCTTCCTCCAGCACGGGGCGGTCGGCGGCTTTGAGCCGGTCATAAACTTCGGTGAGTTCGCCAGGCTCCTCAACCTGAATACCGAGATGCTCAATCCCGATTGCCGCGCGGCCATGCGAGATCGCGAAGTTGATGCGCGGGTCTTCGAGCATCCATTTGGCATAATCGGGCTTGTGGACGGTGGGTGCGGAGGCGAACAAATGGCTGTAAAACGCGACCGAGGCCTCAATATCGGTAACCGAGACGTGAAGATGCATCCGCTTCATGCGACGTTCCTTTGGGTTTGGGGTGGGCAGAGTGCGGGGGAATCACACGCCGTGCCGCCGCAGCAATTCTCTAACAGATAGCCGACCAGCGCATTCATCGCGGCGAAATCGGCGGAGTAGATCAAAGATCGACTCTTCCGCACGCGGATGATGAGCCCCGCGCGTTCAAGCTGCGCGAGGTGAAACGACAGCGATGAGGCGGGGAGGCCGAGCTGCGCGGCAATCGCCCCCGCTGCCGCGCCCTCCGGCCCGCACTGCACAAGGTGGCGGAATACCGCGAGCCGATGCTCCTGCGCGAGCGCGGAAAGGGCGGTGATGATGCGAGTCGATTCCATAATTCTATAATTATGGAATTATCATAGGGGTGTCAATCGTAATTCAAATCGCGCTGCACCATATCTAGGCCTAAGCCGCACAGCCGACACCCACTATATCTGGGCCTAAGTTGACAAAGTTGACACCCAAACGGGGGGAGAGTTTCTAGCAGTTGTGGGTCAGCCCTACCCTGAGCGATAGACGCGAAAGCGCAATCGAGATGGCGGTGCGTCTCCATCCGCCGATCCTAGCGCGCGACGGTCCTGTAGGACAGGGCGATCAGCCGTCACCCACACAGTGCTGACATTGGCTCGTCATTCCAAACTTGATTTGGAATCCAGCAAAAATCGGACGCGGCAGCGTCTACCCATAGCAGTTCGGTATCGAGCCGCTACGCGGCATATTGATTCACTGGATTCCAAATCAAGTTTGGAATGACGGGGTGGAGGCAAATGTTTTTCGGCAAGACCCTCCACTTCAGGAGAGGGTAATGGTGACTGGGCATTGCAACTGTATAGCAGACTTGAAAATTTCGTATGTCGATTTAACATACACTGAATATGTTACCACAGTATATATCCTCAGATGGAGCACGACATGACACGGAAATCGATGCAGGTGTGGGTGATATTGATGATCTCCTATTTGGTGACGCTCATCGTTATTGCTATTTTTCTGAGCGACTTTCGAGCATGTAATGAGCCAAGGGTATATAAGATATTTAAAGATTTGATGCCACTATTCTTAAGTTTGCCTGTCGCGTGGTTATCTACGGTATTTCAAAAAAGGGCAAGTTTTCTAACTAGTGTGCGGTCACTTTACGAAAAATCGGTAAACGCAGTCCAATCCGCAATTCAATATACTCACATGGAGCGCCCAACAAAGTCGGAATATGCAAGTGTATTGAAAGAAATTTCAGCTACAATAGAATTGTTCAGGGGGAGTTTTCGAAATTTAGCTGCTAAAAATAATCCTGGATTATATCCTTTCGAATCACTAAAGGAAATTCACAAAATCATATCGTCGCTAAGTTATGATCAAAATTTTAAATCGGTTGACTGTAAATCGTCGCGCGATCAAATAGTTTCTCTGTGGCAAGATAGAATGCGGCCGGCACTTGTGAATGAATTGGATCGCCAGACACCCACTACATTCGACTCACCATTTTGGGGCCAGAGTTAATTTATAATATTCGCCGACAACATTAAAAATTCTGTTGACTCTAAATCATGGGCGTATTGCCTAATTTGTTGAACAATTTCATAAATCGGATGTCCGGTTAGGACTCAAATAAAAAATGCGATAGCCTCACCCCCCGTCGCGCCCCAACCAGTCCTCCAGCCATTTGATCGTATAGGCCCCGTCCTGAAATTCGGGGTCGCGCAGCAGCGCCTGATGCAGCGGGATGGTGGTTTTGACGCCCTCGACGACAAACTCCTCGAGCGCGCGCTTGAGCCGCATCATGCAGCCCTCGCGGGTGCGGCCATAGACGATCAGCTTGGCGATCATGCTGTCATAATAAGGCGGAATGCGATAGCCCGCATAGAGGCCGCTATCGACGCGGACGTGCATCCCGCCGGGCGCGTGGAACGCGGTGACGAGCCCGGGTGAGGGCGCGAAGCTGCGCGGGTCTTCGGCGTTGATCCGGCACTCGATGGCATGGCCCGAGAAGACGATGTCCTCTTGCTTCACCGACAAAGGCCGCCCCTCGGCGATGCGGATTTGCTCGCGCACCAAGTCGACGCCGGTGATCATCTCGGTGACGGGATGCTCGACCTGCAGCCGCGTGTTCATCTCGATGAAGTAAAACTCGCCATCTTCCCACAGGAACTCGATGGTGCCCGCACCGCGATAGTGCATATCGGCCATCGCCTTGGCGACGATGCCGCCCATGCGGTTGCGCTCTTCGGTGGTGATGACGGGCGAGGGCGCTTCCTCGAGCACCTTCTGGTGGCGGCGCTGCAGCGAGCAGTCGCGCTCGCCGAGATGGATGGCGTTGCCCTCACCATCGCCGAAGACCTGAAACTCAATGTGGCGCGGATTGCCGAGATATTTCTCGAGGTAGACGGTGGCGTCGCCAAAGGCGGCCTTGGCCTCGGTGCCCGCTTGCTGCATTTGCGCTTCAAGCTCGGCCTCGGAATTGACAACCTTCATCCCGCGCCCGCCGCCGCCTGACGCCGCCTTGATGATGACGGGATAGCCGATTTTGGCGGCAATGGCTTTGGCTTCTGCCACACCCTCAATCGCGCCATCCGAACCGGGGACGAGCGGCAAGCCGAGCTTGCCCGCAGTGCGCTTGGCCTCGACCTTATCGCCCATCGTGCGGATATGCTCGGGCTTGGGGCCGACAAAGATGATGCCATGCTCTTCAACAATGTCTGCGAAGCGCGCATTCTCCGAGAGGAAGCCATAGCCGGGGTGGATCGCGTCTGCGCCCGAGATTTCAGCGGCGGAGATGATCGCGGGAATGTTGAGGTAGGAATCGGTGGCCGCTGGCGGCCCGATGCAGATTGCTTGATCCGCGAGCCGGACGTGCATCGCGTCGGCATCAGCGGTGGAGTGCACCGCAACCGTTTTGATCCCCATTTCATGCGCCGCGCGGTGGATGCGCAGCGCAATCTCACCACGATTGGCGATCAGCAGCTTTTCGATGGTGCGCTTCTCGCCGGTTCCTGTGCCGCCCGACACTATTCGATCACCACAAGCGGCTGGTCAAACTCGACGGGCTGGCCGTTGGCGACATTGATCTGGGTGATGCGGCCAGCGCGCGGCGCGGTGATCGGGTTCATGACCTTCATCGCCTCGATAATGACGAGTGTGTCGCCCTCTTTGACGGTCGCGCCGATGCTGACGAAATTGGCCGCATCAGGCGAAGATGCGAGGTAGACGGTGCCGACCATCGGCGATTTGACGGTGCCGGGGTGTGGGCCTGCGGGGGCAGCCGGAGCGGCAATCGCAACGGGGGCTGCAGCCGGAGCGGCGGGTGCTGCGGCAGGAATGGGCGTGGCCGATGCAACCGCAGTCGCCTGCCGCGCGACGCGAATCTTGCGCTCGCCATCGACCACTTCGATTTCGGTCAACTGCGTTTCGTCAAGCAATGTCGCCAATTCACGGACAAGTGCGGTGTCCACCTGCATGGCAGATTGTGGCTTTGTGGTCATGCTACCCCTGCGTTTGTTAAAGCTATATGACATGCCAAATGTCAGAGCTTGGCGGCGGCGTCTAGCGCAATCGTATATGACGCTGCGCCAAATCCGGAAATCGTGGCCTTGGCGGCCTGCCCAACATAGCTCAGATGCCTGAAGTGTTCGCGTGTGTGCGGGTTGCTCAGATGCACCTCAATGACCGGAACCTTGATTGCTTTGATGGCATCATGCAGCGCGACGGATGTGTGGGTATAGGCGCCCGCGTTGAGTAGAACAGCATGCGCACCCTCGGCATTGGCTTCATGCAGCCAATCGATCAAATGGCCCTCATGGTTCGATTGGCGAAAATCGATGGTGAAACCGAGCGCATGGGCCTGATCGTCCAAGCGGCTGGCAATATCGTCAAGCGTGTCATGGCCATAAATCTCGGGCTCGCGCGTGCCCAAAAGATTGAGGTTCGGCCCGTTGAGCACGAAAATTTGTTTTGCGGCCATATTCCGGCTTTCTGTTGCGACGAACGATGGCGCGCTTATATGGCAGGCGAGGCAAGATGCAAAGGTAAGACCGCGCAATGATTACACTAACCCTCAATGGCGAGCCGCACCGCGCTGCGGCGGGCATGAGCATCGCCGCATTGGTCGCCGAGCTCGGCCTTGATCCGAAGAAGGTGGCGGTCGAGCGGAACCTAGAGATCGTGCCGCGCTCGACGCTGGCCGATGTGCTTTTAGCAGATGGCGACCAGCTTGAGATTGTGCATTTTGTGGGCGGCGGCTAGGGTTTTTTGATGACACTAAATGATACATGGACCGTTGCTGGCCGCACCTTCACTTCCCGCCTTATCGTTGGCACCGGCAAATATAAGGACTTCGCGCAGAATGCGGCAGCCGTCGCAGCGTCGGGCGCGGAAATCGTGACCGTCGCGGTGCGGCGCGTCAATGTGTCGAACCCGCAAGCGCCGATGCTGACGGACTTTATCGACCCCAAGAAAATCACCTATCTGCCCAACACGGCGGGCTGCTTCACGGGTGATGAGGCGATCCGCACGCTGCGACTGGCGCGCGAGGCGGGAGGCTGGGACTTAGTGAAGCTGGAAGTGCTGGGCGAGGCGAAGACGCTGTACCCCGATATGGTGGAAACGCTGCGCGCGACCGAGGTGCTTGCCAAAGAGGGCTTCCTCCCGATGGTTTATTGCGCCGATGATCCGATTGCGGCCAAGCGGCTTGAGGATGCGGGGGCGGTGGCGATCATGCCGCTGGGCGCGCCAATTGGCTCAGGGCTTGGACTTCAAAATCAGGTAATGATCCGGCTGATTGTGGAAGCGGCCAAAGTGCCCGTGCTCGTCGATGCCGGTGTTGGCACCGCATCGGATGCATCTGTTGCAATGGAGCTTGGCTGCGACGGTGTTTTGATGAACACAGCGATTGCGGAAGCCAAGGATCCGATCATGATGGCGGCGGCGATGAAGCTTGCGGTCGAGAGCGGGCGGCTCGCCTATCGCGCCGGGCGAATGGGGCGGCGGATGTATGCCGATCCATCGTCGCCCCTTGCCGGTCTGATATAGTAACGCTTGATATACGAGCCGCATGTCATTGCGTGACGTGTGGTACGCTGCGAACTGCTGACCGTCTCGGATGCAGGGGGCGCGTTTGGTTGGTGGCGGGATCATCACAGTCCTGACATTTTTTTGGCGTGAACTCATACTGTTTGCGGGTGTTGGCTTTTTGATCGGCGGGTGTGATGAACTCGCAATAGACATGATCTGGTTAGCGCGTGCGACCTGGCGCTGGCTGTTCATCTATTCGAGGCATACCCGTGCCACTGCCGACTCGCTGGGCCCACCTCTGCATCCGGGGCTCATCACGGTCTTTGTTGCCGCCTGGGATGAAGGAGATGTGATCGGTGCGATGTTGCGCCACGCGCTGGCGACCTTCGACCATCCGCAGTATCGGATTTATCTCGGCTGCTATCCGAACGATCCCGCTACACTTGCTGCCGCCAGCGCGATTGCGGATCCGCGGCTGCGCATCGTCATTGGAGTGCGCGATGGCCCGACGACCAAAGCCGATTGTCTCAACACATTGTGGCGCGCGCTGCTGGCTGATGAGGCTGCAGATGGCGTCCGCGCGAAGGCGGTCGTGCTTCATGATGCGGAAGATGTTGTGCATGCGGCCGAACTGCGCATCTTCGACACGCTGACTGAGCGGTTCGCATTGGTTCAACTCCCGGTCACACCCCTCCCCAACCCGCACTCGCGCTGGATTGCCGGCCATTATTGCGACGAGTTCGCCGAGGCGCATGGCAAGGTTCTGGTGGTGCGCGAGGCACTGGGGGCGGCTATTCCGGCGGCGGGCGTGGGCTGTGCTTTCTCGCGTGACCTCATCGCGCAGATTGCGGCGACAAAACAGGGTCAGCCGTTCGATGCCGCAAGCCTTACCGAGGATTATGAGCTCGGGTTGCACGTGGGGAACATCGGCGCACGCGGCGTGCTGGCGCGGCTGCCGAGTGGCACAGGGCTGGTGCAAGTGACCGCGCATTTCCCTGCAACGCTTGAGACGGCGGTGCGGCAAAAGGCGCGCTGGATCGTCGGGATCGCATTGGCGGGCTATGATCGGCTCGGCTGGGATGGCGGGTTGGCAGAGCGGTGGATGCGGCTGCGAGATCGCCGTGCCTTGGTTGCGGCGCTGTTGCTGTGCGTAGGTTACCTCGCCATTATTTTGACGAGCGTCTTGGCCGCCAGTCATCTGGCGCTTGGGTCGGCGATGCCCGCTCTCACGCCGCTGCTGCAGTGGCTGGTCGCGCTGAATGCGGGGCTGCTCTTTTGGCGGCTGTTGGTGCGTACGTTCTTTGTGTGGCGCGGCTATGGCTGGCGGGAGGGGCTGATGTCGATTCCGCGGACGATTGTCGCCAATATCGTGGCGATGATGGCGGCGCGACGCGCGCTGCTACGCTATGCGCAAATGCGGCGCACGGGTGTTGCTGTGTGGGAGAAGACCGCGCATTTCTTCCCGGTTGAACTGGCGAAGTGACAACCGCGCAAAGCCGTCCGTATCGCGCGCTTCTGCTTATTATCGGTGTCTGGTTTGTGGGGCGGGCGGCGGCGCTTTGGCAAGAACTCGGCCCGCCACCGCCGCAACAAACGCCCATGCGGGTGCGTCTGCAGGTAGCGGCCAGCAGTCATCGCATCACGATCGCAGGTGCGACAACGCCACCGATACCCGCTAGTGCGAATGACGACACTGCGCTCGACGGCCCAATGACGGGGAGTCCGCGACCAAGGCCCAGGTCAGTGGCACCGCGCCTGAGTCGACCAGAGCAGGCCGCGTATTCGCATACACCGGATTCGTCGCCCGCTGAGGGGATCAGCGGCAATGATGCACTGACGTTGTCAAACCAGATCGTTGTGACGCACGATGATCTACCCCCCAATGTCGCACCCAGGCAACGCGCTGAGCCCGCTAGGCGCCTTTCGGTATCCGCATGGATGCTGGCGCGCGCCGCGGGGCAGCGGGGACTGAGCGATGCAGGTCAATTGGGGGGCAGTCAGGCCGGGGTGCGCGGCTATTACGCGCTTGGCGGTTCGCCGGTGAGCCTCACGGCACGCTTCAGTGCGCCACTCGCTGATCCGAGGGGCAAGGAGGCGGCGTTCGGCGTGGCCATAAGGCCAATCAAACGGGTGCCATTTTCGGTGATCGTCGAGCAGCGCGTCGCGGTCGATCATGGCGGGCGCAATGATCTGGAGATGATCGCGACGGGTGGGCTGTATGACCGACCATTGGGGCACCGCCTGACACTGAGCGGTTATGTTCAGGCGGGGGTTGTCGGCGTCAAAGCGCGCGATGCCTTTATCGATGGCGCGGTTGAAGTGGAACACCCACTGGCGCGGATCGCGGGTGCGCGGCTGACATTGGGCGGAGCAACATGGGGCGGGGCTCAGCCGGGCGTGTCGCGTTTGGATGCGGGGCCGATCGCGGCGCTGCACTTCCGGATCGGCACGGTCAACGCCAAAGCCGAGGCGAGCTATCGTGTCCGTGTCATCGGCACGGCGCGCCCCGCGACCGGCCCCGCACTCAGCATCGGCACTGATTTCTGAAGCCAACAAAGCCCCAACAAAAAAGGGCCGCATCGCTGCGACCCTTAATGTTTTTAGGAATGGCCGGATTTGTTACCCGTCGCCATTTCGGCTTTGGGACATGCCCCCGGCATGTCCGTCGCCTCAATCCTCGCGGGTCAGGAAGGCTGGCGCGAATTCAGGCGCTGGGCCGTCGTCCTTGCCACCCTCTGAGCGCTCACGGCGCGGTCCACGATCGCCACCGCGTTCGCCGCCGCCGTCACGACGGGGGCCACGATCACGATCGCCACCGCGACCGCCGCCACCGTCACGACCACCATCTCTTCTGGGGCCACGATCACCGCGCGGACCGCGGTCACGATCGCCGCCCTCGCGCGGTTCCTTGGGCGGACGATTGTCCTCAAGCGCTTCACCGGTTTCCTGATCGACAACGCGCATCGAAAGCCGCACTTTGCCGCGCGGATCGATTTCGAGCACCTTGACCTTCACGGCCTGGCCCTCTTGCAGCACGTCGGAAACCTTCTCGACGCGCTCGTTACGAATTTCGGAGACGTGGACGAGACCGTCCTTGCCACCCATGAAGTTCACAAATGCGCCGAAATCGACGAGGTTCACGACCTTGCCGTCATAGATTTTGCCGACTTCCGCTTCCTCGGTGATGCCGAGAATCCACTGCCGCGCGGCTTCAATCTGTGCGACGTCGGACGACGAAATCTTGATCAGGCCCTCATCATCGATATCGACCTTCGCACCTGTGGTCGCGACGATCTCGCGGATCACTTTGCCACCGGTGCCGATGACTTCGCGGATCTTCGCCTTGTCGATCTGGATCGTCTCGATGCGTGGCGCATGGGCCGACATTTCAGAACGGACTTCGCCGAGTGCCTTGGCCATTTCGCCCAAGATGTGCGCGCGGCCCTCATTCGCCTGCGCAAGCGCCTGCTTCATGATTTCTTCGGTGATGCCTGCGATCTTGATGTCCATCTGCAGCGAGGTGATGCCTTGCGACGTTCCAGCCACCTTGAAATCCATGTCGCCGAGGTGATCCTCGTCGCCCAGAATGTCAGACAGAACCGCAAACTCCTTGCCTTCAAGGATCAGGCCCATCGCGATACCCGAGACGGGGCGCTTCAATGGCACACCGGCGTCCATCATCGACAGTGAACCACCGCAGACGGTGGCCATCGACGAGGAACCGTTCGACTCGGTGATGTCGGACAGCACGCGGATCGTGTAGGGGAACTCATCCTTCGACGGCAGCACGGGGTGCAGCGCGCGCCAGGCGAGCTTGCCATGGCCGATCTCGCGACGACCCGGCGCACCGAAGCGGCCAACTTCACCGACCGAATAGGGCGGGAAGTTATAGTGCAGCATGAAATTCTCATAAACGACGCCGTTCAGGCCATCGATCATCTGCTCAGCGTCTTTGGTGCCGAGCGTCGTGGTGCAGATGGACTGCGTCTCGCCACGCGTGAACAGCGCGGAGCCGTGCGTGCGGGGCAGGAAGCCAACAATCGCCTCAATCGGACGGATCTGCGTGGTCGTGCGACCATCAATCCGCTGACCTTCCTTCAGGATCGCGCCACGGACGATTTCCGCTTCGAGCTTCTTCATCAGCTTGTTGGCGGCCATCTGGTCTTGCGGCGCGGCGTCAGCAAAGGCTTCCTTCGCCTTGGCGCGCGCATCATTGAGTGCGCTCGAACGGGCGGACTTGTCGGTGAGCTTATAGGCAGCGGCAATGTCTGCACCAATCAGGTCGCGCAGCTTCTGCTTGGCCGCGGAAAGGTCTGCCTGTGGTGCCATCGCCCAAGGTTCTCTCGCGGCTTGCTCAGCCAGCTTGATGATGAGGTTGATGACATCCTGGCTCGCCTTGTGCGCGAACATCACGGCACCGAGCATCACATCTTCGGACAGTTCTTTCGCCTCTGATTCGACCATCATCACCGCGTCGTGCGTGGCGGCAACAACGAGATCGAGCTCGCCCTCGGCAACCTGCTTGTCGCTCGGGTTGAGGATGTAGGCGCCATCGGCATAGCCAACGCGCGCCGCACCGATGGGGCCCATGAAGGGAACACCCGAGAGCGTGAGCGCGGCAGAGGCGGCGACCATCGCGAGGATGTCCGGCTCGTTCTCGCCATCATAGCTCAGAACCTGGCAGATGACGTTGATTTCGTTGTAGAAGCCTTCAGGGAACAGCGGACGAATGGGGCGATCAATCAGCCGCGAGATCAGTGTCTCGCGCTCGGTTGCGCCGCGCTCACGCTTGAAAAAGCCACCGGGGATGCGGCCAGCGGCGGAATATTTTTCCTGATAATGGACGGTGAGCGGGAAGAAATCCTGCCCTTCCTTCACCGAGCGTGCGGCGGTGACGGCGCACAGCACAACGGTTTCACCCAATGTTGCCAACACGGCACCATCGGCTTGACGCGCAATGCGTCCTGTCTCGAGTGACAGGGTTTGTCCGCCCCACTCGATTTCAACTTTCTTCATATTAAACATTTTATTTCCTTCAGACCGACGGCCCTATTGCCCATCGGGTTTGCTAGGTGGGGCCGACTGCCCCGGAGTGTCGGGCCGGTATGGCCCTGTTGGCCTAGGTTAGGCCGCCCGGCACCCGCCGAATTGCGAATGCGGAATAACAAAAGAGCGGCCCGAGAGCCGCTCTTCGTATTTTGGTTATTTACGAAGGCCGAGCTTCGTAATCAAATCGGTATAGCGTTGCGCATCAATTTTCTTGAGATAATTGAGCAGCGAACGACGGTTGTTCACCATCATCAACAGACCACGGCGCGAGTGGTTATCCTTCGCGTGCGTCTTGAAGTGTTCGGTGAGGTTGGCGATCCGCTCGGTCAGGATCGAAACCTGAACCTCTGGGCTGCCCGTGTCGCCTTCATGGCGGGCATGTTCGTTGATCAGCGCGGTCTTGCGCTCAGCCGTAATTGTCATTTTCTATCGTCCTCGACATCATGTTACATATTAAAGCCGCGTTCGACCGTAACGATCCCGTCAGCGATCTGAACCAGCGCGATCAGGGTTTCCCCGAATTGCGCAAAAGCCAGACCATCGGTGGCGGCAATCCCGTTCAATGGGCGCCCCACACGGAGCGCGTCTGCCTGATCGGGGGTGAGGGCAAGTGCCGGGATGTCGTCCAGCGCCGCCCTCAAGGGCAGGAGGCAAGCCTCAAGGCGCTGGGCCTTAGCGTATTCCTCAAGTTTGTCCAGCGATATTGCATGATTAAGGGTAAATGGCCCCGCCTTGGTCCGCCGAAGCATCGTGACATGGCCAACAGTGCCGAGTGCCAGCGCGATGTCACGCGCGAGGCTGCGGATATAGGTGCCTTTTGAGACATGGGCAGAGAAGGTCGCGCTGCTCGTATCTGCAGCGATCAACTGTAGGGTGTGAATCACGACA
>Ga0007825_1000124_pt1 | contig 24024 bp, 20 predicted proteins | sample CryBogCBE13Jul09_FD_71229 | JGI IMG/M metagenome (GOLD analysis project Ga0007825, IMG submission 71229) | Freshwater microbial communities from Crystal Bog, Wisconsin, USA - CBE13Jul09 | ecosystem: Environmental > Aquatic > Freshwater > Lake | place: Crystal Bog, Wisconsin, USA | collected... | reverse complement strand
TATACTCTACTTCAAAAACATTCATGGATTATTTTGGTATTAACTCAACCGATGATTTACCAAAAATCAAGGAAGTATTAGCGGATCAAATTGTTGAAGCTACTGTTATTAAGCCTGAGGACTTTACTGACAACAGCGTTTACGAGCAAGTTGCTGAAGCTGCTGCTGAAGAGCGCGCGTCAGAAGAAACTCCAAATTTACCGGAAGAAGACGCTAACGCGTCTGATGTTGATGGAGACTTAAATGATACAGAATCTACTGAGGAAGAAGCATAAATTTGTATCTTCGTAGCATGAAGTCAAGTTTATCCTATGAGCAATTAAATGCTGTTGCAAATGAATATGGCACACCATTGTATGTGTACCATGCTGAAAAAATTGCAAGTCAATATCAAAATTTACTTTCGCATTTTTCTGAAAAAAATACACGCTTCTTTTATGCGTGTAAAGCCTTAACCAATATTCATATTTTAGATGTGGTTAAGCGTGCGGGTTGCAATGTAGATTGTAGCTCTATTAACGAAGCCAAATTAGCTTTGCATGTAGGATTTGCTCCTCAAAATGTTTTATATACAAGTAACAGCGTAAGCTTTGAAGAAATTTGTGAAGCAGTTAGTTTAGGGATTAATGTAAACATTGATAGTTTATCTAATTTAGAAAAGTTTGGTGCGAAATTTGGAAACGCCTACCCTGTTGGCGTACGCGTGAGACCTAATATTATGGCGGGTGGTAATTTAAAAATTTCAACGGGTCACGATAAGAGCAAATTTGGAATTCCTGTTACGCAATTGTCCGAATTAAAAGCGATACAAGCACAATACAATATCAATATTGCTACACTGCATATTCATACGGGTAGTGAAATTAAAGACGTAAGCGTTTTTATTCAATCAGCCGATGTATTTGATACTTTATTAGATCAATTTCCTACTGTGAATGTATTGGATTTTGGAGGTGGATTTAAAGTGCCTTACAAACCTGATGAAAAAGGAACGGACATTGCATTGTTAGGGGCCGAAGTGAATAAAGCGATGGAGCGTTTATCGGCAAAATATGGTCGCAATTTAACAGCTTGGTTTGAACCAGGTAAATATATGGTGAGTGAATGTGGTTATTTTATTGCAACCGTGAATGTGATGAAAAAATCAGGCGAAATTGAATTTGCCGGAATCGATACTGGATTGAATCATTTAATTCGTCCAATGTTTTACGATGCTTATCACCATATTGATAATATTAGCAATCCAAACGGCGCGCATAAGCAATATGCGGTTGTAGGAAACATTTGTGAGACAGATACTTTTGCTTGGGATAGAACCATTCCTGAAATTAAAGAAGGTGACTTTTTAGTATTCTTTAACGCGGGCGCATATGGATACGAAATGGCCAGCAACTACAATGCTCGTTACAAACCAGCACAGGTTTTATTTGAAAATGGAGTTGCTAAATTGATAAGCAGAAGAGATACCTTTGAAGACTTACTTTCTCTTCAGGTTCCTTTAAATAAATAACCATGATTGAAATAAAACATATCAGTAAACAATTCAATGACAGGGTTATCCTACAAGATATCTCTGCGCAGTTTAAGCCTGGTATGTGTAATTTAATTATTGGCGCTAGTGGTAGCGGTAAAACCGTTTTAACAAAATGTATTGTTGATTTATTTCAAGCAGACGAGGGCCATATTTATTTTGATGGCATTGAGTTGGGTAAGATGAATAAGGAACAACGAAAAGAATTACGCAATAGCATTGGAATGCTTTTTCAGGGTAATGCTTTATTTGACTCCATGACTGTAGAAGAAAATGTAAAGTTTCCTTTGGATATGTTTTCGGATTTGAGTGAAGTAGAAAAACTTGAGAAAGTAAACAAAATTTTAGCAAGAGTTAATTTAGAAGGAGTCAACCAAAAATTTCCCGCTGAAATTAGTGGAGGTATGAAAAAGAGAGTGGGCATTGCACGCGCCTTGGTTTTAAATCCAAAATATCTTTTTTGTGATGAACCTAACTCTGGACTTGACCCACAAACATCCATGGTAATAGATAAGTTAATCCATGAATTAACAATCGAAAACAATATCACTACCATTGTGGTTACACATGACATGAACTCCGTAATGGAAATTGGAGATTATATATTGTATTTGCATCAGGGGCATAAAGAATGGGAAGGAAGCAAACAAGATATCATTTATTGCAAGAATGAATTATTAAACAATTTCATTTTTGCGTCTGATTTTTTACAAGATGCAAAGACCCAGCGAATGCTTGAAGATCAAACGATTAACCTAGAAAAATCTAAATAAAAAATAGAACCCCAATCTAAATAATTAAATCACTACTTATATTATGAAATACATTTTAATTTGCCTAGCACTTGTTTCAAGTTTCGCAACAAAAGCACAAACAGGATCTACAAATAATGCGGCACCAGTGGTGGATCAAAATGCACCTTATATTAAAGACAAGCACTTACCTGCTTTTAGTTTGATGTCAGTAGAAGGAAAAGAAATTACCAATAAGGATCTTCCTAAAAATTATAAATACACGGTCATCATCATTTTTAGTCCTGATTGTTCACATTGCGAGCATGAGGCTGCTGAAATAAACAAGAACGCTGACAAGTTCAAGAATGTATTATTTATCTGGGATAGCTACCGCGATATGGACTTAATTAAGAAATTTGCAGCTAAATATAACCTGTCTGGTCAGCCCAATGTAATCATTGGCCGTGATGCTGCTTTTACGATTCCTAGCTTTTTTAGACCTAGAATGACCCCATTTGTGGCATTATATGAAAAGGGCAATTTTGTGAAGGTTTGGGAACAAGGTGTTGAGCCATTTGAATTGATTAAAATTACCCAAGGTAATTAAGGAATTACCTAACTTTGCCCCGTAAAAATTAAACCATATACTTAAATAGATACCCTATGAAAATTACCGTTGTAGGAGCAGGTGCAGTAGGCGCAACATGTGCAGACAATATCGCTCGTAAAGAATTAGCTAGTGAACTAGTATTATTAGACATTAAAGAAGGCTTTGCAGAAGGTAAAGCACAAGACATGATGCAGACTGCTGCGTTATTAGGTTTTGATACTAGAATTACTGGTAGCACAAATGATTATTCAAAAACTGCTAACTCTGATGTAGTGGTAATTACTTCGGGCTTACCGCGTAAACCAGGCATGACTCGTGAAGAATTGATTGGCACAAATGCTGGTATCGTTAAAGGTGTTTGCGAAAACATTTTAAAGCATTCTCCAAACGCAATTATTATTGTAATTAGTAACCCAATGGATACAATGACTTACTTAGCATTGCAATCTACTGGTTTACCAAAAAATAGAATCATTGGAATGGGTGGTACTTTAGATAGTGCACGTTTCAAATATCAATTAAGCACTACATTAAATTGTAGCCCAGCTGATTTAAATGCATTAGTAGTAGGTGGTCACGGTGATACAACGATGATTCCTTTAATTAACCATGCAACTTGGAATAGCATTCCAGTAACTAAATTCTTAACTGAGGAGCAACAACAAACTATCATCAACGATACCATGGTGGGTGGTGCTACTTTAACTAAATTATTAGGTACTTCAGCTTGGTATGCACCAGGTGCTGCAGGAGCTGCTTTAGTAGAGAGCATTGTACGTGATGAGAAAAAATTATTTACTTGTTGCGTTAGCTTAAACGGTGAATACGGTCAAAACGATATCTGTTTAGGTGTGCCAGTTGTCATTGGTAAAAACGGATGGGAGAAAATTGTTGAAATGGATTTATCTGCTGACGAGAAAGCTGCATTTAACAAGAGTGCAGATGCAGTAAGAAACATGAACGACGTATTGAAGACTTTATAATTCAATTTCGTTTCTACATATTCTTTTTGGTAAAGCCTCGCATATGCGGGGCTTTATTATTGTATATATAAAAATAGATGAAAACAGATAATGGGCAGAGAAAAATAAGCAGTAACCAACTAAACTTCCATTCCTTACTCGAAAATTTTTGGGTGGTAATTTTGAAAATTCCATACGACCAATAAATTGCAAAGGATACTATCGAAATTAATATCAAATATTTCATAATGATTATTTTATTATTAATTATTATCTTTCTACTACTATAGAAGGAGTAACCTTTTGGATATTATTTTTTGTTTTAGGTGAATTAAGTGTACTGGATTTTAATATCCAAAAAAAAGATAACAAAAAAATTAAATTAAAAATAAAGTATGTTACTGGATTTATAATTTTATAAATTGAGATGTTATTGTTTTTAATTAATGAAAATTTAAACAATATAAACACTATAAAATTTGTCAATAAAAATATCAATAGAAGAAAAAAGGTGCTAATTAAAAATAAATACAAGCCGCTAAAAATATCCGATTTGCTAACTTTGAAAATTATCAATTCTCCATACTTCAATCTAATAGCAAATAAAGCAGCAAGAATAGCAAGAACTACAGCATAATAACAAGCAACAACTTTTAAACAAATATTTAAGTAACTCAATTTTCTATTTTTAAGAATATCTATTAAATACAGAATTAATGCAACAAAAAGTGATATTATAATTGGCAATATAATAATTGTCTTTGCTATTGATGCAAAATCAAAAATTTTAAATAAATTTTCCATATTAATAACATTTATCTTAAACCTACTATTCCGTCATTAGAATTTACTAGCAAATCAAAAATTATATCTTTACTTATAATATTAAATGACATCCCGCCTAACCCTACATTCATGCTTAATGATCCTATAATTGAAAACTGTGAAGTTGAATTAAGTGAATTAAACGTAATTGCTGACCAGCCAATTACCTTGAAAGAATATGGGTCATAATAATAATTGGGAGATATGTTTGCTGCCGGTGTGCCAACTACTTCACCGTTATTGCCAATATAAAAGGTAATTGAAGTAGAATAAAGCGAGGTAGGTCCTTTAAATATTGCTTTATACAAACCTGGTTTTAAAGGATTATTAAAATCATCATGACTCTTAATACCTAATGATGTTATTGCACTATTGCTATCAGAAATTGTTACAATTTCCAATTTAGAGAATTTAATTTTAGATTTATCTTTCAAACTAAAATAAACTTCTTTTAACTGACTAATAGAAAGTGATTGAAAACCAGATTCTGTCGAAAAATCGGATTGAAATTGATAACTTTTCTTATCAATTAGAGTTATTATTGAATTTGCACCTACTATATTTCTAATTTCATTAATTGCATTTTGTTCTTTTTGATATTTTGATAATTCTGACACCTCTTTATTGCAATTCAAAAAGAGAATTGAACATAAAAATATTTTTAAACCATATAATAGATTTGTTTTCATTTAATCTTTTTAAATAATAAGCTGTAGTATTAAATGAAAGTACACGTATTTAATGTGGTAAAATAATCAAGTATTTATAGTAAAGAAAATATTTATCTGAATTACTCCAATAACATTAAAATAATATTAGAAGCAGTGCTAAATGTAAATACAGAATATTTTCCTTTTAGAAATTATTCTCTGTGGATAAATAAACAAAAAGTAGAAAAAATTTTTAAGCTTCTTCGTAATACCCATTTGCTTTGTCGGCAATGGCAACAACATTTTGCTGGCGCATGCAGGCGAAATCACCCTGAGGACATTGCTTGCTGCCATAATTAGAACAAGGCTGACAAGACAAATTAGGTACAATGGCATTATAATACATTTCAGTAACCTGCCCGCTTTGCGCGCTGTTACCATTTGAATCTAGTGCTGGGTAATAAGGCTCCACTTGCAAGGCAGGGGAAGTTGCTCCCCATATTGCCACTGTTTTTTTATGATAGGCACAGGCAATATATAAAAAGCCGGTGTCGTGTGATATAACTGTTTTGGATGCTTGTACAATTAATGCAGACTCATTCAAACTAAATTTACCGCATGCATTAAATATTTTGAGTGGGTCCACTTTCGCTACCTGTTCTCCTTCTAAAACATCTTCTTTCCCTCCCACTAAAACAACCGGATACTTTAATAAAACACAAAGCTCCTGCAATTTTTCAATAGGTAATTTTTTAGAGGCGAAGCTTGCACCAATCACTAAAGCGATATATCCATCCTTATGTGAAGCAGGTATTGCATTCGCATTAAGTTTAATTAGATTGGGCACAAAATAATCCAAGCCCTTGCCATCATTTATAACCCCCAATGGTTGTAGGGTATCTACACATCTATCACTAATATGGCGAACAGGCATAAAATTGAGATGCAATTTTGTAAGCAATAATTTTTGCCAACTCAATTTCTTATAGGTTAATGCAGGAACAACAAGTGCGCGCTTAATCTTAAAGGTTCTAAAGTTTTTATGCAAATCAATGACATAATCAAAGCCAATTGCCTTTAATTGAGTGATGGTCGTTGATAAATCCTTGTCTAAATAATGAAAATTATCAATGTATGGATTTGCTTCTGTTACCGCTTTCATGTTTTGCTTGGTTAAAAAATGTATTTCAACCCCAGGCAATTGTTGCTTTGCTGCGCGAATAGCAGGAGTGGTAAATACAATATCACCAATAGATGAAAAGCGTATAAAAAGTAAGCGCATAATCTATGGCATTGGATTGTCTAGTTCCAAATAATCTAAATCCTTATGATAAGTTTCTTCGGTATAAATGAATGCGATAAAAGTAATCGCCATTACAATGATGCCAGTTGCAATTCCACTTTGAATAATGGTCCAATGAAATTGCTTTTGTAAAATATCTAAAAACAAAAAATTAATCAGCGGAAGTGCACCACGAACCATATTAGGAATGGTAGTTGCTGCAGTAGCTCTTAGATTCGTACCAAATTGTTCAGCTGCCATTTGATTGAAAATAGCCCAGTAACCAGTGCTAAATCCTAAGAATCCACATATCAAATACATGCGATCATCATCATTATTAAAAGCAGAGAAAAATAAAATCATTCCAATTGTATTTAAAGTATAAAATACAAGTAAGGCTTTTTTTCTACTTTTAAAATATTGACTCACATAACCAATTACCAAGTCACCAATCGCAATACCAACATATGCAAACATTACAGAACGGCCTGAATCAATTAAATTCATTCCATATAATCCTGTTGCAAATTTATTACTGTAGTTTACCAATACGCCAATTACAAACCAAGTAGGCAATCCAATTAAAATGGCTTTCATATATTTTGAAAACCTTTTTTTATTGGTAAAGAATTGTAAGAAATTTCCTTTTTCAATGTTTGCCAATTTTGCAGATTCAAACATGAATGATTCTGCAACCCTAATTCTTAATATCAATAAGAACACACCCAACACCCCGCCAATTTGATAACACAATCTCCAATCCATGATAGAAAAACTGCCAAACTGATACCCAATAGCCCATTGCTTTGTAAACTTAAAAGTGAAGTATGCAAACACGGCGCCAAACAAACCAATACCCGCAACCATACTTGTTCCAATGCCTCTTTTATTTTTGGGCAACATTTCAGAAACCAAGGTTATGCCTGCGCCTAGTTCACCTGCCAATCCAATACCACCAATAAATCTGCAGTATGCGTATTGATCTACATTTTGAACAAAAGAAGTTAAAAAATTAGCAGCTGAGTATAATAAAATAGACCCAAATAATACTTTTAAACGACCATGCTTGTCTCCTATCACACCCCATACAATTCCTCCAATTAATAACCCTGACATTTGCCAGTTGATAATATGCGCACTATCTACAATAATAGATTCCGCAGTGGCTCCTACTGCTAATACACTGGGTTGACGTACAATCGTGAATAATAATAAATCATATACATCCACAAAGTAACCAAGGGCTGCCACAAAAACAGGCAAGGATAATAATCCAATTTGACGATTGGTGGTCATGCTCAATAACTATTTTGATTTGTGTGTAAGTACTTTAATAATTACAGGGACGGTGGTTACAAATACAATTCCCAATACAATCACTTCAAGGTGTTTCTTTAAATCAAACTGATATTGATTCAAAATCCATGATTGTAAAAAATGTCCAGCACAAAGCATGCTTGCTACCCATGCCAAACTTCCTACCACATTAAAGTAGCCGAATTTTTTTCTGTCCATGCCAACAATGCCAGCAACTATTGGAGCAAAGGTTCGAACAATTGGAATGAAACGCGCAATGACAATAGCACGCCCTCCATGCTTTTCATAAAACTCTTGCGCTTGCACTAAATATTTTCTCTTGAAAAAAAGATTTTCTTTCCAGTCATACATAGCAGGTCCTACATTGCGACCAATTTTATAACCTACATAATTACCAAGAATACCTGCGATCGATATAAAAGAAAAAATGGTGAACAAATTAAGCCATTCATTTTGCGAAGGAAATATTTGAGCAGCCAAAGGTGCGCTATAAATTCCAGCTACAAATAGCAAACTATCACCAGGTAAAAAGAATCCAAAAAACATTCCTGTTTCTGCAAATACTACCAATAGCAATAACCATAAGCCTCCGTTCTCAATATAGTATTGGGGTTGCAATAATTGACTCCAATGAAAAGCATCTAATAATAATGTCATTACTGTTTTTTTAATCTTGTGTTGGTTCTTCTAATGCACCCTCCCATTTACTTACCACTGTAGTAGCTAAACTATTTCCCAACACATTGGTTGCTGTTCGGAACATATCGCAAAAATGATCAATAGGTAAAATTAAAGCAATCCCTTCTGGTGGAATTTTAAACATAGCACATGTAGCAGTTACTACCACTAAAGATGCACGAGGTACCCCTGCAATACCTTTACTAGTAAGCATTAAAACAACTAACATGGTTAATTGTGTCCCAATATCTAAATGAATGCCATAAGCTTGCGCAATAGCCATACTTGCAAATGTCATATACATCATGCTACCATCTAAATTGAAAGAATATCCCAATGGCAAAATGAAAGAAACGATTTTATCCTTGCACCCAAATTTTTCCAATACTTCGGTTAATTTAGGGAAAACCGCTTCACTACTAGTAGTACTAAATGCAATGATTAATGGACTTGAAATGATTTTAATTAATGATGGTATTCTCTTTCCAAGAATTATAAATCCCACTACGATTAAGAAAATCCATAACACGCCAATGCCTATTAAGAAATACAATAAATATTTTCCGTAAAATAAAAATACCGCTAACCCTTTGGTAGCAATCACCGCAGCCAATGCACCAAATACGCCAACGGGTGCAAAGTTCATCACATAGCCTACCATTTTTAAAATAATATGTGCGGCACTATCAAAGGCTTTAATTAATCCATTTGCTTTTTCACCCATCGCAGCAGCTGCAACACCAAAGAAAATACTAAATATTACAATTTGTAAAATTTCATTATTAGCCAATGCTTCAAACATGCTTTTTGGAAAAACGTGCTCGATAAATCCACCCAAACTAAAAGCCTGTGTTTTACCCATTAAATCTTTAGCGCCCGAAATATCAGCGTTGGATAAAGCGATACCCTCACCTGGTTTTAAAACATTCACTAATACCAAGCCAATTAATAAACTCACCAAGGAAGCAGTTATAAACCACAATAATGCCTTACCACCTACTCTTCCTACCGTTTTAATATCCCCCAATTTGGCAATACCCACCACCAAGGTTGTAAATACCAACGGGGCAATGATCATCTGAATTAATCTCAAAAAGATGGTCGTTAACAGCTTTATATTTTTAGAAAACACCTCGATGGTTGCCGGAGTGCTGGTTTCATGAACATAATAGCCTAAAGCAGCTCCTGCAATCATTGCTAAAACAATATACTGGGTAAGTTTATTTGATTTTTTCATATATAGATAGTACTGCAATATAAGACATAAGTCACAAAAAAATAGCCCCGAAAATGAGATACTATTCATAAAAAAGGAACGATTTTTTGAGAAAAAAGTGCTATTTTTCAACTTATATTGACATTGTTCATTAACCCCAATCGAGCTCGAGTATTTGAGCCTATTGTTAACTGAAAAAAACAACTATGAGTTTATTTAGAAAAAAGGATCTAGCTGCCATGTTAGCACAAGCAGAAGATGGCGGTAAAGGTTTAAAGCGCACATTAGGTGCTGGTAACTTAATTGCTCTTGGAGTAGGTGCCATTATTGGTGCTGGATTATTTGTGAGAACTGCCGCTGCTGCAGGTCAAGCTGCTGGACCAGCTGTAACCCTTTCATTTATAATTGCTGCAATTGGTTGTGCTTTTGCTGGTTTATGTTACGCAGAATTTGCTGCCATGATCCCGATCTCGGGAAGTGCATACGCATATTCATATGTAACAATGGGAGAAACAGTTGCATGGATCATTGGATGGGCATTAATTATGGAATATGCATTAGGTGCTGCTACCGTATCTATCGCATGGAGTGAATATTTAAACAAGCTTTTGGGAGGAGCCATACCTTATGAATGGTGCCACTCCCCTTTTGAGAGTTTAACAGATGCTGCAGGTGTATTACACACGGGTATCATGAACGCTCCTGCTTTAATTATTTTATTGTTATTGACATTATTGTTAATTAAAGGAACGCAAGAATCTGCAATTGTAAATGCGATTATCGTATTTGTAAAAGTGGCCATTGTGTTAATATTTATTGCTGTAGGTTGGCAGTTCATTAACCCTGCAAACCATACTCCCTATTTTATTCCTGCAAACCAACCACCAGTAATGGATCATGGTAAAGTAATTGCAGACTACTCTGGTGTATTTAAGCATGGCTGGGGTGGCGTATTAGGTGGTGCCGCAATTGTATTCTTTGCCTTCATTGGTTTTGATGCGGTTTCAACAGCTGCGCAAGAAGCTAAAAATCCTAAGCGTGATATGCCAATTGGTATTTTAGGTTCTTTAGTAGTATGTACTATTTTATACATTTTATTTGGTCACGTTTTAACAGGTGTTGCTCCTTGGACTGATTTCGTAGATCCAACAAAAGGTAAAGAAGCTTCAGTTGCATATGCAATTTCTACTTATATGACTGGCTATGGCTGGTTAGCAAAAGCAGTAACTGTAGCGATCTTAGCAGGTTTCTCTTCTGTAATCTTGGTAATGTTAATGGGTCAATCTCGTGTATTCTTCTCTATGGCGAATGACGGATTATTACCAAAAGCATTCTCTGACTTACACCCTAAATACAGAACTCCTTATAAATCTAATATGATTTTATTTGTATTTGTAGGTGCATTTGCTGCATTTGTGCCAGGTAGCGTTGCAGGTGATTTAACATCATTTGGAACCTTATTTGCCTTTGTATTAGTAAGTGCTGGTATCTGGATTTTACGTGTGAAATCTCCAAATATGGAGCGTCCATTTAAAACTCCATTAGTGCCATTGGTTCCTATTTTAGGAGCTATTATTTGCTTGGCAATGATATTTGCATTGGATGCTCAAACCCTTAAAGTGGCATTCGCTTGGATGGCTTTAGGACTTGTAGTATACTTTGCTTACAGCCGTAAAAGAAGTAAATTGAATACGAACAACTAAAATTGTTCAGATTAACCATAGAATAGCCAGACTGAATTGTCTGGCTATTTTTTTTGCCTTATTTTTGCAGACCTTAAATAATTACTATGGGACGTATTTTTGAAGTAAGAAAAGCCACGATGTTCAAGCGATTTGATCGTATGGCTAAGCAGTTTACACGTATTGGAAAAGAAATTGTCATTGCTGTAAAAGCATCAGGACCTGATCCAGATACCAATCCGGCATTGAGAAGATGTTATCAAAATGCGCGTAGTGCCGGTATGCCTAAGGACAGAGTGGAAGCGGCTATCAAGCGCGCGATGGGTAAAGACACAAGTAACTACGAAGAAATTTTATACGAAGGATACGCGCCTCATGGTGTTGCATTGTTAGTAGAAACAGCAACTGACAACCACGTAAGAACTGTTGCCAATGTAAAAAGTCACTTTAACAAAGGTGGTGGGGCGATGGGTAATAGCGGTAGCGTAAGTTTTCAGTTTAAGAAAATGGGTGTATTTAAATTAAATCCAGAAGGATTGGTAATGGATGATTTAGAGTTGGAATTAATTGACCATGGTTTAGATGAATTAGGAGACAGTACAGACGATAATGGAAATCCTATTTTAGTTTTAAGATGTGCATTCACTGACTTTGGTAATTTGCAAAAAGAATTAGAGGCTAAAAAATTAAATGTGATCAGTGCGGAATTTGAGTGGATCCCAACAACAACAGTGCCTGTGAGTGATGAGCAAGCGGAGGATATTAGTAAATTAATTGATAGGTTGGAGGAAGATGAGGATGTGAACAAGGTTTTCCATAATATGGGGTAGGTTTTTCGAAATCCTTTCTCTTAGTATATCTAGAAATAAAAATAATTTGCAATTACTAAACACTATATTATTGGCGGGGTGTCTTTTACCAAAAGTAAAAGACACTACTAGGCCTGTTTTTAATATGTATGCGGTAACACATGAAACACAGGTTCCTGCAAATTTCTACACGACAAAAACTGGATTTTTTTGTAACACTGAACGTGCTTTAGAAAAGCAAACTAAAGTTCAAGTAAAAGTAAGATTGGGGTCATTAGAACAGACACAAAAGCTAGAAGGTTATAATTTATCTAAACTTCCTGGCGCTCATTAATAGCTTACTCTGCAAGCATTTCACTCACTACCTGAATAATATCTTCGGTATTTGGTTTAGAGAAATAATCTCCATCACTTGCATAAGCAGGACGATGATCCTTTGCACTTATAGTTCTTGCTGCAACATCCAACCATCTATAGCCACCTTGTAATTCAATCACCTGCTGATACATATAAGCACTTGCCCCACCTGGCACATCCTCATCCACAAATACAATTCGATTTGTTTTTTTCAAGGATGAAACAATCATATGATTGATATCAAAAGGCAATAAGGTTTGTACATCTATGATTTCACAATCAATACCCATGGTACTTAAACGATCTGCTGCATCTTGTATAATTCTTAAAGTAGAACCATAAGATACAATGGTAATGTCTGCACCCTCTCTAATAATTTCGGGCTTACCTAAAGCAACCGTGAATTCTGTAATATTATTAGGCATCGTTTCTTTTAAACGATAGCCGTTTAAACATTCAATAAGTAATGCTGGATCATTTCCTTTTAATAAAGTATTGTACATACCTACTGCTTGCACCATATTTCTTGGCACACAAACATACATTCCTCTTAAAGAATTAATAATCATTCCCATTGGCGAACCACTATGGAATATACCTTCTAAGCGATGTCCTCTTGTACGAATAATCACAGGGCTACTTTGCATGCCATTGCTACGATAATGAATGGTTGCAACATCATCACTTAAAGTTTGTAATCCGTATAATAAATAATCTAAATATTGTATTTCAGCAATCGGTCTTAAACCACGCATTGCCATTCCATGCGCCTGACCCATTATAGATTGCTCGCGAATACCAGTATCAAAAATTCTATCCACTCCATGCTTTGCTTGCAAACCTGCAAAGCCTTGATTCACATCACCAATATTTCCAAGATCCTCTCCAAATGCATATACCAATGGATTCGTCTCAATTAATTTATCAAAGTAATGATTAAGGACCTCATAACCATTGATAATTTTAGATTCCTCATTAAACTCAGGATCTACAACAGAAACATTTAAAGTACTTTTTTGAGTTTGATTGTATAAATGTTTACTATAAAAAGGTTGCTGTTCCTTATGATAAACTGATAAGAAATTTTTTATTGCCTGTGCATTTGGATGTGCAGGCATTTGTTCAATGAGTGTATTGAGACTTCTAAAAATATTTCGCTTTAAAGGCTCTTTTATGCTCACTAACTCTTGTAACAATTGATTGGTTTGCTTTAACACTTCGCCATCCAAACCTTTAACCGCAATGGCCACTCCTTCTTTTATTTTTTCCTTAATTGGAGAAATATATTTTTCCCAAGCAATTTCTTTTGCTTCCCTAACTTCTTTTTTTATTTCGGATTCTAAATTTTGTAAGGCTTCTTCCGTAGTTAATTCATTTGCAATTAACCACTCGCGCATTTTTTTATTACAATCCCAATCTCGCTCCCATTCTAATCTTTCAGCAGGTTTATATCTTTCGTGGCTTCCACTCGTTGAATGACCTTGTGGCTGCGTTAATTCTTGCACATGGAATACAACAGGAATATGTGTTGCACGTGTAAATGCAATGCCTTCCTCAAATGTTTCACACAAGGATGCATAATCCCATCCTTTTACAGTAAATATTTTAATTCCATTGGTGCCTTCTTTTTTCTCAAATCCACGCAAAGCTTCAGAGATGGAACCTTTTGTTGTTTGTAATTTGGTAGGTACTGAAATTCCATATCCATCATCAAAAACTACAATGGCCAATGGAGATTGAATTACACCTGCTGCATTTACCACTTCCCAAAAATGTCCTTCAGAAGTACTTGCATCTCCAATGGTACAAAAACACACTTCATTTCCGTTATCACTTAAATGAGCAAGTTGTTCTTTATACTTTGAAGATCTAAAACGTGTAGAGGCAAAAGCCATACCCAATCCTCTTACCATTTGGCCGGCAGTAGGTGCAATGTCTGCTGAAATATTATACCTGTTTACTAAATCATTCCATTCCCCTTTTTCATTTACAAAGGGAGTCGCAAAATGGGCATTCATATTTTTACCACCACTATAAGGGTCGTTATGAACGTCGGCGTATAATTGAGAAAAATAATGTTCGGTATTTGCCACCCCTAAAGCAAACATAAAAGTTTGGTCACGGTAATAGCCACTTCTAAAATCACCTTTTTGGAAAAATTTTGCTAAAGCAACCTGTGCCACTTCCTTCCCATCGCCAAAAATGCCAAACTTAGCTTTACCAGTAAGTACTTCTCTACGCCCCAATAAGCTAACTTCTCTACTAGTTAAAGCAACTCGATAGTCGGCAATTACCGAATCTCTAAACGCTTCAAAAGAGAGCACTTCTTGGTTAGTTAATACTTGGGCTTGGGATTCCATTTCACAAAAGTAGGGGTCAAAATGCAATAAAAATCAATAAATAGATAAAAACCCTTTTTTACTAATTTTTCAATAATTTAGCTTAGCAAAACAGCCTTTTTTGATGCAAAAAACGCTCAAAATAATGTTGAAACACCATAAAATTTAAATCGATCCTATGAAATTAAAGCTACTCGCATTTGCCTTAATATTGACCATTGGCAGTTATGCTCAAAACACGATAAAATTTGATGCCTTAAGCCACAATTTTGGTAAAATTAAAAAAGGAGTGCACAAGTCAGTTGTTTTCAGTTTTACCAATTTAGGTGCTAAACCAGCAGTGATTGAATTCGCCAATGCGGAGTGTGGATGTACCCAACCAGACTACAATCAAAACCCAGTTTTAAAGGGTCAAAAAGGAACGATCAAAGTAACTTATACTGCACCAAGCGAAGGTCAATTCAAAAAAAGAGTGACTGTTAAATATGCTGGTGAAAAAGACGTTACCGAACTTATCATTGAAGGAGAAGTTATAAAATAGGAATCATAAAAAACCTGTATGTTAACTTACATCAGTTAACATTTAAAAATAAAAAAGCGTCATCTACTCATGGCGCTTTTTTATTATACCTCATGCACTTATCTTTGCCCGAATGATAACAATTAGCGAACGTGGAAAAAACATGCCCTCCTCTCCCATTAGGAAGTTGGCAGCTTTTGCAGATACTGCAAAAAAAGAAGGCGTTAAAGTATATCATTTAAATATTGGTCAACCAGATATTGAAACACCCGCGATCATGATGGAAGCGGTGAATAATGCACATTTAAAAGTATTAGAATATACAGACAGTGCAGGTATTTTAAGTTTTAGAAAAAAATTAGCTGGCTATTATCAATCAAAAGATATTAATGTTGATTACTCCGATATATTAATAACCATTGGAGGAAGTGAAGGAATATTATTTGCATTTATGGCTTGTTTAGATGTAGGTGATGAAATTATTGTACCAGAACCTTTCTATGCAAATTATATTGGCTTTGCAATGGCTGCAGGTATTAAAATCATACCTATCACTTCTACATTTGAATCCGGTTTTGCACTACCATCTATAGAATCATTCAAATCAAAAATTACCAATAAGACAAAAGGTATTTTTATTTGCAATCCTAATAATCCAACCGGATATGTTTATAGTGAATCAGAGCTTTTGCAAATTAGAGATTTGATTAAAGAAAAGAATTTGTATTTATTTTCGGACGAAGCATATACCGAATTTAGCTATGAAGGAAAAGTAAAAAGCACTTTGACTTTAGAGGGTGTCGAAGATCGTGTCATTATGATTGATACCTTTTCGAAAAAATATTCAGCATGTGGCGCGCGTATTGGCGCATTGGTTACCAAAAACAAAGAAGTGATTGAAGCGGTTATGAAATTTGCACAAGCAAGATTAAGTCCGCCAACACTTGAACAAATTGCAGCAGAAGCAGCATTAAGTTTGCCATCAGATTACTTTGATGCAACAAGGGCTGCATATAAAAACCGAAGAGATACTTTAATTAATAGACTTTCTAAAATGGATGGTGTTAGTTGCCAAAGTCCACATGGCGCATTTTATGCAATGGCAAAATTACCCGTTGCTGATACCGATGATTTTTGCAGATGGCTATTAACTGATTTTAGAAAAGACAATGCAACCATTATGTTGGCTCCAGCAAGTGGATTTTACACTACACCAGGACTAGGCAAAGATGAAGTTAGATTGGCCTATGTTTTAAATGAAGAAGAAATTAATAAAGCAATGGATTGTTTAGAAGCAGGGCTTACTGCTTATAGATTAAAGCACTAGGGGCTTACACAATCGATTGCGTAATAATTACGCATACCATCCATCATTTTTTAGGCATTTTTTTGCAGGAATTAACACAAAATTATTTTGCAGTTAAACCTTCTGTGGTAATTTTGTGTTGTTATAGTGTGGGTTTGATTTTAACCTATAGCAAGCAATCGTAAACGCCCGTTGTTTCTACAATGGGCTTTTTTTTGCCCATACCTATATTAAAAACTGATTAATGGTTCCCTTGCGTTGGGATTGCATATAAAGCCTTATCTCTTGCCTGACTTACTTCCAAGATAATTTGATAAATAAACTTACTTTTTACGGGCTTCCCATTAATGGTAGCAGGTAAAAAATCATAAGCATCTGGAATATCAGAATCGATTGATTGAGGATTTTCAGAATTATAAAAAGTAGAAGTATAATTCAAACTCAATTTTTCAACCTTACCAGTTTCTGAAAGTGAAAATACATACTCCATTAACACTTTATCCGTTTGTTGTTTTACAGCAGTGGGTAAATTACGTTCGTTGTACAATAAATTAAACCCATAATTAACACCACCTAATTTCACAGGAGCAACCACTTTAGCATTGGGTAAATTGGCAGTATCTACCACATAAGCTTCTGTAACAATTGTTTTACGATCAACAATATTGTATACCAATTTCTTATTGGTGTAATTGTATACCTGTATTAAGTCCCCTGTTTTTCCAAAGTAATTCCAGATACTATCCTTAACCCCATTTTTATAATTACCTCTTGCCAATTCAGCATTGTTTAAATCAACAATAAAAGACTCTCCATTCTTTATTTTCTTTCCACCCACTTTTATATGTTCGGCATTTTGAACCAGGTTAACTGAAACTCTATCTTTAATCCATTTGGTAGTTTGAGCACGAACGCAAACAACACTCATCAACAAAATCACAAGGAAGGAATATTTAAGTTTCATGACTTTTATTATTTACTATAAAAATACAAAAAGGAATGCATAAAAAAAGGCTGTCATTTTCATGACAGCCTTTTAAGCTATAATTTAGCTTTAGATTATCTTGGACCTACATATGTTAATGTATCTAAGAAGCCTCTTGCGTCATTTGCATTATATCTAAAATAGATATACATTGTCTTGTCCGCAGCTTGTCTACCTTGACCAGAACCAGCACCTGTATAAATGTCAATTGGAGTAGCTCCACCTTGATTATAAACACTAGTTACCAAATTAGTAGTTGCATTAAATACAACCACTGGCGCAATAGCTGACCCATACCAAGAAACACTACCTACGCCAACTCCAATAGGATGACCCCAACTACCTGCAGCTGGCCAATAAAATCCTACTGCAGTAGCACCGACAGTTCTCATTTCCATTGTAATATTACTGTAAGGGAAATTGTATGGAACACGAGTATGATATCCTTTTAAAGTATATACTCCATCATATTTATTTCTAACACCAAATGAATATACAGATGCAGCATAATTACCACTAATTAAACCACTACTCACAGTAGTAATTTTCACTGGGATACCGTAAGCTTTATTAAAATTAAAATCAGTACTTAACTTAACAGTTGCACTAACCGTAGTTTGGCTAGTTCCTTTTTTAATTATTACTGAAGTTGGAAAACTAGCAACTGATGCAGGCGGTACTTCTAAAGATGTTCCATTTGTTGCATTGTACGTAGCTAATGAAGCTGCGTCTGTTGCTAAACTTACTGTGATATCAGTTGGTGCTGTTCCAGGACCAGTATAGTGAACGTTAATATTGAATTTTGCACTATCACCAGCAGAAAGTACACCTAAATCCTCATAGTATCCTGCAATACCTGATGGTGCAATATTGTCACCTGAATTGTTTAATTCAATTACGTTGGTAGCTTGTGAAGGGTCGGTATTCATGGTTGCCTCTTTTAAACAAGAAGCAAACATGAAAACTGAAGCACCTACAGCTAAAATTTTTATTTTCATATTTTTCATTTTCTAAATATTTTAAAAATTATTGTGCCCAAAATATTAGAGAAGTAAAAGGAGAAATGCCTGCTGGAACATTACTTGAATTATATGAACCTTCACTAGGTGGATATAAAATTCTTGTAGGCAAATGATCTGGTCTTGTACTTTCAGAATATTTAGATGCGAATGTTTGTGCTCCAGTTGCACCTGCAGTGCTAACAACTTTTGGATAGCCAGTTCTTCTATAATCATTCCAAGATTGATCACTGTTCACGAAGTTCAAAGCAACCCATTTTTGTGTAATGATTGCTTCTAATTTAGATGCAGTAGTTGTATTCAATGAATAATTAACCAATGGAGATGTTGTATTAGCAGTTAAATAAGTAGCCGCATCTGCTGTTGGATTTGATAAGGTTGAACCATATGATCCATCAGGCAATGCATATAAATATTTATAAGAAGCTATGATTCCGTTATTGAACAAAGTTGCATCGCTACCTGTAATAATTCCTTTTAATGCAGCTTCAGCTTGTAAGAAATAACTTTCAGCAGCAGTAATTACTGGCAACCCTGCATTTGGCCCTTTTAAAGTACCAGTTGAGTTACCTGCAGAAGTACCAGTTCTATTGGTACTAGGATACCAAAAAGTTCCTTCTGGGCTAGAAGCAATAGTTACTGTTGAATTTGTTTCTTGACCTAATTGGTTAGTAGGTGTAGAAGGGAATAAGTAATAAGTTGCTTTACCTCTACCATTGTCATTAATTTTTACACCATTGTAAAAAGTTAAAGCATAAGTAGTAGGCATCCAAGCCTTATTACCAGCAGCACCAGTATAACTCCAACCCCAAGTATTCCATTGAGGATTTTGTTTACCATTGTCTCTTGTATAACCTGGATTAATCATTGCATCAGTAGTAAGAAAACCATCTGTACTAAATGTAGTATTTGCAAATGTTGCTTTACCATTAGCTCTTACAATGATTCTTAATTTCAAAGTGTTTGCAAATTTTTTCCAGTTTGTCATATTGCCTCCAAATAATCCGTCTTGAGTTGAACTTGGAGTCATAACTCCTACAACACTAGTTCCTGCATTAATTAAAGAAATAGCTGAATCCAATTGAACTGCTAAGTCTTTGTAAATGTCTGCAGCAGCATCATATTTAGGACTTAAAGTAGTAGCTCCTTTTAATGCTTGAGAATAAGGAACATCATTGTAAGTATCTACTAACAATTGAAAATGCAATGCTTTCATAATTTTTCCAATTGCATTGTAATTGTTGTAAACTGGATTGCCCTGAGATTGATTGATGATAGATTGGTAGTCCTCTAATAAGTCATAAGAACTTGTAAACAATCCTCCGTAATCGCCCGATGCAAAATTGTAAGTAAATGCCGTACCAAAGCCACCATATCCACCCGCGTTAGCTGCATAACCGCCAACTTGAGCGCCATAAGTATTGAATGAATTCAATACTCCGGCTGTATAGTTTAAAGCTTGAGGCAATATTAACTCTGGTGTAGCAGAGGTAGCAGAGTTTGGATTATTGTTAATATCCAACTGCTTTGTACAGGATGAAGCTAGGAGCATCACGCCTGAAAGTATTATTGCTGTTATTTTTTTCATAGTATTTATCTTTTTGTTCATTTCACTTTAGTATTTTATGCTAAAAGTTAATTTGATGGTTATTTATCATTTAAAATTTAAATGATACAGTTGCACCATAGTATCTTGATGGTGGTGTTTGTAAACCAGTCAAACCTATACCATTACTTGTATTACCTCCACTGCTATATTCAGGATCGGTGTAATAGTTGTCTTTTGCTAACCATACAAATAAGTTACGTCCTTGAACGCTCACTGTACATCCTTTGATAAATTTAGTTTTAGCTAAATAAGATGCAGGAACATTATAAGACAATGACAATTCTCTCAATTTCCAGAAATCAGCAGATGTAACATAGTTTGAAGTCACATCTCTGTTGATACCATCTGTCCAGAAACCATTGTTACCATTACCATTTGCGATTTCAACATTAGTATTCTTAATGTATTTTCCAGGATTTGCTGGATCAGCAATTACTGAATTAGGGAATACAAAACGTTGACGATCATAAATAGCAGTTCTCCAACCTGTACCAGACCAATCCATTTCAGGACCAATGCTGTTAAAGATTTGGTATCCACCACGGTATTCAAACACAAATGATAATGAGAATTGTTTGTATTTAATAGTACCATCTAATCCTAATTTGTGTTTTGCAGTTGCATTACCTAACACTGAAATAGTATCAGACTTAGTTGGCAAACCTGTACTTCCATCAACAATAACATGTCCTGCAGCATCACGCTTGTAATCATATCCCATAATAACTGGGAATACAGCACCTGCAACAGCATATGAACCAGCACCACTTGAATAAGTAGCCAATGCTAATTTAGGTAAGTCATTGCTAATTGATAATACACGGTTGTTTAAGTAAGTATAGTTACCGCCAATTGTTACTGACCAATCTTTTGTTTTAATTGGAGTAAAATGAATTGTAGACTCAATACCTTCACTCATAGTTTCACCAGTGTTTGTTCTTAAACTAGAGAAACCTGTTGAGTTAGAAACACCAGTGCTTACTGTTTGATTATTTGTATTTGTTTTATAATAAGTAACACTTGAAGTGATACGATCATGTAATAAATTCAAGTCAAATCCAGCTTCATAACCTTGTGTAATCTCTGGTTTTAAACTAGCAGAAACCAATGTATTTCCAATAGTGTAACCCGCTTGACTTCCAAAAGGGAAACCATTTGCTGAAGAAACAGTTGGCAATAATTGGTAAGCACCATAATTAGTCGCATCTCCTAAGTTCACTTGACCTACTTTAGACCAACCACCTCTTAATTTTAAATAGCTAATTGTGTTGCTATTTTTAATTGCTTTAATCGCATCAGATGCAATGAAAGATAAATCGGCAGATGGGTAGAAGAATGATCTATTATTAGGCGCTAAAGTTGAAACCCAGTCATTACGACCAGTTACGTGTAAGTATAAATAGTTTTTATACCCAAAACGAGCATCACCATAAGCACCCATTTTACGAGCTAAGTAATTAGATTCAGTAGCGCCTGGAGTTCCAACACCATTACTTACGTTATATAAGTCAGGAATTACTAATCCACTTGCACTTACGTTTACATATTTAGCTTGGTCTTGTTGCCATTGTCCGCCTGCAATTAATTTTACTGAATAATCCTGCTTAATTGTTTTATTATATTGAGCAAATAAATCAGTTAATAATTCAGTTGTATAGCCCATGCCATCAGCAACAGTACCTGTGATATCTGATTTAGAACTACCATCAGTATGCTTAGCAAAATCAGTATATTGGAAAGCGCCTGTCCAATCTTTATTTGAGAAATTTCTTGTTGAAATACCTTGACGAGCAACGATATCTAAATTTTGAACTGGTGTATATTTAAATTCAATATTTGCAGTTAAATAATCATTTCTTACAGCTGATCTATTGTTAGCTGCAGTGAAATAAGGGTTTGGATACCAAGGGTTATAATAACCATTTGGATTTGCAAACTTATTATTTTTCCAATCCCAATATCTTGTAATATCAACGTTACTAGGCATGTTCAACATTTGATCATACATTGAAGTTGTCTGAGATGTGATATCATATCTATTTTGAGTATAAGATGTAGAATAAGTCATAAACAAATTCTTTGTATATCTTCTTGTACCATTCAATCTTACATTCGCACGGTTGTAATTATCACCCGGTGTTGTACCAGATTGTTTAATATATTGACCTGAAAAATATTGAGATGAATTTGCATCACCACTTGATACATTGAAATCTGTTTGTTGGATCATACCAGTTTGCCAGAAATCATTGTGGCCAGGATAATATTTGTAATAAGTTGAATCTTGTGAACCATCAGCTAATGCAGGTCCTAGAGCTCTTTTTGAACCATCAAAAGCTGGTCCATAAGATTGGTTCTCTAAATAAGAAAAATTACCTTGTCCAAATTGGTCTACACCATAGCCAGATCCACCCGCACCAAACTTAGTTTGAATTTTAGGGAAGAAAGCTACACTTTCAAATGAAGTTGTTTGAGAAACTCCCACTTGTGTAAATCCGTTCTTACCTTTTTTTGTAGTGATAATCAAGGCACCATTTGATGCTTGAGAACCATATAAGGCAGCCGCACCAGCACCATTTAAGACAACTACATCCTCAACGTCTTCTGGGTTTAAGTTACCCAAAACTGAAGTTGGAACGATTACGTTATCTAATACTACTAAGGCTTCGTTATTACCGGTTAGTGAACGTTGACCTCTTAAGATTAAACGATAGTTAGGGTTGATACCACCACCAGTATTACTAATTTGTAATCCAGCAACCTTACCTTGTAAGTCAGCAGAGATGCTAGTAGATTTACCTGCAATCAAAGCATCGCTTTTAATTACAGTACCAGCAGTACCGATTTCTTTACGCTTTGTTTTAACACCACCGGCAGTTACAACCACTTCATCCATTTGGTTTACTTGCTCAGCTAAAACAACATTAATAACTTGTGCTGCACCAACTTTTACTCTTTGAGATTCCATCCCAACATAAGATAATAAAAGTACATCAGCATTTGTAGCTTGTATCGAAAACTCACCTTTTGAATCAGAAAGAACAGCTTTAGTAGCTTTTCCTTGGACTCTTACAGTTACGCCTTCTAAGGGTTTCGCGTTAACATCTGTAACCTTCCCTTTCACAGTTCTACCTTGACCAAACGTCACAAGGGTAGAAAAAATTAACACAACGAGTGTGTAAAAGAGTTTTTTATACTCAGAATTTAGATTAAAAAAAATCGAATTGCACGCCAATTTAACAAAAATTCTCATTGTTTTAACATTTCTATAACAATTAAATTAGAAAATAGTCAAATAATTATACAAAATATTCACTAACAAATAATTATATATATTAAAATAAATATATAATATAATTATAAGCATAAAAAAACCATATCCTTTTGAGTTATGGTTGTTTTTATAATTTTAGTAAAGGATCAGCTTCCTCTTGAACCGCCTGTTTTAATTGGTTTTTTATTGGCCCCACCACTTGACTTGGTGTTTGCTTTGGCAATAAATTTTGAACTACCTCCAGCCTGAGGTGTAGTTTTAGTTGTAGCAGCTGCTTTTTTATCAGCTACTTTTTTATTAATTGCGAATCCCATAGTTT
>Ga0007825_1000122_pt1 | contig 24191 bp, 23 predicted proteins | sample CryBogCBE13Jul09_FD_71229 | JGI IMG/M metagenome (GOLD analysis project Ga0007825, IMG submission 71229) | Freshwater microbial communities from Crystal Bog, Wisconsin, USA - CBE13Jul09 | ecosystem: Environmental > Aquatic > Freshwater > Lake | place: Crystal Bog, Wisconsin, USA | collected... | reverse complement strand
AAAATTGGCAGCGCTCTGGAGTGATGATTCTCAACTTGAGAAGGCTCTAAAAACACTTATTGCCGATGGCCTCATAGAGACCACCGGCAAAAGTTTTCAATTACCTACTTAGTTAGAGCTTGCAGCCTCAAGATCTCCAGGTGTATCTGGCATCGTGGACTTAACAACACCCGTGAAGGTGAATGTCTCCTTCTCATCAACTGTTTCGACATCGACCAGAGTGATCTCACCAGGCTTCACATCACCAAAGAGAATCTTCTCTGACAAGACATCTTCAATCTCGCGTTGAATGGTGCGCCGCAGTGGACGCGCTCCCAAGACTGGGTCGTACCCTCGCTTTGCCAAGAGTGCCTTCGCCGCTGATGTGAGTTCGATACCCATATCCTTTGCGCGCAGACGCTCATCTAGATTTGCAATCATCAAATCAACAATCTGAATGATCTCTGTCTCGGCAAGCTGGTGGAATACGACGATGTCATCGATACGGTTGAGGAATTCAGGACGGAAGTGAGTCTTAAGTTCATCACTTACCTTGCCCTTCATACGCTCGTAGTTACCTAGGACATCATCAGAGTTATGGAACCCAAGGCCAAGGGTCTTAGAGATATCGCGGGTTCCAAGATTTGTCGTCATGATGATGACGGTGTTCTTGAAATCAACCACACGACCTTGTGAGTCGGTGAGGCGACCGTCTTCCAAAACCTGGAGCAGCGAGTTGAAGATATCTGGGTGGGCCTTCTCGATCTCATCAAAGAGAACTACTGAGAATGGCTTACGACGTACCTTCTCGGTGAGCTGTCCGCCCTCGTCATAACCGACATATCCAGGAGGAGCACCGAAGAGGCGTGAAGCTGTGTGCTTCTCGGAGTACTCAGACATATCGAGTTGGATCAAGGCATCTTGATCCCCAAAGAGGAATGCCGCCAAGGTGCGAGAGAGCTCGGTCTTACCAACACCAGAAGGACCGGCAAAAATAAATGAGCCACCAGGACGCTTTGGATCTTTAAGACCCGCACGGGTACGACGGATGGCTTGTGAGAGGGCACGAATAGCCTGATCTTGTCCGATCACGCGACGGTGCAACTCATCTTCCATACGCAAGAGACGTGCAGTCTCTTCCTCGGTCAACTTAAAGACTGGAATACCAGTTGAGTGCGAGAGAACTTCTGCAATTAACTCTTCATCAACTTCGGCAACGACATCAAGATCGCCAGCCTTCCAGGTCTTCTCGCGTTCAGCCTTCTCTGCAATGAGAGTCTTCTCTGAATCACGGAATGAAGCGGCCTTCTCAAAATCTTGAGCATCAATCGCAGATTCCTTATCGCGGCGAGCCTTTGCAATCTTCTCGTCGAATTCACGAAGCTCTGGTGGAGCTGTCATACGACGAATACGAAGACGTGATCCAGCCTCATCGATCAGATCAATTGCTTTATCTGGCAAGAAGCGATCTGAGATGTATCGATCTGCAAGAGTTGCGGCAGAAACAAGTGCGGAGTCTGAGATGGAAACCTTGTGATGGGTCTCGTAACGATCGCGAAGTCCTTTAAGGATTTCGATGGTGTGAGTAAGAGTTGGCTCAGCAACTTGGATAGGTTGGAAGCGACGCTCGAGAGCTGCATCCTTCTCCAAGTGCTTGCGATACTCATCAAGGGTTGTCGCACCAATTGTCTGCAACTCACCACGTGCGAGCATTGGCTTGAGAATGCTTGCAGCATCGATTGCACCTTCGGCGGCGCCAGCGCCAACCAAGGTATGAATCTCATCGATGAAGAGGACGATGTCACCGCGTGTGCGGATCTCTTTCAAGACCTTCTTCAAACGCTCTTCGAAATCTCCGCGGTAACGACTTCCGGCAACGAGAGCACCGAGATCGAGTGAATAAAGTTGCTTATCGCGAAGGGTCTCTGGAATATCACCCTTAACAATTGCCTGGGCTAAGCCTTCGACAATGGCTGTCTTTCCAACACCTGGCTCACCGATCAACACTGGATTGTTCTTGGTGCGACGCGAGAGAACCTGCATAACGCGTTCGATCTCTTTTTCGCGGCCAATAACTGGATCGAGTTTTCCTTCGCGAGCAGCTTGGGTCAGATTGCGGCCAAATTGATCGAGAACGAGTGAGGTAGTTGGGGTGCCTTCAGCAGGTCCACCTTGAGCAACTGCCTCTTTACCTTGGTAACCAGAGAGCAGTTGAATAACTTGTTGACGAACGCGATTGAGATCTGCGCCCAGCTTTACTAATACCTGAGCTGCGACTCCTTCGCCTTCGCGAATCAAGCCGAGAAGAATATGTTCGGTGCCAATGTAGTTATGGCCAAGTTGGAGAGCCTCGCGAAGTGAAAGTTCGAGGACCTTCTTCGCACGTGGCGTGAAAGGAATATGACCAGAAGGGGCTTGCTGTCCCTGTCCGATGATCTCCTCAACCTGCGAGCGCACGGCCTCTAGTGAGATGCCGAGGGCTTCTAAGCCCTTAGCAGCGACGCCTTCACCCTCGTGGATCAATCCAAGGAGGATGTGCTCGGTGCCGATGTAGTTGTGATTGAGCATGCGAGCTTCTTCTTGTGCGAGTACGACGACTCGACGAGCTCTATCTGTAAAGCGCTCAAACATGGGTGGCACCTTCTTTCTGATTACCTGGGATTAGCCTACCTGTAACGCCAAAATGGGGAGATTTATGCCCTGGGGGCACTATCGGCAGTTGTGATGGCGGTTAGAGGATGCGAAGCATTCGGGTATTTCCCAAGGTATTGGGCTTTACCCTCTCAAGATCCAAGAATTCGGCGATACCTTCGTCATAGGAGCGCAGAAGCTGCTGGTAGACCTCAGGTTCAACCGGGGTACCCTCGATGACCTCAAAGCCATTTCGGCCGAAGAAATCGGTCTCAAATGTCAGACAGAAAATCCGGGCAACACCGATCTGTCGAGCCCTCTCAACGATATTGAAAATAATCGCATTTCCAACGCCCTTGCCGCGCATCTTCTCCAAGACCGCAACGGTACGAACCTCGGCAAGATCCTCCCAGAGGATGTGAAGTGCTCCACAACCAACGACTTCGCCCTCATATTCCGCGACAGTGAACTCCTGCACCGTCTCATACAAGGTCACAGTCTCTTTGGCGAGCAGGCGACGTCCCAAGACGTAGGTATCAATAATCGAACGGATCGCTTTGATATCTGACGTTCGGGCTGGACGAATTACTAACTGAGAATCACTCATGAGGATTTAATTCTCTTCTGGTTTCACGAGTGGGAAGAGGATGGTTTCACGAATTCCGAGTCCGGTCAGGGCCATGAGCAGACGATCAACTCCCATTCCCATTCCACCCATTGGCGGAATTCCGTACTCCATCGCGCGCAAGAAATCTTCATCGAGATTCATCGCTTCAACGTCACCCTTAGCACCCAACGCTGCTTGTTCGACAAGGCGCTCGCGTTGAATCACTGGATCGATCAACTCGGAATAGCCTGTAGCCAATTCAAATCCTTCAACGTACAAATCCCACTTCTCCACGAGTCCAGGGGTTTGTCGGTGTGCACGTACAAGCGGTGAGGTATCAACTGGATAACCACGAACGAAGATTGGCTCGTTAAGTTTTCCTTCAGTGACATGCTCAAAGATCTCTTCGGCTAATTTTCCAGTAATCCACTTTGGATCGATCTTCATTCCAAGCTTGGTTGCAATTACCTTAAGTTCATCGAGTGAAGTTTGTGGAGTAACTTCTTCACCCACTCCCTCAGAGATGAGATCAAAGAGATTGGCCTCTCTCCAGGTTCCACCTAGATCAAGCTCTCGACCATCATGGTGGGTTACAACGTGGGAACCGAATACTGAAAAAGCCGCTTCTTGGATGAGATCGCGGGTCAGGTTAGCGATGGAATTCCAATCACCGTAAGACTGGTATGCCTCGATCATTGCGAACTCAGGTGAGTGGCTGGAATCTGCGCCTTCATTTCTGAAATTGCGGTTGATTTCAAAGACGCGCTCTAGTCCACCAACGACACAACGCTTTAAGAAGAGCTCTGGCGCGATGCGCAAGAAGAGATCGATATCGTATGCATTGCTATGGGTTTTAAATGGACGTGCAGCGGCGCCACCATGCATGACTTGAAGCATTGGTGTTTCGACCTCAATGAATTCCCGAGAACTAAATGATTCGCGCAAGGACTTCATTACCTGGGGGCGAAGACGTGCGTTGAAACGCGCCTCAGGGCGAACGATCAGATCCACATAACGCATGCGAACGCGGGTCTCTTCAGAAAGAGGCTTATGCTCGACGGGCAGCGGACGAAGTGACTTTGCTGCCAATTGGTATGAGCTAGCAAGAATTGAAAGTTCACCGCGCTTGGAGGTAATGATTTCCCCGGTGACGCTCACGAGGTCACCAATATCGATGTCGCTCTTCCATTGATCGAGAACATCCGCACCGACCTTGTCGAGTGAGAACATCGCTTGAAGTTCTGTTCCATCGCCCTCGCGAAGGGTCGCAAAACATAATTTGCCAGTATCGCGCTTGAAAATTACTCGACCTGAAAGGCTCTCGTGAATTCCAGTCGCTACATCGATCTCGAGCCCAGCGTGACGGGCGCGAATCTCCTTAAGAGATGCGGTCCGAGGGACTGCTACTGGGTAGGCCTCATCACCACGAGAGAGAATCGCACTGCGCTTTTCGCGGCGAATACGTAATTGCTCGGGTAGGTCATCTTCGACGGTCACATCACTCATAATCGGTGCAGTCTACCGTCTAGTTATTGCTCCCCGAATTTCGGTCAAAGACCATCGCCAATCCAAGCAGGGTCAGATCTGGCTCATAGGAGTCAATAAGTTCGCTGATCCCAACCACCAAGGGAGCCAAGCCCCCGGTTGCTATGACGGTGGTGGCACCAGACTCTGGGTAGAGCACTTCGAGCTCTTCAACGATTCGCTTCACCAGGCCATCGACCTGTCCAGCGAAACCAAAGATGGTTCCAGATTGCAGCGCTTCAACTGTGTTCTTTCCAATGACCGACTTGGGCTTTACGAGCTCCACCTTACGAAGTTGGGCGGCGCGGGCGGCAAGCGCATCAACCGAAATTTCAATTCCGGGTGCCAGCGCTCCCCCGAGGAATTCACCTTTGGGTGAGACCACATCGAGATTTGTTGAGGTACCGAAATCCACAACGATGCATGGGCCCTCCGATCCAAAGAGGGTGTGGGCTGCCAAGGTATTAACGATGCGATCGGCGCCAATCTCCTTGGGATTGTCGACGAGGAGAGGAACACCAGTCTTAATTCCAGGTTCAACAATGGTCACTGGAATATCGCTGAAATAGCGCGCAACCATATTGCGCAGCTCGCGCAAAGTCGCAGGAACAGTAGAACAGATCGATAAGCCATCAATCGAAAGACCATCGAGCAGAGCGCGGTATTGCAACCAGAGTTCGTCAGCGGTGTCGCGTGGGTCTGTCTTTACGCGCCACGAGTGGATGAGTTTGCCATTATCAAATGCCCCAAGAACTGTATTGGTATTTCCAACGTCGATAGCGAGCAACATTTAATTTCCCATCTTTAGGTCAAGGCCAATATCAAGTGCTTTAGCTGAATGCGTTAGCGCACCGATTGCTAAGTAATCAACACCACTCTTTGCATACTCCAGAGCGCTATCAAGAGTTATTCCGCCGGAAGCTTCGAGTTTTACTCGTCCCGCTACGCGAGCAACTGCCTCGCTACATTGTGAAGGTGTCATGTTGTCCAAGAGGATGAGATCTGGATTTCCGGGAAGCACCTCTTCTAACTGTTCCAAGGTATCGACTTCTACTTCGATCTCTTTTCCTGGATGAGCTACGCGAACGAGCTCGAATGCCTTTAATACTCCCCCGGCTGCAACGATGTGATTATCTTTAACAAGAGCCGCATCCGATAGCGAGAGTCGGTGATTGGCTCCACCGCCATCTCGCACCGCGGCCTTCTCAAGAGCTCTCCAGCCTGGAGTGGTCTTGCGGGTATCTCGAATCTTGCACGAGGTTCCTTCGATGGCGCGAACCCAACTGCGGGTGAGTGTCGCGATACCGCTTAAATGAGTAAGAAAATTAAGTGAAGTTCGCTCAGCAAGGAGCAACTTTCTAGTCGAACCGCGTGCACTCAGTATTAAAGTGCGAGCCGGAACTTCATCTCCATCACGAACATGGGCCTTTACATCCGAGATTCCCAAGTAGTGCAGGACCTGTATCGCGACATCCAAGCCAGAGATGACTCCGGCACTGCGGGTCACATAATCTGCAACGCTGGTGTGATCAGAGGGAATCGTCGAATTAGAAGTTATATCTTCCCCACCGTCGAGGTCTTCCTTAATCGCTAATTGGATAAGTTCTGCAGTTGCTTCGCTCATGAATTCACCTCAATCATCCGCGAACTCCAGGTTCCGCCTTGATCTAACTGCTGCACAATTCTCTTCTGCCATTCAGACTTAGTTTCCAAGAAGTCGCTACGCCAGTGGGATCCGCGGGATTCATGGCGCTCCAAGGCCGATCTCACAATTGCTGTAGCTAAGAAGTAGAGGTTTGAAACCTCCCAGGCATCTACACCCGGTTGGTCAGTGTGGTGTGTGCCCAGTTGTTTCAGGGTGGTCAGAGTTGCTTTAAGGCTCTTTTCCGACCGCATCACGCCAGCACCTTCGCTCATTGCTAATTGCAGAGGGATGCGAATAGAGGGATCGAGCAAGATGCGCGGTTCATTGGAATCAACGCAGGGAACCCCGTGCTCTGGAAGGTGGGTAGCGATGTGCTCTGAGATTCGCGCACCAAAGACAAGCCCCTCGAGGAGTGAGTTCGAGGCGAGTCGGTTCGCACCATGCGCACCAGTGCATGCACTTTCACCACAGGCATAGAGCCCAGGCACAGTGCTCTCACCATTGAGATCAACGAGGACACCCCCAGATGCATAATGGGATGCTGGCGCAACTGGAATAAATTGTTTGAGCGGATCGATTCCGTTTGCAATGCATGATGCATAGATCGTTGGAAATCTCTCCGTGAAATCAGAGATTGCCGTCGCATCGAGCCACATATGCGGAACATGCGCTTCTCGCATCTGACTAAAGATCTCTTTTGCAACGATATCGCGGGGGGCTAAATCAGCTTGGGGATGCACCTGGGCCATGAACTTTTCACCTTTGTGATTCAAAAGTATGGCGCCTTCACCACGAACTGCTTCACTAATTAATGGTTGTTGTCCCGCTGATGAGGTATCCCGCCACAAGACAGTTGGGTGAAATTGAATGAACTCAACATCTGCAACAGCTGCTCCTGCGCGAAGTGCAAGTGCCACTCCATCCCCCGTTGAAACCGATGGGTTGGTCGTTTGCGAATAGACCTGACCTAGTCCTCCGGTCGCAATAACCACAGCGCGCGCCAATGCACGACCCACCCCAGTACTGCTACCGGCGCCAATCACATGCAGGGTAACGCCGCAGACTCGACCTTCGTCAGTTTTAAGCGCGTCGATAACAAGGGCGTGTTCAATTACTTCGATGCCGGAGTCATTTTGAACTGCCACGAGAAGCGCGCGTGAAACTTCTGCGCCAGTTGCATCACCACCAGCGTGCAAGATGCGATTGCGATGGTGGCCGCCTTCTCGGGTCAGCGCAATTTCACCGCTCTCTGCCTTATCAAAGACTGCGCCTCGTGCAATTAATTTTCTAACAGCTTCTGGGCCTTCTGTCACCAAGACATTTACCGCATCGATATCGCACAATCCTGCTCCTGCGATCAAGGTATCTTCTTTATGTTCCTCTGGTGAATCACCTGGACCCAGCGCTGCAGCAATTCCACCTTGCGCCCACTTAGTAGAACCTTCATCGATATGCGCTTTGGTAACGAGCAGTACCGAAAGATTCGCGGCGCGAGCATTAAGAGCCGTGGTTAAACCAGCAACTCCTGAACCGATAACGATGACATCTGCCTCCGCCGTCCATCCCGGAGTTCCAGCAAATAACTTCATAGGGAAGATTCCATCTGCATATTGTCGATCAAACGGATGCCATTTAGCCACCCAGCGACAATTCCGCGCTTGCGCACCGTCTCTGGCGCAGCCACGGCAAAGGTCTCCTCATCGATTACTTCTGCGTAATCGAGTTGAAAAGCTGGTTCAGAGGCCAGAGTCTGGAGCATCGCCGATTTACTTCCCGTAGATAGCGCTCGATAGATAACCAGGGCGGCTTCGCGAGTTTCCGGATTCAAACGAATATTTCGAGAGGAGAGCGCTAGACCGTCGGCGGCTCTCACCGTAGGTGCAGCAATTATTTCAATGGGGAGGTTGTTCTCTCGAACCCACTTTTTGACGATGAAGAGTTGTTGAAAATCTTTCTCTCCAAAGATTGCGTATTGCGGTTTAACAAGGTCAAAGAGTCGGTTAACCACGGTCAACATTCCATCAAAGTGGCCTACCCGGTGTTTGCCTTCGAATATTTCACCGAGTGGGCCTGCGGAAATTTTCTGAATCTCCCCTGGATAAATTTCTTCGTAGTTCGGGGCCCAGACCCGCGAAGCCCCGGCAGCTAAAGCTTTTTCCGTATCGCCCGCAATATCTCGTGGATATTTTGCAAGGTCATCAGGGTTTTCAAATTGGAGGGGGTTAACAAAAATGGAAACTACGACCTCTGAAGAGAGAGCGCGCGCCCGCCTAATAAGGTCGAGATGGCCATCGTGAAGCGCCCCCATAGTGGGCACGAAGGCGATTGGTTCATTCATGGTGCTCCAGTCCTTTCGGGGTACCGGGCTAATGAAACGAGTTTACTCCTTGAGAGCGGCCAGCAGATCCTTAATTGGACCATGGCCGATCAACACCGCATCGGGATCCACTTCGATCCATGGCTCTAATACAAAGGCTCGTAGATGCGCTCGGGGGTGCGGAATTTCCAGGTGTGGTTCATGGATCTCATGATCCCCGAAAGAGATGAGATCCAGGTCCAGAGTGCGCGGACCCCAATGGATTTCACGCGTACGACCCGCAAGTGTTTCGATCTCCTGCATAGCAACGAGTAGATCTAGAGGATCCAAATCAGATTCTCCGATGAGCACCGCATTGAGGAAATCATCTTGCTCGGGTCCTCCAACGGGAGCCGTCTTATAAAAGCTAGAAACTTTCACAACATCAATATGCTTTCCAAGTTCATCAATCGCGTGGTGCAGATGAGAATTGGTGTCGCCGATATTTGAACCGAGGGCGATGACGACCTTCATCGTGAACGCTTAATACGTACAGCGATGTCACGAACTGGTAAACCAACTGGTGCATTGGCTTTATGTAGCACTACCTCTACTGATTTGAGTGGGTAGGAATCCAAGAGATCGCGAGCAATGGAATCGGCCAATCGCTCGATGAGATTAACCGGCTCTCCAACAATCGCCTGATGGACTTGGTGAATTACCTTTGAATAATCCACTGCATCTTCGATGCGATCACTCTTTGATGCCGTCTTATTTTTCAACTCCAAAACGAGATCCACCGAGAAGCTCTGCCCATTTTTGCGCTCATGATCGAAGAGCCCGTGGTACCCGAAACCAGATATCCCGGCAATCTCAATGTAATCGCTCAACGTTTCAACTCCTCTACGACTTTAATCGCATCAACATGTGGCTTAACACTATGGGTCCGGACCGCCCAAACCCCTTTTCGAGCCATTTCTGCAGTAATAGCAAGTGTCGCATCGTCTCTCTGATCGGGATTGCTCGCTCCGATGAGATCACCCAAAAATCTCTTACGTGAGACCCCGATCAACACCGGATAGCCAAGCAACTGGATGCGCTCTATGTTGCGCAACAACTCCCAGTTATGTTCTCCGGTTTTAGCGAAGCCGATGCCTGGATCAAGAATTATTTGTTCGGGTTGAACCCCCGCATCTATCAACGCAGTAACCCGCTCTTGTAATTCCTGACGAACCTCACCGACAACATCCTTGTAGATGGCACGAGATTGCATATCTTTTGACTCACCACGCCAGTGCATCGCGATGTACTGCACCTCGGAATGGGCGGCGATAAGTTTGGCCATGACAGGGTCTTGCAATCCCCCGCTGATGTCGTTAACGATCGTGGCGCCTTGTGCGATAGCAAGCGCTGCGATCTCTGATCTTGTTGTATCAACACTTATTGATACCCCGAGTGAAGCTATCTCCCTAATGACTGGGATCACTCGATCGCGTTCTTCTTCAAAGGAGATTCGTTCAGAACCAGGACGCGTTGACTCCCCGCCAACATCAATGATGTCGACTCCTTCGTCCACCATCGCCTTGGAGCGAGTGATCGCATCTTCTAATGAGAAGTGACGCCCGCCATCTGCAAATGAATCAGGTGTGACATTGAGAATGCCCATCACCAAGGTTGGTTGATGGTTATCCATTAGCGGTCTGCAGCAGTAATCAAGGCCATCGCTTCAGCTCGAGTAGCGGCATTACGTAAGTGGCCACGCACTGCTGAAGTAGTGGTTCGTGCTTGTGATTTCCTTACCCCGCGCATCGACATACAGAGATGTTCGCAATCGATGATGACGATGACGCCAGATGGCTTAAGTATTTCGACCATTGCATCGGCAATTTGGGTCGTTAAACGCTCCTGCACTTGTGGCCTTCTTGCATAGAGATCGACCAGACGTGCGAGCTTTGAAATCCCCGTGATGCGACCCGATTCACCGGGGATATATCCAATGTGTGCGACCCCGTGAAATGGGGTGAGGTGATGTTCGCAGTGAGAGAAGACTTCAATGTCTCGAACGATGACCAACTCTTTATGGCCGATGTCGAAGGTCGTTGTCAGGATTTCCTCTGGGTTTTGCCACAGCCCTTCAAAATTTTCACGATATGCGCGGGCTACCCGGGCAGGTGTATCGCGCAATCCATCTCGCGTCGGATCCTCTCCAATGGCGAGCAATAACTCGGTTACAGCGCGTTCGGCACGAGCCTGATCAAACTCTGATCGCGCATTGCCATCATGGGGACCCATGGAAACCGAGCTAATTTCATCGCTCATGGATTACTCCTGTGGTGCCGGTGGAGGGGTGGCCTTTTTGCGCGGTTTGCGTGCAGGCTTTGCGACCTCCGCTTCAGGATCAACCTGGGGCTTCGCAGCAACTAATGCCACTGGTGGAATTGTCGATGGGGTTCGATTCGGTGAACCAGTCCAGGCCGGACGAGGTTCCACCATTTCAACCTTCGCAAAGATGTGCGCAATATCGTCCTTAAGCAGGGTTTCGCGCTCGAGGAGTTCAACGACAAGTGCATCCAAAATTTCGCGATTCTTCACCAAAATATTAAATGCTTCCTGATGAGCATTTTCGATGAGCGCGTGAATCTCTTCATCAATAACTCCGGCAATCTCCTCGGAGTAATCCCGTTGATGACCATAATCCCGGCCAAGGAATGGATCGCTATCGCCGCTGCCGAGTTTGATGGCACCGATACGTTCGGTCATTCCATATTGGGTGACCATCGCACGGGCGAGATTAGTCGCCTTCTCAATATCATTAGATGCGCCAGTCGTTGGATCGTGAAAGATCAACTCTTCCGCGGCACGTCCACCGAGAGAATAAGAGAGTTGATCAAGCATCTGGTTACGTGTGGTTGCATAACGATCCTCATCGGGAAGGACCATGGTGTAACCAAGTGCGCGTCCGCGCGGCATGATCGTGATCTTATGGACCGGATCGGTATTAGGAAGTGCATGTGCAACGAGCGCATGTCCGCCCTCGTGATACGCGGTGATACGACGCTCTTCTTCGGTCATGAGACGGCTTACTCGTTGCGGTCCTGCCATCACGCGATCAATAGATTCATCTAGAGCCATAGTTGTGATCACCTTGGCATTTTCGCGCGCAGTTAGAAGTGCCGCTTCATTCAAGACATTCGCTAGATCAGCACCGGTAAATCCTGGGGTGCGCTTTGCAATTTCTCCGAGGTCAACGCTCTTGGCAATTGGTTTGCCTTTGGCGTGAACTTCCAAGATCGCTTTTCTTCCCATGAGATCAGGACGATCGACTGGAATCTGGCGATCAAATCGACCTGGGCGCAAGATAGCTGGATCAAGGACATCAGGACGGTTAGTTGCAGCGATCAAAATGACTTGGGTATTTGCTTCGAAGCCATCCATTTCAACCAGCAATTGGTTAAGTGTCTGCTCGCGCTCATCGTTACCGCCGCCAAGTCCAGCTCCGCGTTGTCTACCAACGGCATCAATTTCATCAACGAAGATGATCGCCGGAGCTGCTTCCTTAGCTTGATTAAAGAGATCGCGGACGCGAGAGGCACCGACTCCGACAAACATCTCTACAAATTCAGAACCAGAGATAGAGAAGAAGGGAACATTCGCTTCACCTGCAACAGCGCGTGCCAGAAGGGTCTTACCTGTTCCTGGAGGACCGTAGAGCAAAACTCCTTTAGGAATCTTCGCTCCAATATCTTGATACTTCTTTGGATCAGAGAGGAAATCTTTAATTTCGCGGAGTTCAGCGACAGCCTCATCAGCTCCGGCGACATCAGCGAATGTTGTCTTTGGTGCTTCCTTAGATTGCAATTTAGCTTTTGAACGTCCAAAGGAGAAGATGCGATTTCCACCTTGAGAGTTGGACATGAAAAGCAGCAGGATAAAACCGATCACCAAGAATGGTGCAAAGCTAAAGAAGAGAGACTCGATAAAGGAGGTAGTTGGAACCTTCACGCTCCAGGCCTTGGTAGGCGGATTGCTCGTCAAAAGTTCAGTGATTTGAGGCTCTTCATTTGCAACATAGGAAGCAACCAAGTGGGTCGCGCCGTTGACGGTCTCGCCACTCTTTAAGATGACTTGAATCTTCTGGTCTTTATCGATGAGCAGGGCTGATTCGACTTTGTTCTGCGAGATTTCAGCCAGGATGGTCGAGGTGTCGACCTGGGTATAGGTCGCACCGCTTCCAGATATTCTTCCTAAAGCAACAACGAGTACGAGTGCAAGAACGATCCAAAAGAGTGGACCACGCATTATCTTCCGTACGCGCTTACGCGGAATATTTATCTTTTTATCTGCCATTGCTCTTCTCTATTATCTTCTCTTAGGTTTTAGGGGGACGTCAGCTACCTGATATTTATTTCAGGAATAAACCTCTTTAGCCAAGATTCCGATGAAATCTAAATTGCGATATTTTTCATCGTAATCGAGTCCGTAACCAACGACGAATTCGTTAGGAATATCAAAACCAACATACTTAACATCTACTTCAACTTTTGCGGCATCGGGCTTGCGAAGCATCGTAAGAATTTCAATGCTCTTTGTCCCGCGTGATTGCAAATTGGATTTGAGCCAGGCAAGGGTTAGACCTGTATCGACAATATCTTCAATAATGAGTACATCGCGTCCAGAAATATCGCGGTCCAAATCTTTGAGGATGCGAACGACACCACTGGATTTAGTTCCAGAACCGTAAGACGTCACGGCCATCCAATCCATCTCAACATGGCAATTAAGTGAGCGAACAAAATCAGCGAGAGTCATTACTGCGCCCTTGAGGATTCCAATCACCAATAGATTTTTCCCGGCGTAATCAGCTTCGACTTGAAGTGCAATCTCTTTCAAGCGTGCCTGGATTTCTGGGGCCGTAACTATGACGCGCTCGATATCTGCGCCTGCAGTACTTAAATCCACGGTGCTCCTTTTTTAATAGCCCTGGTATTGGGTTCCGATTAAGAGTTCTGGGGTGAGAGCGAAAGTCTGCCCGAAATTCGCTCCACCTTCACACCACCAGGGAGGGAAATCTCCCCCTGACCGTGCCAATTCGTGACCAACGCCTCAACGGGGGCGATGTGATCGGCGCCGAGCGAGCCCTCAGGCGCCCCAGCCTGATAAATCGCGGCTCGAAGCACCCTCATTCGGATCGCCTTTGGCAATTGCTCCAAGCTAGATACATCCAGGCTGGATGGGTTCTGCGCTCGGAAAAACTCAGTGGCGATCTGGTCGAGGACATCGGCATCTTCTCGCAAAATGCCTGCGCTCCTGGCTAAGGCATCGATGATTCCAGGACCTAGCCGGTTCTCCAGAAGCGGGAGAATCTCGGTTCGGACTTTGACCCGCGCATACGATGGGTCAGAGTTGTGGGGGTCCACCCAAGGCGTAATCTGATTTTCGGCGCATGAGGCTTCAGTCGTTGCTCGATCAATTCCAAGGAGTGGGCGAATGTACCTGCCATTGACCTCTGCGATTCCAGAGAGCGAGCGCGTCCCGGATCCTCGAGCCAACCCCAGCAATACTGACTCGGCTTGATCATTTTTTGTATGGGCGAGCAAAAAATAATCTGGTTGGTATTTTGAGATTGCAGATTCGAATGCGGCATAACGCGCACGTCTGGCAGAACTCTCCATGCCGTCAATGATTTCAACGCTGACTGCGATGATTTCTACGCTCGTAAGCCCAAGTTTTAAGAGAGTTGCCTTGCACTCTTCGGCGACTTCCGCCGAACCACGTTGAAGTTGATGGTCAATGATGATGGCCACTACTTCGATCTCCGCAGCACGGGCCTCGGCGATGGTCCCAATGGCGAGCGCTAATGAATCCGCTCCGCCTGAGACGCCGAGCAAGATTCGATGATCGGCGGATTGCACCCAGGGGCGCACCGCCTGTCGAATCGCGAGGGTTGCCTTCACCCAGCAAGCCTAATTGTTAAACCCGACCACCTGAAGGCATGAGTCCAGGCACGCTATACATGCTGGAGTAGAGCAATCCGGTTCGAGTGGAGTTTGCTTCCCACATCATTCCGTTTCCGGCATAAATGGTGATGTGGTGAATATTTTGAACCGAACCATCGTATGAATAGAAGAGCAAGTCGCCTGGGATCAAGTCGGCGAGTGGAACCCGCTGGGTATCCACGAAGTAGAGCGCCGCATTGAGACGAGACCAATTTGGCCAGCCAAGTCCTGCAGCCTTGTATGCGGCATAGACGAGTCCGGAGCAATCGAAACTATTAGGTCCTTGAGCGCCCCAGACATATGGCTTGCGAGCCAAGACTTGTGCACGTGCATAGGCCAGCGCTTTTGTGCGAATCGCATCTGTACCTCGGGTAGTAGAGCGGCCCTTGAATCCGCGATCCGGCCAGATCTTCGCTTGACCCTTAGTGTGCGCCGCAGTATTTGCACTTGATTGCTCAAGTTGAGAGAGCGCTAATTGTTGTTGCAAGGTAATTCTAAAGTTTCGAGCCTTTGTTAACTCAGCCATTAACTGCGCTTGAACTGCGCGCAACTTTGCTACCTCATCGGCTTGCGCAGATTGCGCCGCTAACGCAGCGGCTTTCGCTGCGGCTACCTTCGCGGTGGCATTTGCTTGCGCTAACTTTGCAGCGGTTGCCGCTGCTTGAGCAGCCTTTGCAATGACGAATGCGCTCTTGTAATGGGCGAGCGCAACAGAGTCACTTGCACCAACTTGGTTGAGAACGCTCAAGCGATCGATTAAATCTTGTGGTCCATTTGATTCCAGGACGCTATTTAACGTCGTGAACCCGCCACCCATAATGTAAGCATTAGAGGCCATTCGCCCAATGGTGCGGTTTGCCTCCGCCACAGCAACTTGAGTAAGGGCGGCATGCGCGGTCGCTAAATTTGCTTGCTTGGTTGCGCCCGCAAGCGCTGCCTGTGCTGCTTGAAGTTGTGCCTGCCGATGATTAGTCACGGCAGTAAGTTGTTGCAATAAATTCTGTGCAGAGTTCAGTTGATTGGTTGCAGCAGCCGCAGCCGCGGCCTTGGCATTCTCGGCAGCCTGGGCTGCAGCAATCTGCGCCTTTGTAGGGGCTGAAACTTTAGGTTTTGGTTTTGCGCTGGGAGTTGCTGCAAGTGAAACAGTAGGAATCGCCATGAGCAAGGCTGTCGCGAGCGCAACAGAGCGCAGCTGCCGAAGATTCTTCATGTAGCCAACCGTTCGTGAGGAAGTAACAGTTAAGGATAGGTGATGAATCGGGATGAATCGGACATAGACGCGGTGTGAATTCCCTGAGTTTTAGTTGGCTACGTCCCTGCGCTTAAAGAGGAATGCCACGATTCCAAAGGCCACGCTGAGGTAGATCGCAGAAATTCCAAGCGACCAGCGATAACTCACTGTGAGTGAACCACCTTGAGCGATGTTGTCGAAGTTCTGTCCCGGCAGCCATTTCTGGGTACTTGAAACTACTCCTCCCAAAATCGTCTCAAGGATCAGAGACCAGATGACACCTGTCGCGATAGCGCTAATCGGAGAGCGGAAGAGCAAGCCCAGAATCATTCCAAATGTTCCGAAGGCTAAGGTCGTAAGTAGGACGTTGATGAAAGTTCTACCTAATAAGGAGAGCGCACTTGAAGTAAACCAGGCCGAGGTTGTCACCTTTGCATGAGGTGCAAGCGCCGACGAAGTTCCGATTGCCACAACCGCATCAAGAAAGACGAGGGCGATTGCAAAGATAATCATTGAGAGGTACTTACCAAAGAGAATCTTCATCCGTGAAGGTTGGCGAACCAACAAGTTACGAAGGGTTCCCAAGGTGTACTCCTGTGCAGTCTGCGAAGCAAAGACACAGAGCGCGGTGATACCTAGAAAGAATGAGACGATTTTGAATCCGTAGACCAATCCGAGCGCAGAGCTCAGCGTTGCTGGAGAGATGACTTCACCGCGTTGTCCATTGCCCTGACCTGAGTTGGCGCGAAGAAAGACAATTGAGGTGAATAGTGCGGTGAGCGCGGCAACCACGAGGATGGTTGAAATCAATAGCGTTGGACGGCGCAGTTTACGTAATTCAGCGCGAGTAACTCGTAACATTTTTACTCCCCCGTCATTTCAAAGAAGGTTTCTTCCAAGGTCGGTTGGGTAACGCTTAACGAAGCCAGGGTGATACCAGCATTGAAAGCTAGCCGGTTGAAGGTTGCACTCCACTCTCCGTCGGCCACGATATGCACTTCTCCATCCTCCACCGACGCGGTACGGCCATGACGTTGTGCGATCTCTACCAGCGAGTTGAGATCGACACTGAATTCAGGTTGGACAACCAGCGTTGCAACTTGAGCCGCCAAGAGATCTTTGGTGCGCCCGGCAAATAGAACTTTACCCTCGCGAAGCATCACGAGTGATTCAGAAATCATCTCCAACTCAGAAAGCAAGTGTGATGAGACAAAGACGCTGGTTCCCTCATTTGCCAAATCTTTGATGAGATTTCGGACTTCTTGAATACCTGAAGGATCCAAACCATTTGTAGGTTCATCGAGCACTAATAACTTTGGATTAGGTAGCAGGGCTGCTGCAATTCCAAGTCGTTGTTTCATTCCCAATGAATACGTCTTGTACTTTGATTTGCCTCTCTCCGCGAGACCAACTTTTTCTAGGAGTTCCGAGACTCGAGATTGGGGAAAGCCTCCGAGGGAAGCTAATACCCTTAAATTCTCAGCTCCACTTAGCGCTGGATAGAACGCTGGACCTTCAATCATTGCGCCTACGTGTGGAAGATATTTTTCTGGATGCGCGATGCTCTCACCCAAGACCGTGCCAGTTCCTCCAGTGGGAGCAATTAACCCCAAAAGCATCCGAATAGTTGTTGTCTTTCCTGAACCATTGGGGCCAACAAAGCCGCAGACCGTTCCCAGCGGAACTTCAAATGTTGCATGGGAAAGGGCGCTACGTTCGCCATATACCTTGGTCAGATCCGTTACCGAGATTGCAGTCGTCATCTGACAACCCTAGGGCTAACGGCTGAGAATTTCGTGAACGAGTAGTAAATGTGAATAGGTTAGATAGATTGATTACGAAACTGCGTGCTTAGCGACGAGCGTAGCTATAACCAAGATGAGCGAGTACACGCTCAGATAGGTAATTGACCAATGGAAGAGTTTGAGCGCGGCGCTCTCAGAGTCCACGCCTGAAATCTTAAAGAGCTGTGAAGCAAAGCCGATAGTGATCAAGGCAGTGACCACATAACTCCACCAAGGCAGATGGGCACTCACCAGGACTAGAACCGAAGTGATGACCATGCAGATCGAGTGGAACCACATCTGCTTCTGAACGGATTTGAGGGTTGCGACCACGGGAAGCATAGGAATTCCAGCTGCCGAGTAATCCTCTTTATATTTAATGGCCAGCGCCCAGAAATGCGGAGGGGTCCAGAAGAAAATAAGAAGGAAGAAGAGCCACGCCGTTAGCGAGAGCGAGTTAGTGATGGCAGCCCAGCCGATAAGTACCGGCATACATCCAGCAATTCCACCCCAGACAATATTTTGCGAGGTGCGACGTTTAAGCCACATCGTGTAACCAACGACGTAAAAGAGGATGGCTAAGAGAGTAAGAAGAGTTGCAAGCACCGTTGTAAAAATTAAAAAGATTAAGAGCGAGATGATGGTGATGACCAGCGAGAATGCAACGGCTTGTTGTTCGGTAACTTCACCGCTTACAAGCGGGCGTTTGCTGGTTCGCTTCATCAAGCGATCGGATTCAACTTCGATCACCATATTGAATGCATTAGAAGCCCCAGCAGCGAGGGTGCCGCCGAGCAGCGTTGCGATAGTTACGCCTAGTGGCGGGAACTTATGGGCGTGGTTTTGGGCATAGGTAGCCATGAAAAGCGCAGGAAGGGTGGTCACCAGAAGGAGTTCCACGACCCGCAATTTCATTAGTGCCACATAGGCGCCCACATGGCTCATATCGGGATTGTAACCATCATTGGCTTACTTCTGTGGCTTGGCAATTGTGCCTAACATCTGGTCAATCGTGACCCGGGCCGCTTGGCGCGCGCTTTCGAGGTTATGAATGTGATTAGCAATAATTGCGAATACATATTCTTTATCCCCGACCGTAACGAATCCAGCCAAGCTGATGGTCGTGTTGATCCAACCGGTCTTCGCATGCACTAACCCAACGGCATTCGGGGCATCGTGCACAAATCTGTATTTCAAAGTTCCCGTCTGCCCCGATGTTGGTAACCCTTCAAGTATCGGTTGGAACTTCGGATTATTTTTTACGGCCAACAAGAGTTGAAGGATTTGGCGAGCAGAGACGCGATCATCGTGCGAGAGTCCGTTGCCGTCAAAGATATGAATACCAGCCGCTGAAATCCCCAGGTCCGTAAGCGTCTTTGTGAAAGCGCTCTCTAGCCCAGCCGAGTCAGTGGTGAAACCCATCGCCTTTGCAGCCATTCTGGCCAACCGGTCGGCGAGCGCGTTGTCGCTGTAGAGCAATGTGAATTCGACAATCTTGCCCAGGGTGGGTGAATGAATCGATGCAAGTTCCGTTGTCGCATCACTGGTTGTATTCACCTTGACGGGTGTAATGACCACGCGATCTGCAAAATATCTCTGTAAGGCTTGAATATCTAAGGTATATATATCTTTATATTCCAGAGTAATGCTCTTGAGTTCTGGATGCGCCGCTAGGACTGCATCGATGAGCGAAGGTGAGAATGCGCGCCCGTACTGTTGCTGTTCAAATGTATTTTGGGTCAGCCACGGATCATCGCTTCCCGTAAGTAAGAAGGTATCGCCCTTACTGGTCTCGCTGATCGTGGTTTTAAATTGAAGATCAGGGTTATAAACGCTTAGAACTGTGGCCATTGATAGCAGTTTGAGTACGGATGCAGGCGCACGCTGCACATCAGGGTCCAAAGAGAAGAGATTCTGTTGATCGGTCGGATCGAGGAGCAAAATTCCCGGCTTCGCAAGGGTGGGCGAAGAGGCGAGGCGAATGAATTGTTCAGGAACGGCGAGCGCTTGGGCTGGAAGGGTTCCCGCAAGCAAGGTTGAAAAGGTGAGGAAGAGACCCAGAAAAGTTCGCTCCCACGAGCGGATCTGAGTTGAAAAATGCATGGGGAGATTATGCCTCTCGAGTAACAAAAGCATGGAATAGGGTGGCGACATGAGCGCTGAAATCGGTCCTGGTGAATTTTTCCCAGTCGTGGGAGTCGGTCCACACGAAAAACCGTGGCCCGAGGATGATCGTCTCGATCCGGAACTTTTGGAAAATGGCGACCGTCGCAACGTCTTGGATCACTACCGCTATTGGAAAGTAGAGGCGATTGTCGCTGACTTAGATACCAAACGTCATCCACTGCAGATCGCAATTGAGAATTGGCAACACGATCTCAATATTGGTTCCGTTGTTCGCACCGCAAATGCGTTCAATGTGAGTTACGTTCACATCGTAGGTAAGCGCGATTGGAATCGTCGCGGTGCGATGGTTACCGATAAATACCTACACGTTCTCCACCACCCCACGGTCGCGGATTTTGCACGGTGGTGCGGAGAAAATCAGGTTCCGATCATCGGCATTGATAATTTGCCCGTCTCACGGCAGTTTGAGAACTACGCGCTGCCTGAGAAATGCGTCCTCTTCTTTGGGCAAGAAGGAGCTGGAATGTCCGACGAGGCGGTCAATATTTGTGAGGTCGTCCTTGCTATTCAGCAGTACGGCTCGACTCGATCAATGAATGCTTCAGCTGCAGGTGCCATCGCGATGTATGGATGGGCGATGCAACACCTCAACCCCAAGCTTTAATTAATCTTCGATAACCTCGGTAACAGAGGCCAAACGACGTTCGATCTCATCTGCTTCATCCAAACGACCCAAATTACGCAGAACACCAGCGATATGACGTTCGATTTCGACGATGAAGTCAAAATCTTTCCACTCGCTCTCGGTTGCGATTTCAAGGACCCGCTCTAAGGTATCCAATCCATCGTTTTCTAGACCGGTCAGAATTTGGGCCTTACCCAACTCGAGAAGTGAATAGGTTTCGCGGCGGTGATCATGGGCGGTTACAAATACATCGAGTGACTTCTGCGCTGCAATAAGCGCCTCTTCACCCAAACCAAGTTCGATGAGCGCGTGAGCAATCTTCTGATCGCATCGAGCTACGTTGATTACTTCCTTTAGGGTCTTAAAGAGCGCGCGGGCTTCACGGAAAGCCTCGAGTGACTTTTCATGCTGACCAAGTTCGCGGTGGGCGCACCCAATCAAATGAAGGTCGTTAGCGGCTCCAGAGTCATTTCCATCGACTAAATGTTCCTGAACGCATTCGCGCATACATTCGATGGTCTTCTCATAATCTTTTGCCCCGAAGCACCACTCACCCAAAGTGCAAGCGAGATCAATTGCCAAAGGTGATTTAGATTCACGCAACAGGTCAACGGCTTTACTCATAGCTGAGGCTGCCTCGGAATTTCGCTTCAGTTGGTTGAGGTTGTACCCAATGGCAGAGTAAGCCTGGGCCAGGCCATCTGCTGGCGCTACAGCTCCAAGCTCGGTGTAGATATCACGTGCGGTCTCAGCCAAAGCCAGAGCCTCGTCATATTGGCCACGCGCATAAATTCTCGCGCTCAATTCATAATAGGTATTTGCACGTTCTAGACCAGTTGTCTCAGGAATCCGCTCCCACAACATCTCTTCGGTAACGATGTCATCCAAGCCATTGTCATCATCGTCGCTCAAGGTCTAACCCCCTGTGTGCCTTAGGACACTCATGGCCCCCAACTCCCTGCGCCGGGAGATGGTTCGCTGTAGTGCTTGCCTTACACTAGCAACTGAGCGCATAACCATGCAGCGCAACGCAGAGAATTTTCGGCAGGCGCGCAGTCCGTTATGAGTAGATTGGAGCAGTTCCTCGATGAAATCCCAGCGTTGGGTGCCGGTCTGGATCGGGCGAGTCACTTTCTTGGTCGGTCTATTCGACATTCTTGCAAACGTTTCGCGAAGATTCAGGGCTCCCGTCCACAAACTGAACAACTTCATCCCGGTCTTCCTCAATGGAACCGCTCTAGCAACCGCCATCTTCACCGGACTGATCTTGATGATCGTAGCTCGCGGGCTGGCACGACGTAAGCGTCGCGCCTGGGTACTTGCACTCATCATTCTGGTGATCAACCTGGCGAGTGAATTATTTAGAACCAATCATCACCCGATCCAAATTGGTCTCTCGATCGGCAGCATCATCATGCTGGCCATCTTTAATAAATCTTTCTATGCAAAATCAGACCCGAGTACCAAGATGCAACCACTCATCGGTTTTGGACTTGCGATAGTCGTCTTCTTCTTTGCCAGCATCGCGCTTCTCAAATTTAGAAGTCATGATGAGATCATCGGATCCCCCTCATTTAAAAATATATTCCTATTTATTATCGAGGGATTTGTAGGCGTTACTGGTCCAATCAAATTTACCTCCGAACGTACGAGCGATGTCATCGCCTTCACCTTGGGTACCTTCGGCGTCTTTATTGTCATTGTTCCTCTATGGCTTTATTTCCGTCGCGTAAAACCAATTCCAACGATGAGCGATGAAGATATGCGGATTGTTCGTAAATTGATTTGCCACGATCTCGAGCAAGATTCGCTTGGGTACTTTGCAACTCGTCGCGATAAGAGCGTTATCTGGGCTAACAATAAGAAAGCGGGAATTGCCTATCGCGTGCAGGGCGGCGTCATGCTCGCCAGTGGAGATCCATTCGGTGAGTACAGTCTCTGGCCAGAGGCGATTGCAGAGTTCATCAAGGTAGCTGAAGAGCATGCATGGACTCCTGCGGTTATGGGTTGCAGCGATCGAGGCGGAGAGGTCTGGGTCGAGCACGCCGGAATGATCGCGATCGATATTGGTGATGAGGCAATTATCTCTGTTAAAGATTTCACACTTGAAGGCCGCCCAATGGCAAATGTCCGCCAGATGGTCAATCGCATCAAGCGCAAGGGCTACTCATGCACGACTCACAAGTGGTCCGAGGTTGAAGAGCCAGTGCGCCAAGAGCTTCGAAAATTAGCCCATGAGTGGCGCTATGGCGTCGCAGAACGTGGTTTCTCGATGTCGATGGATCGCTTTGGCGAGGATGAAGATCCAGACACTTACATCACCATCGCCCGCTTAGAGGGAGAAATCAAGGGACTGCTTTATTACGTTCCATGGACTACCAATGCCTTATCTCTCGATCGCATGCAACGTGAACGGGGTACAGATGCTGGAGTTAACGAGTTGATGATTGTCGAAACCGTGGAGTGGGCTCGCGCCAACGACAAGGCATACGTTTCCCTAAACTTTGCCGCATTCCGATCACTCTTTGAGCGAGCAGACAAGATCAGTGCCGGACCAATTACACGAGGAATGCGTAATTTGATTCGCTTTTCATCAAACTTTTTCCAGGTGGAATCGCTCTACCGCTTTAATGCAAAGTTCCAACCTGGTTGGGAAACCCGTTACGTGCTCTATCCGCGCGCATCGGATCTTCCTAAAGTTGGTTGGGCTGCGCTCCGCGCCGAGAAATTTATTTCTGGCTTCCGCTCACGCTAGTTGACGTTGGGGTTGTCGCCGGTTGGATAACGGGAGTTTGAAGATTATTTGCTCCGCTAATCCATAGGAAACCCGAGGCGATGAAAGGCTTCCACACTTTTATATTGTGCCCACCCGAAGGAATTGGAATGTATTTAATCGGAATTAGTGAATTAGCGCTCTTTATGAAGCTCTGAGCTGCACTATTAGCAAAACGATCTTTTACGGATGCAATGATCATGATCTTTGTATTACGAGGTCCGTGCGCCAGGTGTGCAATCAAATCGTACTTAGCGGTCAGATAATTCTTTTCACGTTTGGTAAGACCTATTGATAACAATGGTTTGAAATATCCGGCGAGTGAAACCCCTTGCGAGTACTGATCTTGATGCAACACTGCAACTTCTGCTGCGCACCAACCGCCTGTTGAATATCCGAACGAAGACCAGAGCCTGTTATCTATGCCCATAAAGGTCTGCATAAAGGTTCGCATATCTTTTGTGATCCAGGTTTCGACCCGGACGCCAAAGGCAAAGTCCATACATTCGGTGTCATGACCTGGCTGCACATTAATTGCTGGAATGACAGCGATTGTCGGAGGAATTTTGTTGGCATTTTCCAACTCCTCCATAGTTGTTATTCCATCCAAGGTGCCGATCCAGGTCTGCGGGACTCCTGGCGTGCCGGGAAATAGCTCAACGACTTGGTAGTTACTGCCAATTGAATGCGTAGGCCCCTCAAGCGCAGAAGCGATTTTTGGAGATGCAACTACGTAAACCACATTGGCGATACCCGAAGATGCACCTCTAATAACTTTTCGGAAAATTAGACTTCCGCCCTTGGTCTTCTTTGCGGAAGCGATTTCTTTTGCACTTATCTGTGCAAGATCGGTGGGACTTAAAGCGATTTTTTGATACTGGCCTTGTGCGCCGAAGAGGTCCGACCAAGAGGA
>Ga0007825_1000120_pt1 | contig 24294 bp, 23 predicted proteins | sample CryBogCBE13Jul09_FD_71229 | JGI IMG/M metagenome (GOLD analysis project Ga0007825, IMG submission 71229) | Freshwater microbial communities from Crystal Bog, Wisconsin, USA - CBE13Jul09 | ecosystem: Environmental > Aquatic > Freshwater > Lake | place: Crystal Bog, Wisconsin, USA | collected... | reverse complement strand
TTATAAAACGGAATGTTTTTATGTAACTATTTTGAACACAAGATTGAAATGGATCCTCCGCAGACACGTAAGCAACAACATAAGTCGGCTAAAGAAAAGGGACGAAGAGAGTTCTCGCAGAAACATGTTCGTCATATAGAAAAGTTAATAGAGAAGAGGCGAATGGGAAACTCTTTGCGTCTTTCGGCTGTCTCTGACTTTAGTTCGGACTCCGTTTTTCATTGTTCTGCACGTAATACCTCGGTATGTCTTCTTATCACATCCTGAAGTGTAATATTGAACTCTTGCAATGTAACCTCTATACGTAGGCAATTGACTTCTTGATTCTCGAGATACCATCTTAAGTAATCCATACATCCATTTCATGTACACTCTGCGGTTCTGTAAGGGAATAGGTGTGCTTTTTTCCATATAAGATTTGAAAACCTTACGTAAATTTTCAAAAGGATACACTTCTGATAACTTTTCCATGAACTGACGGTGTCTGGACATATCTTCCTCTTCAGGTTTGTCGGGGTAATTAGACGCAATAGAAAACAGAAAATCACGTCCCGGAACCGCTGTTGGTTTCAAGGAAGCATATAATTTCTTGACGTCTTCAAATTTTGGATCAGGTCCAGGGTTCACAACTTCTGGATTTTCCGCACACTGTGTCCTCAACTTATGGTTCACCATGTTGTGAATTTCGTAAAGCCATTTTCCTGCATCTCCCTTCAGGGGGTGATCATACACGAACTCTTTCGTTGATGCGCGGCAAAATTTACATGGCAACATCTCTTTCATTTCAAGCAAAATTGCTTGAGGGTTACGTGATTTGAACGCAATTAAATGGAATAATTGCCATGCACTTGGCCCCCAAAAACGAGTATCTATACCCATCCTCACTATCCATAGGCAGAAAAAGATTTCTGCGATAAAACTAAAAATGGCCTCCGATATGACTGTTATGACTTTTGCAGTTGCTATTTTCTTGGGTGGAGCTTTGACCCAATTCTTCAGCGCAATCACACGTGACTTGGTCGCCCCCATCCTTGCAGGAGCCATCCCGGGTGTCCAACAAAGTTTAGACAAGATCGTTATCCAAGTCGGTCCTGTCAAGCTCGATATTGGTGACGCAATTGGTGCAACACTTCAATTAGCTATCGCCATCTTTGTTGTTTACATGACTCTCCCATACATCCGCGCATACTCTCCAATTTCCGGAGGACGTCGTTAAATTCTTTGCGTTTAATAAAGAATGGACTTATTGAACAATATAGCCGACGGTGTCAAATCCGGTGTTGAAAAGGTAAAAAACACCTTAAGCGGAACAAACGACGCTGCTCAATCTTCTCTTCCAGCTATAGCAACAGCCAAAGCTCCTGCTACATTAGGAACTGCTCCTGAAACTCCAGGTTATACTGCCACTGGAGGTCGTCGTATTAAACGTCGCCGAACTCATAAAAAAACACGTCGTGGAGGTGGTGAAAATGCATACGGATTTGCACCTATGCAAATACGCAGACCTGGAACTTCCAAAGGTGGACGTCGTACTCGTCGTGGTGGTTATACTTACATTCCTTTAAGTGGACCTAATGATGGAAGAATTGGTTTTGGACCTATGCAGATTCGTAAAAGAGGTGGACGACGCACTAAACGTCGTTCCCACCGAAAACATTAACCGTCAATTTTGAATGTCGTCCAGCCTCCTCTTGTATACTTTCCAAACGCAACTTCCACTCTCTTTTCCATATCCTGAACTTTCAACGTTCTCAAGTCGTTCTCTACCTTCCATCTTGCAAACGCTGATTTCAGTGTAGCTCGATCAATAGGTTCAATTTCCTCTTCTCCGGCCGTTGAAACTAATTTTTCAGTAATAAATCTCGCAATTCCGTCATTATCGTTACGGTATTCCGTGGTATACTGCATAACCTTGTCTGGAGCAGGAAGTTTACGTAATCCTTTTCCTTCGCTCAAAATATGTACCAAATAGTTCAAGAACGGTGTTGCCCATTCTTTGGATACAACCGCAAACTGAATACTTTCGTCAATTGGTAATTCGTAATCTGCCTTTGGATTTGGAACAAACTTTGATGTGAATTCAATAACTACCAATCGTCTCCATGTGCCGCCATCCGTAGTATTGATCGCCGGCTTGTCGTTACATGCCAAATGAAACTTCGCTTGGACTTCAAATTCTGTGCCTGACTTGAACAAGTCTCGCGCATACATCTTTTCACCCGAAGTGATTTCTTTCATCAATCCAGTGTTCAATGCGATAGATTCGTCTGGTTCCTGCATAGTCACGAATCGTCTTCCTTTCAATCGGATAACTTCCGGAGCTGCGTTTCCCGATCCTTTACGTTTTTGAGTAAACAACGAGATGGGAACAGTACATGCGTAATCTCCAAGAGCTGTAGCCGTCAAGTTGAGGATCATAGATTTACCGTTAGAACCAGAACCTGTAAGAATATGGAACTTTTGTGCGGTGTTTCCACCCATCAAATTCGTTGCCAAATGTTTCAAGAAGTAATCGCGAACTACCGGGTCACGAATAACGCTGCAAATGAAACTGTTCAATGCAGGCCAAGTATCGTAATCGTAATACTTCTTTTCAGGATCGTAATCTATTCCAGTAGAGAACGAAATGTAATCTTCAGGCTTGCCTTCACGAAACTCAAATGTCGTCAAATCAAGAACTCCGTTGTTGAATGCAATCAGTTCCTTGTTTGCGTCCACCTTCTTCGTGAACTCTTCGTCAAAGAAGAACTCGCGACACTCTTTCATAACATTGTCCTTGAACTTCACCGTCTTCAGTTTCATGTAAATTCCGTTGTAGTCATTACTTTGCTTCTCAAGCTGACAGTATTCACAAGCCCCGCAATCTTTCTTTCCTTCCGGACTTGCGCAATCAGTCAAGTTTCGTTCGCTCATTTGGTTCGCGACGTTCAAGTGACGTTTACGGAACTCTTTAGCGATTTGTCGTGATAACTTGAGTTGTAAATCTACACCCTTATCGGTTTCTCTCCAAACATGTCCGCACCAACGAAACCAGATATTCTTGCCGAAATCCACGCATTTATACTGATCACGAAACATAGCATAAATAACTGCAGCTACATCATGTTCAGTTCCAGAACAAGCAGATAACACGAGTCTGTCTACGTTTCCTTCTTCTACTAAATCGTATCCTTCGCGATTATCTTCTCGAGACCAGAACCGTAACGTTCCTTCACCTAAACGATCTCCGTCATTACGAAAACTCAAAGAGTTCCATTTATTGATACAGTCGTCTTCATCGTATTTTGGTCCAATTTGCTGACTGAATTCAAGAAACACGTCCAATAAATCCGGATGGATGTTCTTCAAACAAATCGCGACTTGGACCCATTCGTTGTAATCAGTGAATCGCGACTCTTTCAAGTTCATCGTATGATTTTTCAAGTATTGTTCGCGATCAGGATCCAAAGGTTGAAGAACAGGACGATTAGTTGGTGAAGATCCGCGAGAACTTCCCTTGTCTCCTCGCTGTGCAGGTCTTCCTCTTCCCGGAGTAACTGCTGTTCCTCCAGAAATACGAACTTCCTTGTTTTTGTCCAGCGTGTCATAAATCTTCTGACCTTCTTCCGTAAGTTTAGTTTCACAGGAATCGTCGCGTCGTAAAGAAAGAAGACGCATAAGACTTGATGTTTCTTTCAAACGATCATCGTTGATTGTCGTATTTCCGTTTGAGTCGTAGTTAACGATATATGCAACTTTGTAAGCCAACGAATTAGGATCGGTTTTACGAGATCCGTACAGTGTCCATGGCACGCTGCGGTTCACTACAGCTTCGTCGTATACTTTAGACCATGGTTCATGCAAAGGAAGACCGCTGAAGTATTCGTCCATGGTGTTCAACAATGCTCGTCTTACACGTTGTTCTACGAACTTACGAGTGCATACATCGGGAACCACAATATGGATACCTGATTTCAGTTTATTCTTTTTGACGTCCAAAGTAGGCTTTCGTTTTTCCATGATATACAACTTAACGTTTTCTGGAACTTCTACATACTTCTTGATTTCAGCCATATATGCTTTTGCGAAATTGCAGACCTGTTCCCTCGTATGAAGATGTTTATGTTCGCATTTATCTCGGTCGTAAATGAAATCAAAATCTATACGAAGCGGGCCAACGTCTGTGGTTTTTTCTACTAAATACTGTTTTTCATCGTCAGCCATGCTTTCAGTGTAAAGTGTGTAGAATGTATCCATTTCATCTTCTCCAATGAAGTATTTACCTCCTGCGAGGGATGTATGTGTCCATGTTCCGTCAGATTTATGGTCTTCTAGAAATTTACGTAATGTTAATGCTTCTGTCATTGCGTGTGTTGAGGCAAGATAACTTTTTGGCGAACGATCCGTTTTAAACGAACAGTGATTAAAAATGAATTTATAGAATCCGTGTAAAAGTAAGGTAAAGATGGATAAATTCTGTTCGGTGTGCAAGCGTTTATTGACAACGTTCGAGGAACGGGTCGTGGATGGTGAAAAAACAGCTGTTATTATTTGCGAAGAATGCGGAGAAGCTAAGACTATAGATAAAGGCAAACCTGTGTATGAACACAACTTAAGAGAAGACAAAGTCACTAAACTGAGCTTGAATCCTTATATCAAGTTTGATGCAGCTCTCCCCAGATTCACAAATATTGCCTGTTCAAATTCCGAGTGTCCCTCTAAAGCAGGGGCACTATGGGACGTGCGAGGTATGAAACTAGACGTAAAAAATTTAGTTTGGGCCTACCAGTGTATTAACTGTGGCATCATGTGGCAACAAGCTTCTCGCGCTACATAATAATGGTCACTCGAGGTCGTAAGTTCTGTCAGTGCATCAAAGCCGTCCAGAAGAAACTGAAGGGCAAAAACACTGAATCTGCAGCTATCGCTATTTGTGTGAAATCCATGCTTCATAACCGTGGACGCACAATCAAGCGTTTTTCATGTCTAGGTAAAAAACCGAAATTCGTTACTCAAAAACGTAAAGTATCTAAATAAAATAGACTTAATCAACAACAATGGAAGAACTACGTTTTCAATCCCGCATTATCCATCCTGAAGTCTTAGCTGTCGAACGACAAACAGTTGTAGATTCTTTGAAAGAAGACCGTGTCACTGAACCGTATTTCACTAAATATGAATATACTTGCTTGATCGGAACACGTGCTCAACAAATAGCAGACGGAGCTCGCCCGTTGATCCCGTTAGACGGAATTCTTACATCAGATCCTGCATTTGTGTTCAACGTAGCCGAACGAGAAGTTGAAGACGGCGTTCTGCCCTTCATTATACATAGACGTTTGCCTCCGATTGAAGGTCAAAAGCCTAAATCTGAATTTTGGAGCGTTTCTGAACTAAAAATTCGTTGGTGATTATCCACACATTTCGTGTAAGACTTCTGCGCTTGGTGGAAATACTAATAACTTAGGTTGACCGGTTTGAAAATACAAAGATGGTTTGTCATGTGTAACTGATTTGTTACCCCATTGCAAGTCTACACTGTAACGAGGATCAAACCGACGTTGGTCAAGAGCTTGTTCATTGTATAAACGACGGGCGTCCGATTGAGGATACTTAGACCATAAATCCTTCAATAAGTATACTGCCATGACCGCCAAAGCGAGACCGGTGTAGATATAGTTTTTGTACATCAAGTAACCCACGGCCGAGAGAAGCAAAACTGTAGCTCCCGGACGAGTCAGGGCCAATAAAGCTTCTAACAAAACAAACGAAAAATGGTTTATTGCTATCACCGCGAGCAATATGCCCACGGTAATTAATGCCGTCGTAGAATCACTCCACATCCTTATTCTTCTATGATAAAAACGAATATAGAGATTCTGAGACAATGAATAACAAAGATGATTATCCCAATTTGTTGTTGGACCTGCAATAATCCTTGGATTTCTTCACGTTATATCCTTTACCTCGAATTGGTAAAGAAATACAGAACTGAGGAAGGGCGCGGTGTGACTGAAATGGAATACTTGACTCCAACAACCACAAAAACAGCAGAAGGTAAGGCTTTAGATGAACTAAAGATAAAGAAAATGTGTTGTCGCACAAAAATACTGACACACGTTGATTTGTTATAATAAAATGGTTTATAAAGACAAATGTCCTATTCGGTCTATCTCCGTAGTAAATTAGCATCGGAGCCAACTATTTTGAACACCAAAAAACCTACAGATGCTTCCATGTTCACTCAAAAGGTGAGAATGATTGCGTCCCAGGATTTTCCTACTAATGGCCAGGCTTACGGAACTACACTCCAATCCAGTGATATGTCTTATGGCGGATTAAACCACCCAACAACCTCAAACTTGAAGAACACTGGAAGACCGGGTCCTGCTTCTGCGTTCACTGCTTATCTAGGTTCTCAAGCAATTAGAACTGATGCAGCTTACCAACGCGGTATTATTGTGAACCATACATTTATGGGAACTGCGCAATGTAACGCTATTACAAATCCTGCCGCTCCTCCTCAATCGTCTTCAGACTTTTTGCGTAAAACACAAGGACAAAAGGTTTCTTGTGTCGGAGAACAACATGATCCTAATACTTTGGGACCTAATCTCTTTGTAGACAACACTATTCGTAACCAAGGAGATCCAGGATTATGCACTTCACGTGCTGCAAATCACGGATTCGTTGCAGAAAATCCTCATATCATGTACAGTCCAAGACCATCACAAGGCGGTGGTCAATATGCTCTCAAGGGAGACTTGGCACCTGGAAAAGACCTTGGTGCAAAAGGAGGCAACCCAAATTACAAGGCTGGTGCTGCACTTGCTCGTCCACAAAACTATCAAATTTTTAAGAATGACACCAACGTCAAGACTACCACCATGAAACCTGTTCCTACAAAATACCAAATTCCTGCTGGCGCACCTGCTCATTTGAAGATTAACGATCCTATAGCCCCACGTGCTTTTTAATTTAAGGGTTCTTCAAGTTAGTTAAGTAATGTTGTATCTTTGCACCGATATCCAAGAGTTCCATACGTTCAAGTCTTTTTTCAAAGAAACGTATGGCAAGTCAACCTTTTTAGATTTATCCACTGTTGCTGCTTCAAAATTAGCAGAAGAAGGGTTGGCGGTTGTGGACCATCATTCAGATTGTTGTGTGTTTCTGGGTTATTTGGAACCCGGATGGATGCTTGAAGGGCCACATCAGGTTCAATTAAGAAAACTGTTCCGCAAGTTTCCCGTTGCAGTTGTGTGCAAATACGTAGATAGCATACCGTTCTCCTGGAAAAACGGAACTGAAATAGTTTACACAAAATGCCCTTTAAATCAGTATGGATCCCCCAATACTATCAACGATGGTTGTACTTTACAACACCAACCTGAAATTTAACACTGATGTTATAATGTCCGATTTACCTCTTGAAAACTCTATCATCAAAGTAGAAAAGCGAGGCGTAGCAAAACGAGGTGAAAGCAAAAGAGACAAAATTAAACGACGTGTCAAGAAAGATGCTCCTCCTACAAGCACAACAGGATTTTGTCATAATTCTATCACCATCGTTATTCTAAATAATGGTGATGGAACACTTCCTGAAAAAGAAATCACGATCAAGATATTCCAGAACGGAGTGTTTCATTTAACAGGTATTCTTCATGAATCTTATGCAACTAGATCAATTGATATTTTGTTGAACGTTCTTTGGACCAGGTGTCGTCATTCAATTATTGATTGTCCTGAAATGTATGAAATCTTACGCAAACGTGTTGTGCTTATGAATTACACTACCAAACTTTCCTCGAACCAAACAGTTCCACGAGAATCTCTTTATAATAATATTCGCAACTTAGGAGACGTAAATATTACATGTGCATACGATCCCGATGTGTATCCTGGCGTCAAAATTCGCATCGGTCCTAAAAATTGGACTGCTAAAGTATTCAGAACTGGAAAAATCATATTGACTGGGATTACCGAGCAAGAAGAAACCCCTGAATTCATCACACAACTACTGCATTTGTTTGCTTTGGCGCTTCCACAAGCTCAAGTATTACGAACACCGACAATACAGCCTGTCCAATTGCTAGTCCAGTAAGTATCGTAAGCCAAATGTATAAAATATAAGGAGAGCTCATGGATTCCCAGTTTCCACTAAACAGCGCGACGGCTCCTGCGACGTAAATGACGAGACTTGCTGCGCTTCCTGCGATGAGTCCTTTTGATACGGCGTCCATGTTTTTTCTTTGTCTTACGTCTACCTTTTGTATCTGGTTCTGTACCGCTTCCTGGGTATAAATCTTCTGCTCCAACCAAACGAAATCCACCTACTTTGACTGGTTGAGCCTTAGCCAGTGAATCATACGCAGACGATGCCTTAACTTGTGTATGAGCATCAACCAATTTTTTAAGAACGTCGGCAGAGTTTGCTCCGGCAATAGAATTAGCAGTAGGTAAGGGAGGAGGTGTTACGTTTTGTTCTGCTCCGCCTATATACTTTCTACGTCTCCCTGCTCCTTTTTGTCCGGCTCCCAAGGCTTTATGGATAGCGGCTGCGTTTGCCGCGTCTGTGGTAGTTTTTTGTGCAGCTGCTTGAGCTATACTTCCGGATATCTTTTGGATTGGTGGAGGTGCGGCTTTGGGAACGTTTGCTGCTGTCATTTTCCCCGTAACAGGGTCCGTTTTAAATTCCATATTAATATATGACGCAGAAATAAGAATAAAATGGCCTCATTGAATTCTATACAAATTCAAGCTTTGGTAAGAGATATGGATTACAGTATGCGTAAACACAAAGGGTTGCGTGTAACAAATTCTTCTTCTTTTCGAGAAAAAGTTGTTGCTGAAAACCAGTTGTTGTATAATCAATTTCCTACCATCTTTGAAATGCACATTGAAGGAAAATTGGACGGAACGTTCTTTGAAATGCTTAAATTACGTCGTCAAGTTGAAACAGGAGAACTGACAGAAGATCAAGCTTCCAGAATTATCGGTAATAAATTATTCAATAAATATGTGTCTCCAGTTGTTGGGCAAACTGCAGAAGAAACTACTGCTTCGGCTACTGCTCCTATAACTTCATATGCTGAATACTACAAAGAGAATGCCGGCTCTGAATAACATTCCGCAGGTATACAAAAGTCGTGGACTAGTTAGAGGACCACCGCAACCTTTTAACGTTTTACCTGCTCCTATAGTTTTAACTTCTCCAACAATAACTAACGTTACTACTACATCTACAACTGCTACAGTATCATTTATAGTATCTTCAGTAGGTGCTGCAAATTATACATTAACTGTTAATGGGTTAACTGTAAATAGTAACGTGTCTCCTATTGTAATAACTGGATTATCGCCGGCATCTTCCTACTCTGCTGTCGTCACAGCCAACGCTATTCCAGGTGGAAGATATCATAGTTCTACAGGTTCTCCATACAGTTTTAATACTAATTTAGATACACCGCTTCCAACAAATTACCAAACATCTTCTTCTGGTACAAATGTATCTATTTATTTTCAAACATTGAACACCCAAAATGTAAGTTATAGAATCACATACGTGAGAGAAGATTTAATTGCGTTCTACTATCCTGATCCACCTCCTATTACTGTAGTTAATACAAATACGTCTCCCCTTACAATATCATCTGGGCTTAACACTATACATCCAATTTATATATTTACCATCCAAGCTGTTGATACTACATCAACATATCCTTCTAGTCAAATATATCAATTCAAAATCATATTATATACAAGTACTTTTAGCATTACTGCAGTTAATGCAAAAGACACACATGTATACTTAACACCAACTGTGATGACTCTCGATAGTCAGTCTTATTTAAATATTCAACACGATACCCTTATTGCCACATCTGTAGAATACGGAGTAACAACAAGTAAATCGTATGGTGGAAATATTACAATTGATTTAACAGGTATTCCTGCAGCTACATCTCAACATGCCTACTTAACATTCCATGATTCAAGGAATATTTATCTCGATATGAAAAGCGGCACAAGTTCTTTTAAGACTGCTTATTTACAGTCACAAGTGACTAACTACGTCAGTCATAATGACAGTATTGATGTGTATTTTACTCCATCTACTCCTGGATACATTTACGGAGTTATTGCAACCGATCATAGTTTTTCGTTTACTGGAGGAAATCCAATAGCAGTTACAGGGCTATCTATTAGTACAATATACTCTTGTTTATTTACTTCAGGAAAAGCGAACGATACTTCTTTTAATGCAAGTATTAGTGACCCTTTCAATATTGCTACAAATTTAGCATCTCCTTCTATTTCGTTAGTTTCATTTACTGATACATCTGCAGTTGTATCTTTTACAACAGTTTCTCATGCTAGTATTTACAATATTTTATTAAATACTAATCTGTTTACATCTACAAATACAAGTCCAGTTACAATAACGGGATTAACTCAAAATACTCTTTATAGTATAGGAATTGTAGCACACGATACTTCGAACATATATGGTGACAGTGATGAAAACGCTGTTAATGTAAATACTTCGTTATTTCTTTCAGTTGTTAATAAGATAATTTCAAAACAAGGAGGACTTTTTGATATTTATGTTACAAGTTCACCAAATATTGTGTCTTATACATTAATTGTTACATATCCAGATACAACTACGCATTCATATACATCGTCTACAAATGTATTTACAAATATTGCTTTAGCATATGCTACTTCATATAGTTTTCAAGTAAATACTTCAGATGGACAAGGAAACGCTCAAGGAAATATTACTTCATTAAAAAGTGGATTATCTACTCCTTCATATACCAAATGTTACCCTGATTCAACAAGTTTAATTATTTATTTTAATACTATCCAAGATGCAAATCGATATAAATTAAAGTACAAAAACACTGTTATTTATGCAACAAGCAGTCCAGTAACTATTTCAAATTTAGTTTCAGGAACGCTTTATAACGTTGAACTTACGGCACAAGATACTACAAATACTTATCCAGATAGTGCAACAGTTTCTTATAATTTTGGAACATATCCAACTTATTCTCCTTATATTTTAAATATAACTCCCACAAACAACAGTGGTCTTATTTACTTTAACACTCTTCCAAATGTAAGTTCATACACTTTATTTTTGACGAACCCTTCGGTTAGTTTTATATTACGTAAACTTGTTGGTAACCCAACTATAGTTTCATCATCTGATGTTATTTTACAAGGGTCTTCAGATTATGTTCAGTCAAAAGAATCATTTTCAACAATTAATAATGATGTATATTTTTCGTTCAATGTAGCTCATTTAACAAGTTTATACACCGGTAATTATGTAAATGTTGGTCTAATAACTTATGGAGACACTTATTATTTCCAAATAAGACTAAACTCTTATGGTATACCTGAATACAGTACAGATAACGGGACTACTTTTAGAGCAGCTGGATCTTATAATAGTAATTTTGTCATTTATGTAATTTCTACTCACATATATTGGAAAGTAGACGACAATATTGTGTTTGATATGAACGTTACACATACAAACTATACAGATTGGCTTATCGATATACCAATGGTAACTTATTCTACAGGATACATTGAAATAAATAACATAAATATAAAATCTGTCACTAATGAAACTATTACATCTAGTCCTGTTTCAGTTCTATCATTAAGTCCTGCAAGTACATATAATCCTTATATAGTAGCTTCCGATACTATACAAATTTACGGCCCTACTTCTAGTTTCACAACCACTCTAGATATACCTTCAATAACTAGTTATGTTATTGGGAAAAATATAGGATACGATATTTCTTTTAACACTGTTTCATATGCAAATTTGTATTTCATTAGATGTGATTCTTACGGGTTTTATGGACCTACAAGTCCTATTAATACACAATCTCTCCCGTTTGGAACTTACAATGCATATATAACTGCTAAAGATACAACAAAAACATTTTTAGATAGCGCTGAGTCGTCTAATCCTTTTATATTAACTATTCCTAAACCTTATTCCCCTCCAGCACCTCCACAACTAGAAATTCAAGATTTTTATACATTTGGTTCTGGTTTCGCGTTTTCTGTTTATACTATAGGTGGTCATCCTAATCCAAATTATCCAGCAGCTACTTACAACACTTACATCTTTTATAATGGCAGTCAATCTATAACATCTAACATTGGTAATTTTCAAAGATTTGATTATAAAAATAACCTTATTTATTTTAATACATCAACGGTTTTTTTCACTCCAGTAAAAGGAACAGTTTATTCTGTGCATTGTGAAGGTGTAGATTCATATGGTGATCTACAAACTATTGTTGGTCCATCTAGATCTGTAGTAAGTAATATTGACAATCCTTTCCCAGATCAATTTGTAACGGTTATTGATTCAAATAATATCAGTATTAATCTCGTAACATTACCTTCTGGAGATAATGTTCTTCCTGTAACTTCTTACAATATACAGATATATCAAGATAGTCCATTTATGCAAGTATATTCACAAGATTTCACAACTTCACAAGTTATAAATGTAGGATCTTTACTTAGTGGCACAACATATTATTTATATTTAATTCTTAAAACGCCATTTACTAATTATGATCCTTTAACTCAAACCAACATTGTTGTAAGTTTACAGGTTCATTTCGAAGTTTTTAATACCCCATAATAAGAAATCCTACCTATTGGTAAATCTGCATTTACAGGAACACCGCTTTCTACAGGTAATATATACAGTATAACTGTTACTGCATCAGGGCCTAGTGGTATTATTACGTTTTCAAATTATCTATTTTCATTACCTACATAATACCAATTAAACGGAATTTCCTTACTTAAAGAAAATGAGATTGTTCGTCATTTTGGTTTATTTATTGAGTTTAGGAAACTCGCAAACACTGACTTCTACGAGTACGGGGACGATAACCCGTTCTCGCGGAACTTCTGCTTCGCCTACTGACACTATAACAGCTACACGGACTCGTGTTTTACCAACACTAACAAGTACTGGAACAGGAACTGCTACAAGATCAAGAGCTCCTGCATCTGCAAGTTCAACAAGCACAGGAACATCTACGCGGAGTCATGCTTTACCTACACCAACATCTACAGGAACAAGCACAGGAACAGCTACACGTTCAAGGGCATTACCAACACCAACATCTACAGGAACAAGCACAGGAACAGCTACACGTTCAAGGGCATTACCAACACCAACATCCACAGGAACTGGGACAGCTACGCGGAGTCGTGCTTTACCGACCGCAACATCTACCGGCACTGGTACTCTTACTCATACTGGAACTACTACTGGAACAGGAACGTATTCTGGAACTTCTACACGCTCAAGAGCCGCTGCTTCGGTAAGTGGAACTGCAACTGCTACAGGAACATCTACACGTTCAAGAGCTTTACCAACACCAACAAGCACAGGAACAACTACTCGGAGTCGGGCCTTACCTACGGGAACTCCTACTGCTACTGGAACATCTACTCGTTCGGTCGCTAATACTTTGTCTCCTACTGACACCGCTACTCGCACTCTTACTTCTACTGGATCTTCCACTGACACTCGCAGCAGGTCTGCCGTTCTTAGTGTTAGTTCTACTGGTACCGCTACTCGGTCCGCAATTGCTACTTCCTCAGGAACCGCAACAGGAACTCGCCCTGCTTCTTTGTCTGGGACAAATACTGCCACTCTTACTCGAACACTTACGTCCTCTGGCACACCTACAGATACAAATACAGGAACTAGAACTGCCTCTATATCTTACACTTCAACTCGCACTGGCACCATAACTGGAACCCGAACCGCTTCTTTGAGTTCAGGAGCTTCTTCCAGCGGAACTTCTACTACATCCATCTCATTTACCGGCACAATAACTCCTTCGTACTCTGTGAGTCAAAGTAAAAATTACGTTCCTTTAGCTGCTGCAGTAGTCCCAGATAATTCATCAATTGTAGGTCCAGTTGTAGGAGCCGTGAGCGGCATTGCAGTCATTGGATTGTTGATTGTTGGCGGTGTGTCATTTTACGTCATCGGACGCCGAACTCCAAAGGCAATAATCTCTGAACCTACAACTATTTCCAATCCTTTCAATATCTCAAAAGAAAAACCAGATCAAGGAACCATGTATGTAGGCGATGAACCTGTTATTTTCAATCCTACGCCTCCAAGAAAAGAACGATCACTCACCATGCCCCAACCTACCATTGAAATGTTACGCATGTCCCAAAGATTCTCGTCTCGCGACTTACTTCCTGCTCCACCTGCTCCTCCGCCATTCATAATAAATAACAAAAATCGCGATACCACCAAGTTCACTTCAGGTCGTAATATGTTTACACCACTACCTGTAAGAACCGATGAAAGTCAGCGTCCTTTAAGCATTCCTTCTATGGAGTACTTGCCTCCCCCACCGCCTCCTCCTTCAACTTAGATCTGATATCCTGCAATATCTTTCCCAACTTGTTCTGTCCTCGCCACTTTGATGGAGATTTGGCCTTGTCTGTTTCCTTACTTGTACCTATTCCCCAATAAGCGTCTCGTGCGTCCGCGTATCCTAATGGTTTAGTATCCGTTTCAAGGAGCTTCTTACGAAGGTCTTGATGCTGGGTAAATTTGGCTCTTACGCCTTTTTCCATTACAATTTCCTTCTTCTTGTCCCATTCTTCTCGGTCAAATTCCAGTTTCTTCACATACGCCTTTGCTGCCTTGGCCGATTTAGCTTTCATGATCTTGTTGTAGTATTCGTCATTCTTTGCTTCCAATGCTTCCATTGCACAGTAGTAATGTGTCACTGTAGGATACGTCACTCCGCCAATTTCAATTGATTTCTTTGCGTCATTACTTAACCATGAATATTCCCCTCCAGTTTCGTCTCCTACATTGAACAACACAGGTTCAGGTTCAGGTTCTTTCTCGGATTTCTTCAGTTTAAGTTTTGATTTCTCTTCGTCTTCCTTCTTTTCTTCAGGTATTGGTTCAGGTTCAGGTTCTTCTTTTTCTACTCTTGCAACTCTTTTGAACGAGAACGTGCGGTTCAGAAACGAGTATACTTGCTGGTCTTCGGTCAATCGGATATTGTTCTGTTGCTGGTAAAGTTCCGAGAACATATGCGTTTCCTCCAATACGTAGTTGTACTCTTTCAAGATTTCTACAACTTTATCGAACGGAACCAAGTATTCCGTTGCAGGTTTGTCAAAACTTTCAAGGTAAACTCGCATTCCCAATCCGAATTCGTCCGTCCATGTTTCCTTGTCTTCGTACAACTTCGTGTATTCTCCAGCTACCTGCTTCTCGTTTCCGAACAATTGCGTCTTCTTTCCAAGCAATAAAGAATATACTGCCTGACCGTCCAAACACGTTCCGAAGAATCGTTCTTTTCCATACTTATGAACATTCTTTGCAAAATTACGGAACGTTTCTTCTGATTCACATGCGTAATGAATAGCAAATTCACAACTTATCACATCAAATTCTTGTAATCCCTTGAACTGTTCCAAGTATTCTGTTGGTGCCGTTTCCGTTCCCAGAAGTATTGGCATATACTTGTCTTTTTGTTCAAGCAAAGGGTAGAACGTGATATCTCCTTCAAGAAACAAGGAAGGAGGTAAATACATGTAAGGATACTTCTTCTTGGCGTTCAAGTATCTGCTTGCCGCTCCTTGTTTTGGCGATGTGATGTTCGCCAACGAAATGTCTATTCCCACAACCTTTGATGGTTCAGTACGTCTCCATCTAGGCAAGTCCCCGCCTCGGCCCATTGCTAGTTCAAGCAATGTCTTGCCCTTTTCTACGTTCTTGCGGTAAAGTTCGTCTTTTACACGATTGTGGAAAGTGTAAACGTCGTCAAACACTCGGCTTGATCGTTTCAAATCGTCGCGGTAGTAATCGTCTTCCAACAACTCTCCTACGTCTGCAGACATGAACGAAGTCAGCATTTCTTCAGTTACAGGAACATGTATATTCGTCCAAATTTCTTCGGCTACAGATACATCATTTCCAAACTGAGCTTGGTGCTGGACTCTGAGCTCAAAAGTCTTGTCGTGTCTTGTTCGTAACACACTCCATTGCTTCGTTTCTACATCATACACACATTCAACGACCGTATTGGTTTCTACTTTGTTGTTGTCAATGTCTACGGGAATACCTTTATCGTTCATTGGAACTGTGATTTTGTATGCATCAGGATCGCGCGGCAACGAAGGTTGGAAAATAGCAGGAATACGTGTATTTCTTTGCATCAATTCCTTTACACTTTCGTGTACTGCCGGAGGAGAGTACTCGCCCGTCATGGTTTCTCGAGGATACACCATATTGTCGTCATTAGAACTACGTCCAACATACAATTGTCCTGCTTTGGCCGGAACGTCTCTTACTGGATCATACCCTTCCTTTTCGTCCAAAGTAATCAAGAAATCTATACTGTTCTGGTCAGCAGGTTTCCATTTGTAAACTTGCGTCCAAGTATAATTTCCTTTACGAAACTCGCCTGGAGCTACACCTGATTCACGTGGAGTAAATACCAACCCGTCCCTTTCGTATTCGTATTCTGTATTCAAAATCGTTCGGATCGCTTCTTCCATACTTGGCCCGTCTCCCGCCAGAAACTGTTTGGTTTCAATGCGTAAAGGAATCAATGATGGACTTGTAACGAAATCTGTTTTAATTGATTCTACAAACGCTTTTGCAACTCCCAATCTCGTATTAGTAGACACATCTTCGTCTGTCTTCATTAAAGGCAAACTCTTGGTATCTCTGCTTTTGAATCGGTATGCGTCAAATATACAGAACAGATTCTTGTCCAAGATGTATTCCCCGTCCATAAAGTCTCCCATATGCGCATCAGACGATGCAGTGATTCCCGTCCATGTAACCGATCGCTTTGTTACTTTCAACAACTTACGATCACGCGCCACATACAATCCCGCACGTTCGCCATCAGCTTTTACTGTGACAGTATACCCTTTAGAAATATTGTGTGGAATGTCTTGACGAATATGACGTCTCATCATTGTTACCGGATTGAAGAACACGTTTCCAGATGTCTTGAACTCTTCTTCGTATCGTTGGAGATCCGAAACTGGTAATACAAATGCAGTTTGGTAATATGATTGCAACAAAAGCATGATAACCTTCACTAAATCTTCAACCACCAATACTGAATCTACTTCCGTGTCCTTCTTCAGAAACTCAATTTCCAGTTCGTATTTTGGTTGTTGTTTAAGTAAAGTTTTCAAATTCATCTTCGCGTTTACTGCACGAGATTTCACCATTGAGAAATCTATACGAAACAGTTCACTTGCACTTGTGAATGATCTGCGATGAATAAGTCTGACATGCGTCTTTGGATTATTTGGATTTCCGTCCCAGTCTTTACGTAGTTGCGTTTCCGAACGTAACGTAATCTTTGAACTGGCTTCCGAAATATCAATAACGTCCCTGCGTTGATCACTGTAATAAGGCTGCTTGCGCTCTACACTTAAAGGCACTCCACTGAACGAATTCATAGAAATTACTTTTTGGATATTGGCTGGTCCCAACACGTTCACGCGAATATTATCTTCTGTATACGAAAACGTCATGGTCTGTGTCTCTGTTACAGGTCCAACTGAAAGACCTTGTATGGTCTTCATCAATCTATCTGCAACATCCTTAGTTTGAATTTTTCCTGAAAGTAATTTACATTCTACTTCTGCTTTGTCGTCTCTCTTCGCAGTGGTTATAAACCCACTGATCGAAGTAATCACTTCTTTCGTGATTATCTCCATTGTCTATTATATTTTATCATGATTAAAACCAGTCCGTTTTTACTCTGTCATCATTTGTTCATATGTTTTACGTGTTTTCATGTCTTCTTCCATTCTCTTGCGTTGGTCCAAGCAAAAATTGACGTATGTCTGTATATCGTTCAAACATTCGTCATTGAGTACATTTGTTGATACAAGTATACCTGTTTGCGTCTTTGTGTATTGTTCAGTATGACGCTTTATAATCTCAAAAATTTGTTTGTGTTCATTCGCTTCTAATTTATCTAATTGTTCTTTCAACAATTCCTTCGTGGTTCGTGAAAAAGTGTTCATTTGTCTGATTACTTGCTTTTCGTTTAAGTTATTCAGGTGGTGGAGGAAGAGTTGAGAACGTAACTTCTTCTCCTGCTCCCTTCTTCAATTTACGTTTCTTCTTTTCCGGTTCCGTTTGCGATACAATCGTGACCTTCTTTTCTCCTTCTACTGCAGGCGCTATGATTTCTTCTTCCTTCTTTTCTTCTTTCACTTCCTCTTTTGGCTCTTCTGATACACCTATCAATTTTCCTACCACTATGATTTCAGTATCCTTCTGCTTGAACTGACTTCCTACTACTTCAAACTCTATATCTTCCCCCTCTTTCACTTCCGCATACTGCTCGTTTCCGATATATAAATCCCGAGGAATCAGTACCTTTATTGGAGGTGTCTCTGCATGGATTCCAACCTTGCTTCTGACCGTCACTCTTGCCTTCAAATGTTGGCCAGGGTGAGGATAACACACGTCTGCTTGAAATTTTACATCGTAATCTATTCCTCCTCTGATGAAATTAGCTCGTCCCAAAGAGTATTCTACCAAGGTAATACTGTTTCGTTCAATGAACCCTTCGGCCGAACACATTCCTTCGTAGTTCATTTTTAGCTGAGCTAGTATAGACGCATCCATTTTTTCTTGCATGAACTTGGAATCTATACGGACCTTCTTCACCATTTCACGACGTTCAAATAACGGATCCATTTTGTTGTTTATTCGCAAGGTTTGTTAGAATCGGTTTTTACTTTAGACGTTCTCGAAATTCTTTGTTTCTGTCGCCTCGTTCGTTCAATACAGAATATTCTTCGGGAGTGATCCAATATATTCCCTGCTTTTTTGCAGTTATAGCTTCTCGTACCAAGAAATTCAACCATAAACATCTGTCTTTTTTCACAGTCACTTGAGGAGGAAACCCTTCTCCGCTTAACCATTTTGAAAAATTGTTCATCCATTCTTCATGGTAAGATGAACATGCCTGACCTCCAATATTCTTTCTTCTTACCGCTATTTTGACTTCAGGTGTATGTGTTTCTAAATTAAAAATTAAGTTATCGTTCTTCATAGAAGCATAAAAATCGTTTTTGTGTTCAACGAACTTGTCTTCTAAATTACGTTTCCATTCGTTGTATGCATCCAACTGCTCCCCTACAGGAACAATAAGTTTAAAGTTTTCGTCGTAAACCGTATTGAGACCTAAAATGTATATTCTTCCTGCTTTCAAAGGTGCAGAGTATGGTTTGTCCCAATTCGTTGTAGTCAAGAACTTCACTTTTTCTTTTGAAGTTAGAACAGCGTCAACGATATACCAATCTTGTAAGTCTACACTAAACCTCTTGCGTATATATTCTGGCAATTTATCCCTTTTAGATTCAAGTTTTGGAGTTTCAATTTCTTCGTCTTCTTCAACTTTGAATTTAGGTAACTCAAACTCTTTTGGTTCCTGTTTTTTCAGTATACGGTCTATCATCGTCTGGTTCTTTCCTGTAGCATACGCTATGTAATCTCCCTTTGATTCCAAATATCCGTCTTTCAATTTCAAAGGAGTTTCTATCGCGTTCTGGATCAAGAACAGAACCACGTCTGGACTATAATTCTTTAACTCAGGCTGTTTCACCAACTCTTTGCGATTCCATATGGGTTTCTTTGTGAACAACGTAATTAACTTATCAAACAATTCGTCTCTCACGTCCAGTATTGCAGAAAGAGGTCTAACGTGCGTCGCATCTTCATCGGATGGAGTTAGTTTACATTCAATCGTTGATATGCTGTCTGAAAACGTTGGCGCAAACATACTTTGCAATGAAAGTTTGAGCGTTTCCCCGTCTTGGACTCTTTTTTGTGGAACTGTTTGGTTCAGCCAGTCTACAGGCAAACTGTTGATCGAGTTTTGTAGATCACAATCCATCGCAGATTCCATAATCACTTTCTTCACTTTCGCTATATTGATCGCTTTTTGTTCTACGAACTCGCGGTAAATATATTCGTCAAACGTTTCTTGCTTGCCCTTAGGATACCTGCACACATGCAAATAAACTGTACAGTTCTGTTCTTCAAATGGTAACAACGCATGTGAACATGTTCGCATAGCTCTGCCTAATGCCTGCTCTATTCGTGCCATGTTGTACCATGGGTCCAGGATATGGATTTGTCGGATATACTTAAAATCTACTCCTTCAGATACTACGGGAGACGCAACTATTACTTTGATATCTGATCCATCTGCGTTGCTGGGAGATTTAAGTCTGTCTATGGCCCGAGACATATCTGCTTGACTACTGATTTCCGATGTGAACAACACATACTTTCCCTTTGATCCTCTTTTCACTTCATTGGCTGAATTCTTTAGTTGCGGCTTTCCTATTGCCGATTCGTATCCGTGCTCTTCTAAACATAACGCAAACAACTGTGCTCCTGAAGTAACCAAGTTAGAGTATACGAATACCACACCTGGAGATTCTTCAATTATACGTATGATCAACGAGAACTTTGAGCTGTATAACGCCACCTTTGACGGAGCTAAAAATGCAGGAACTCCTTCTTTGTATGCTACCTGGTCTCCTACCTTTTCAAACGTTTCTCTGAACGTCTTGTTTTCGGGATACACGCAAATTATTGGCAACTCTTCCGTTCGTAAACTTGATCCTGATGTCATTGCCTTCAAAGATTTTTCCTGGTTTGGATGGACATACGATTTCGTGAGTTTCAAATACTTTCGCGGTGTCACAATCTTCTTTCCGTTCACATCAGTTTCTCTATCTATTTCTGCAATGTTGTCGTCGGGTGGAGGTAATCGGAAAGGAAACGTGAACGGGTTCTCGCCTTTAATGAAAGAAACGTAGTCTTGACACAATCTTCTGAATTCTTGATCTCTTCCTGCTTTGAAATCACCTTTTTCCGTAAAGAAGTCTGAAGGTTTAAGAGTTTTAGTTGGAGGTATCTTCTTTTCGTTCCACAGAAACAGGTTGAAGTAGTAAACTATTTCGTCGTATCGGTCATACAATGGCGTAGCTGTCAACATAACTAACGTAATTCCTGTAGCAGTTTGAAGAACAGTTTCCATTGCTTTGCCTACCTTCTTGGTCGCTGTGGACTCAGTTACGTCTCGTAAATTATGTGCTTCGTCCACTATAATCAACCTGTTATCGAACGTTTCGTGGATCCATGCAGTTCCCCCGTTTGCGCTGGTGTTTTCGGTCACCAAGTTCGCAAACGATTCGTATCCTATGAACTCGTAAAATTCTGAAATTATACGTGAAGCTTTGTCCGCCATTCTGCGTCTGCTTGCTGCGTCAGTCATTCTCAATGTATGATCGCTTGTTCGTTCCAACATTTCCAAGTATCTGCGTCCGGTACACTGCTGCGAAAGAATCTCGCCTTTTGGGTCTACTCTGCTCACATCAAATATCTCTCTCTTGAAGTTCGCTTGAATGGGAGGATTGGCTATGACCAGAACTTTCTTGTCCTGAAACTCCGGTCTAATAATATACTCTTCTGCAATTTGAATAGCCGAACACGTCTTACCTGTTCCCGTTCCGTGGACCATAAGCAGATTACGTGTTGGTGAATCGGGGCTCAGAACTCTGCGTAAGAATCGTTGCACAGGTTGTAACTTGAACTCTTGAGACGATCTTGAGCATTGTTGTTCGCGCATAAGTTTCAGTGATTCTAAACTAGCAGGAGGAAGTGACGGACTTCGCGTTTCTGCTAATTCAGGGAAATTGGTATTCACTACCGCCATTATTAAATGCTTGGAAAACGAATATTTACACGATACGCTTATTCTTTATATAAGAATGGCACTCGGATACATGAGTTTCGAGGAAATAGATTTTTTACTTAAGCGGAACTGGTTTGTTTCAGAGCAAGATATCCATGACTTGCTTGGATTTGCTGATGACGATACGTTCTGGGAACTGTATGCGGCCAGAGACCGATACGTTAGACGTATACGCCGGATCATAGCTCCGCTGGATTATATTCACGACAAACCTCTGTTCAAGCATTACGTTGCAGATATCAGCAACGACGAAATTGAGAAAATGCACCAGGATATGCGCAAGAAAGTGAGGGCCGATATGGAACATGAATGGCAAGCTTATTTGGGTAGATGCCGACCTGAACGTCCTCCAGGTGCTATTGACGAAGAAATTGAGGAAAAACGACTCGAAATTGAAAAAGTCCAAGAAGAACTGAGAACGTATAGAGATATACATGGCGGAAGAGACCGTAAACGTATTGACGAGTTCAATAGACGTATTGCCCAAAAATGGGACGAAGAAGCTGCTTTGCAAGACAAAAAATCAAAAACGGACGATAAATGGTTAGAGTTACACAAGCTGAACTTTCATTTAGGTGAAATATAATGGAGAAGTGTACAAAGTGTAATAAAAAGAGCCATATTTTGTTGGACTGTAAATGTTCATCAAAATACTGCTTGAAATGTATAAATGCAGTAATACATTCATGTACATTTGATTATCGCAAGGAAACACAGGAAAAATTAAAAATTCAGAATCCGGTAACTATTTCAAAAAAGGTTGACGATATATAACAATGGGCTTCCCAGAACTTGTGACTGCAGTATTGACCGTTGACTTTGTCACTATCGTGCTTTCCAAGTTTTTCAATTTGGGTAAATCGTTAGACGAATGGTACAAGAGATTCGGTATCGTTGCCGTTCTTTCTGACTGCTTGATTATTCTGTTAGGTATCCAATTAGCTACTTTATTAGACCCTAAAGCCGGTTTCTTTTTGATTCTGGTTATGGCCGTATGCATCCAAGTCGTTCACGATATTCTGTTTTACTTGCTTGTCATCCAACCTATTCCTCAAGGACATAACGAAATCATAGACTTGTTCAAAAAATACGCCAACGAGAACTCCTGGAAGATCATTGTAGCCGATTCGTTGATGGTGATTTCCACCTTATATTTAGCTCAATTTCTCAAGTTTGTTCCCGTTCAAAACGTAAGTTTTTTGGGTCTGTTATCATTGTATGCTCTTACATACATCATATACACTCATTAGCTGTACGCACATTGAATATGTTCATCTCTTGGAATAGTTGGATCCTTGAACGGGTTTCGTTCCTTTGGTGCGTGCGAAGGTAAAGGTCTTTCCTGTTCTCGCATGTGATAATGAAACTGTCGTGCTATGCTCGCACGAACACAGCAATCAAAGATTTCGAAACAACAGCAAGTTCCGTAATACGTTAATAAACAGATCTCTTCTATGTAACACATTCTTCTTCTCATTTGCCTTTTTTAAGGTTCAATAAATTCGTTTTGTGAGTTTTATACAAATGCCAAAATTCACAAAGCGTAATCGTTTGATGTCACGTAAATACTGCAAGAAGACTCCATGTAAGAAAATGGGATTCACGCAGAAAGCTTCGTGTCGTCCATGGAAGAACTGTTACAAGAAGAAATAAGTTAAGAGCTCTTTGTCGTGATTTCTGCGCACAAGATTTCGGCTCCTTGTAAGTCATACCATGAAATTTGAGTTACTACTTTGCCTGTAACTGTGTTTTCGGTTGTAGATTCTTCATGGTGATGTCCTGCTTCTAAAGGACAAGGATCGGAAGTCTTTGCAGTTTCGTCGCATAAGTTAGCAGTAGACGTAAATGGACCCAATCCATTCAAAGTAGCACTGTAATATACAGTTCCTCCTGTAATTGGTAAATCCAAATCAAAGTCAAACGTGGTAGTTACATTTTGACCTTGTGTTGGAGTATCTGTAGAAAGTGTGACAGCGAAGTTCTTTGCTAAGGCATCGGCAGATGAACATACTTTAGCGGACCATAACATTGTGGGAATAAGGATTAAGCTCATTTTTGATTATATATAGTTTAAAACATCTAAATAGAAGTAAAATGGGATTAGGTCTTTTTGGAACTCCGCTTTACGTCAACGAAAAATGTTTAGTCTTCTCTGCTTTTGTGCTTGCAGTTTACTTTCTTCCACATCCTAAGTTGTGGCAACACACCGTCATTGCAGGATTCATCCTTGCTTGTTTGGCTTATGTCATGCTCGCATGGTACGACTACATCTACGACTGCAACGATAAGTTACGTCCTACCATCTTAGGTTGGATGTGGGGATGGGCTAAACCTCCTTCTTACTCTAAAGAATTTGAAGAGCTTCCAATCAAATACAAAAAAATAGTCCGAACAGTTGATATTGTGGTCTTAGTAGGGCTTCTAGGTCTTGCGTTCAGCCCCTACGTTCGTGTGTTTT
>Ga0007825_1000117_pt1 | contig 24843 bp, 19 predicted proteins | sample CryBogCBE13Jul09_FD_71229 | JGI IMG/M metagenome (GOLD analysis project Ga0007825, IMG submission 71229) | Freshwater microbial communities from Crystal Bog, Wisconsin, USA - CBE13Jul09 | ecosystem: Environmental > Aquatic > Freshwater > Lake | place: Crystal Bog, Wisconsin, USA | collected... | reverse complement strand
GCATTCCGATTGATGTGTTCTGGCAATCGGGCGCGCCGCCTGCCGATGTCTGGATTCCTGAGCAGGGTGTGCCGGGTTATCGCGGGCGCGGCTAGCGGCTAAGCGCCAAACCGGCTCCAGCCGTTCGGCCCGAGGCGCTCAAGCGGCTGGAAGCGCTCCTTATACGCCATGCGAGGCGATCCATCGATCCAATAGCCGAGATAGACATGCGGCAGCCCCGCCTCCACCGCGCGGCGGATATGATCAATGATGATATACGTGCCGAGACCCTGGCGCTCGGCATTGTCCGGTTCAAAAAAGCTGTAGATCAGCGAGTAGCCGTCCGCCTGCGTATCGGTGATGCAGGCCCCCACCAGCTTACCCGTGCGGCCATCCGCGCTCGGCTCGCGATATTCGACCACATGCGACGTCACCGGCGTTTGCTCGACCATATCGGCGTAATCAATCTCATCCATACCAACCATGCCGCCGGTTGGATGCCGCGCCTCAAGATAATGGCGGAGCAATGCGAATTGCTCCTCGGTCGACCAGGGCCGGCACTCGGTCACCTCAAGGTCAGCATTCCGGCGCAGCAAGCGGCGCTGTGTTGCATTGGGTTCAAACTCTTGTGCCAAAACACGCACCGAAATGCAGGCGGCACAGTCGATGCAGCTCGGCCGATACGCAACGCCCCGGCTGCGCCGAAAGCCGATTTTGCTCAGCGCATCATTGAGTTCGTTCGCATTCGTGCCCGTCAGTTCGGTGAACACTTTCCGCTCTTTGCGGCCCGGCAAATACGGGCACGGCGAGGGGCTCGTCACATAGAAACGGGGAAAGCGGAACTGGGCAGTCACGGGGTGGTCGATCCTCATGAGTCGTGTTGAACTCGATGACCGATTTATGCGGCAACGCCCAAGGTATTAAAAGTCCGTTTACCATCAAATATAGGTTAAGGATTGATTCAAAACGGGAATCTGATTTGGGGCGGGCACTTGCCGCGAAAAAGAATCAGTGCCGCAGTGAACGGCTCCCGCGTGATCCCGAAATCGTCATCACTTCATAAACATAGCCCGCTTCATCAAGCGCCACAAACAGCGCATCAAGCGCCGCAGTATCACGAATCTCATATTCAATATCGATGCGTGTGCTCTTGGCCGACAATACGCCGAAAATGCGCTGATGCGACACGTCGATAATATTTGCGCCATGCTCCGTGAACAGGCCCGAGAGTGCGTGGAGTGCGCCCACCCGATCGTCCAACAACAGGCTGATGCGCCCCATCTTCCCCGTGCGGGCAAGGTTGCGCAGGATCACATTGGCGAGGAAGCGCGGATCAATATTGCCGCCGCATAGGATGACACCGACCTTCTTGCCCGCAAATTCGGGCCGCGTCGCGCCGCTCTTCACGGGCAGCATCGTCGCGAGGCCGGCCGCGCCCGCGCCCTCAACCACGGTCTTCTCGATATCGAGCAGCAGCGAGATCGCCTCTTCGATGATGGTTTCGGACACAATCCGCATCTCATCAACGAGTTCCATCACCACCTGCCGCGTGAGCTGGCCGGGTGCTTTAACCGCAATGCCTTCCGCCAGCGTGTCGCCGCCGCCCTCAATGTCCTTGCCCGTTTTGAGGTTGTACATCGCGGGATAGCGGTTCGATTGCACGCCGATGATCTTGATCGCAGGGTTGATGCCCTTGGCCGCAACCGCCATGCCCGAAATCAGGCCACCGCCACCAACGGGCACGACGAGCATCTCCAGATCGGGCACATCCTCGAGCATTTCGAGCGCGATGGTGCCTTGCCCAGCCATAATGCTCGGCTGATCGAACGGATGGACAAACGTCAAATGCCGCTCGCCCTCAAGCTGCCGCGCATGGGCATAGGCGTCATCAAAAGTCTCGCCATGGAGCACCACGGTCGCGCCATGGCTCTCGGTCTGCGTGACTTTCACAATCGGCGTCGTCTTCGGCATCACAATTGTGACAGGCACGCCGAGCCTTTTGCCATGATAGGCAAGGCCCTGCGCATGATTGCCCGCCGAGGCGGCGATCACGCCATTCTTGCGCGCATTGTCACCGAGCTGCAGCAGCGTGTTGAGCGCACCGCGCTCCTTATAGGCCGCGGTAAACTGCAGGTTCTCGAATTTGAGATAGACTTCCGCCCCTGTAATCGCCGAGAGCGTCTGGCTCAGGAGCGTTGGCGTGCGGACGACAGCGCCCTTGATCCGCTCTGCGGCAGCGCGGACATCGTCGATGGTGATGGGGATGGTGTTTGTGAGTGTTTCAGCCATACCCCCTCCCCTAAACAATCTGGCGCATTCGTCAAACTGCAGCTACGAACCAGAGACATCAACGCAAGCAGTGAACGGATCGCGACACATTATGGCTAAAATTGCATTCATCGGCATGGGCGTTATGGGCGGGCCGATGGCCGGGCATCTGACCAAGGCAGGCCATGAGCTCACCGTGTATAATCGTACGCAGCCCAAGGCGGACGCATGGGTGAGCAGCTATGGCGGGCGCAGCGCCCCGAGCCCTGCTGAAGCCGCCGAGGGTGTGGATGCCGTTATCACGTGTGTGGGCAATGACGATGACCTTGCTGCCGTGACGCTGGGGCGCGATGGTGCCTTCCGGACAATGGGCAAGGGTTCCATATTCATCGATCACACAACCGTGTCCGCCAAAATCACCCGCCAGCTCGCGGTTGAGGCGAAGGACAAGGGCATCCTCACGGTCGATGCCCCCGTCACCGGCGGGCAGATTGGCGCACAAAATGGCACGCTTACGCTGATGTGCGGTGGCACCGACAAAGCGATTGCCGCCGCCACGCCGATCATGGAAGCCTATTCAAAGAAGATCGTCCATATCGGGCCGACGGGCTTTGGCCAGCTCACCAAGATGGTCAATCAGGTCACGTTCGCGGGCATTATCGCGTCTTTGTCCGAAGCGATGCGCTTCGCACAAGCAGAAGGGCTCGATCTCGATAAGGTGTTCGAAGCGATCTCGGGCGGTGCCGCGTCAAGCTGGCAGATGCTCAACCGCTGGGACACAATGGCGAAGGACGAGTTTGACTTCGGCTTCGCGATCGACTGGATGCGCAAGGATCTCGGCCTCGCGCTCGATGAAGCGCGCGCGAATGGCGCGGCGCTCCCGCTCGCCGCGATGATCGACCAGCAATATGCCGAAGTGCAGCAGATTGGCGGCGGGCGGCAGGACACCAGCGCGCTGATCCGCCGACTGAAAAAGGGATGAGACGCTGGCTTGCGGGAGCGGCGCTCGCACTGATTGTCGTCACCCCCACGCGCGCCGACACACTGATCGATAATGTGAAGGGCATGACCACAACCCCGTTCGGGCAGGTGGTTCCCTTTGCCGCGCTGCTGATCGGCGATGATGGCAAAATCGTGCGCACCTACGCGGAAGGCGAGAAGGTCGATGTCCGAGCGAAGTATCGGGTGGACGGCAAAGGCCGGGTAATGCTGCCGGGGTTCGTACGAGAGTCGGAGCGGCTCATCGACAGCGGGCTTGTGGTGCTTGCCATGCGCAACAATCTCTCCGGCCCGCTGCCGAAAGCGGGGCCGCGTGATCGCGACCTTGCACTTGATGTCGAGCAGAACGAACTCCTCAAGCAGGGCTACACCACCGTCGCCGAGCGTGGCACCGGCACCGATGATTGGCTGGCGCTCCGCCGCGCGGGTGACGAACAGCGGCTCCGCGTGCGCGTCATGGCTTATGCCGACGGGGTTGCGCCCATGATCGCGGTTGGCGGCGGGCATATTACGCCTTGGCTGTATCATGATCATCTGCGGATGGCGGGCGTCCAGATCGACGGACATATCCCCGCGACAAAATCCACAGTCCTGCTGAAAAACGATGAAACGCGCCTGCGTAACCAGATGAGCCTCGCGGCATTTGATGGCTTCCAGATTATTGTATCGACGGCCAGCCCCGCTGAGGCCGAGCGCGCGAAAGCCGCAGTGGCGGAATTGAAGCTCACCTATCCGAATGAGTGGCTGTGGCGGTTCGCGGCCAGCACGGGCACTGGGTGGACAATTTATGCGCCAGCGAGTGAGGCGGCTGCGCGTGAGTCATTGGTTAAGTCGGTGCATGATTTCGTCCATATGATAGGCGCCGATGATCGGATCGGTGATCTGGCCGCAGGAAAGCTGGCGGACTTCTCGCTCTGGGAGGCCAACGCCGTGCCGCTCGCTGCTGGCGCCACTGCCAGCGAAACCTGGGTCGGCGGGGTGAAGGTGTATGAGCGTCAGCCTTAAGGTCTGCCGTGCTCCTGCGAAGGCAGGAGCCCAGTTGTCGCGACGAGCAATGCCGTCAAAGTGAGACTGGATTCCTGCTTTCGCAGGAATACGGTGAGGGCCCGCTAATTCAGCCCCACCATTAACCCCGACGTAAGCACCTGCGGCAGTTCCTGTGGCGCGGTACCGTTCGCGGGATAATAGAGATAATAGGGCACGCCTGAGCGCTGATGCGCTGCGAGGAAATGCGAGATCGCGGCATCGCCGTTCGTCCAGTCACCCACCAGCACCGCCGTGTTGTGCGCCTTGAAGGCATCGGCAACCGCCTGCGTTTCGATCGCCGCCTTCTCATTCACCTTGCAGGTCAGGCACCAATCGGCGGTGAAATAAACGAACACGGGCCGATGCGCGGCTTGGAGCGCCGCCAGTCGCGCTTCTGAGAAGGGCTCGGCATGGAGCAGGCCCGCTTCGACCTGCGCCCCGCCAGCGGGCGGCGCGATCTGCGCGAGCAAAGCCACGCCCACCGCCGCTGGCACGAGCAACTGGATGAGATTGCGCAATCCAACCGCGCGCCCCTCATGCTGGTTACGCCCGACAAGCCAGAGCGCGAGCAGCGCCAGCCCAGCAACCGCGAGCCCGATCAGCAGCCCATCCGCGCCCGCCTGCCGCCACAGCAACCAGAGCAGGCCGAGCGCGGTCAAACCCATCGGGATCGCCATGATTTGCTGGAAGCGGCGCATCCACGCGCCCGGCTTGGGCAGTCTTGTGCGGAGTGCGGGAACATAGCCGAGCAGCAGGAAGGGCAGCGCGAGGCCAAGGCCGAGCCCCGCGAAAATCATCAGTGCCACAAAGGTCGGCAACACGAGCGCCGCGCCCAAGGCTGCGGCCATGAACGGCCCGGTGCAGGGTGTGGCGACGAACGCCGCAAGCGCGCCCGTCCAGAAACTGCCTGCCAAACCCTTTTGCCGCGTGAGCGAATCGCCCGCGTTTACGCTGCCGAGTTCGAACAACCCGCCGAGGTTCGCGGTGATCGCGGTGACGAGCAGCAGCAGCAGCAGGATCACCTTCGGGTCTTGCAACTGGAACGCCCAGCCGACAGCATGGCCCGCCGCGCGCAACCCAAGCATCAGCCCTCCGAGCGCGACACACACGAGGATGACGCCAGCGGCATAGGCCAGCGCATCACGCCGCACCTCCCGCTCATCGCCGCCGCCGCGCGCCAGACTGATCGCTTTGAGGCCGATCACGGGGAACACGCAGGGCATCAGATTGAGGATCAGCCCGCCGAGCAGCGCGCCACCCAGTGCCGTGAGAATGGCGAGGAACGACGTGTCTGCACCTGCAGGCGCAACGATACCGGCGGTCGCATGGATCAGCAGCCCGCGATGGCCACCTGTGCTCAGCACTGCATCAACCGCCTTAAGCGCGCTAGCGCCGTCGAGCGGCACCGCATCGATAATCAGCGCATCGCCCTGCCGCGTGACCTTTTGCTGCCCCGCCGATTTGACCGCGTGCTCGGTCGCGGCGAACAGCCAGGGATCGTTCAGCGCCGCACCTGCGGGATAGGGAATGCTGAACCGGATATGGTCCTTATCGATCTGATAAGTCGCGTCAGCCCCTAGCGGCTTGGGCAATGCGGCGCGGAACTGATCGAACTTGGCGGCGGTGGCGGGATCAACATGGCCGTCACCCGTGGCGAGATCGAGCGTCGCCTCCGCCGACTCGGGGACGCAAATTTGGTCCGAGCAAACCAGATAGTTGGTCTTGAGCGCGACATGGATTGGCGTGCCGACCGCCTTGCTCGGCGCGGACTTCGTGGTCACCAACAGCGCATGTTCACCCGTAAAAACATGATTGACGAGGCCAGAGAGCACCAATTTCTCAGGCACTGGGAACGCAACGCTGATCCGCTCATAGCCACCCGGCAACGTCCATTTGAAATCCGGCGCAAAGCCCGCCTCACCGGGGTTGAGCCAATAGCCGTGCCAGCCGGGCTGCGGCGTCATCACAATCGCAAGGCTGAGCGGTTTGCCGGGCGCCGGATGATCGCTCTCGGCCACCAGCTCGACCTTCATGTGGTGCGATGCGGGGCCACCGAACGACTCAGCCCATGCGGGCGCGCCACACAGTGCGACCAGCGCCAAAACGCACGGCAGCAGCACGCGCAACAACGCTGCGTCAATCATTGCAAGAGCATTCGGGAAACGGGTTGGCATGCGCCTCGAATATCCCATTTGGTTATTTTTGTCAAGCGCGAAGGCCCGAACTGCTATTGCCCGCCGGTGGGGTTATCCGTGGAACCCCCGCCTTTGCTGACAGCGCCAACCTGGCCGATATTGCCGAAAATATCCTCAAACAAAGTGCGGTTCCGGCCGAGCGTAGGTGTTTTGTCCTTTTCAGGCTTGATGTACGCGACCTTGTCGATGCCCGTCTGGTCAACCGCAATCACATTGCCATCCGCGTCAAAACGCACATGCGTCACCAATTGGGCAAAAGGCACTGGCAAACGATAGGCATAGGTGCGCGTATCGCGCGCGACATAATACCAGTCCTGCTTGTCAAACTGCCCCTCAAAGCTCGGACGGCCCAGCGTTTTTTCAACCGACTCGCGATTATCAACACCCGCCTTGATGCTCGAGATCAGCGCCGGATCGCTGATAAAGCCTTGATGCCCCGGCACCCGCTTGCAGCCGCCCAGCACCACCAAACCAACCAGCGCGGCGCCCATGGCAATGCGGCTTTGCGAGAAACGGACCATCAAATCTTCTCCAATCAGCGCTTGAGCATTGCAAGCGACACGGGAAAGCTCAATATGACGAAGGATAGCCAAGCGCAAGCGGCACGCATTTGATAAGGCAAGACGATTATGGGTTTCTTTCAGCGTTTACTCAACAAGCCGACCGCGCGGGACGCGATGATCCCGCTTTATGCGGCACTGGTGAGCGAAGCGCGCGCGCCCGAATGGTACACGCAGGGCGAAGTTGCCGATACCATTGATGGCCGGTTTGACATGGTGGTGCTGATGCTCGCGCTCGTAGTGTTTCGGCTTGAGGCGCTGGGCGACGCCGCCGCCGAGTCGTCCGCGCTGCTCACCGAGGTGTTCATTGATGCGATGGATGGCGAACTGCGCCAGATGGGCATCGATTATACCGTGGGCAAGCATATCGGCAAAATGATGTCGGCGCTCGGCGGGCGGCTCGGCGCGTATCGTGATGTCCGGCAGGATGCTGCGGCACTGCGCGAGGCTTTGGTGCGCAATCTGTATCGCGGCCATGCGCCAAGCGATGCCGCGCTCGATTTCGTGGTGGCGCGCACGCAGGCGCTCGATGCGCAGATCAGCGGGCTGTCGCTCGAGACATTGCGCGCGGGCAAGCTGGCATAACGCATGGATGCGCCCGAATTCTCCCGACCCTATCGCCGCGATGAGATTGGCGCGGTTCCGCTCGCCTTTGAGCTGACGGCAACGGCGGACGAGTGCGCCGCGCTCGCCAAACGATTCGATCTGATCGCCATCGATGCGCTTTCGGGAACGGGGCATGTGCTCGTGCGCGACAAGGCCCTGATCGCTGAGGGGCAGATGTCGGCGCGGGTGACGCAAGCGTGCGTCGTGACGGGCGATGCCGTGCGCGCCGCGCTTGCCGAGCCGTTCAAAATTCGGTTCATTGATGAAACCGTCGCGCCCGAAAATGCCGAAATCGAACTCAGCTTCGACGAGTATGACGACATGCCGGTAACGGGCGAAACAGTCGACCTTGGCGAGGCGATTGCCCAGAGCATGGTGCTGGCTTTACCCCCCTTTCCGCGCGGGCCAAATGCCGCGCGGATTTTGCGCGAGGCAGGCGTGGTTGCCGAGGGGGAAGAAACGCGTGGCGCGTTTGCCGCGCTTAAGGATTTGCTGAAATGAGCTGCGCCCACGTTGCGCTGACCAACGCCTGCGCCTGTTTGAGCCGACGCATCAAGGCTGCCCAATCCTTGACGCCACAGGCCTGCGCCACAAGAGCCTTGGTCGCGGGCGGCGGCGGCTTGAGGTCGGGCGCCACGAGCCGGAGCAGCACCAGCAATCGCGTCATCAGCTGATAGGCTTCATCGAAACCCGCTGGCAGATCGAGCAGCGCGATCGCCCCGCCCAATTGAGGATCGAGGCCGCGCCCGGCCAGCAGTTGCGAGACGTGCACGCAGAATTCCAGATCGACGAGGCCGCCCGCCCCAAGCTTTACATCAAGCGGCCCCGACGCTGCCTTGCTCTCGGTAATCAGCGCGCGCATCTCGGTAGCGTCGCAGATCAATGTTTTTCGTTCGTGCGGCGCGGTGAGCACTGATGCGATGATCGCCTCGGCTTCCGCCCGCGCCACGGCTGATCCATACACCACACGCGCGCGGCACAGTGCCATATGCTCCCACGTCCAGGCTTCTTCCTGCTGGTAGCGCGCAAAGCCCGCGAGCGAGACGCACAGCTCGCCCTTCGCGCCCGATGGCCGCAACCGCGTATCGACCTCATAGAGCGGCCCCGCCGCTGTCGGCACCGAAAGCGCCGAAGCCACGCGCTGCGCCAGCCGGTTGTAATAGTGCATCGCCCCGAGCGGCACTCTCCCTTCCGATTCCGCGCGATAATCGCCGGTGAACACGAAGATCAGATCAAGGTCCGATGCGTGGGTGAGTTCGCCGCCGCCCATCCGCCCTAGCGCGAGAATGACGAGTTCGCTGTCGGGCACAACGCCGTGCCGCGCCGCGAAGTCGGCAATGGCGGCATCGGCCGCGACAATTAGTGCCGCCTCCGCCACCCGCGCATAACCCCGAGCAACGTCAAGCGGATCGCTCACACCAGCGATAATCTGCGCACCAAGGGCAAAGCGCCATTCACCCACCAGCCGCCGCACTCGATCAAGCCGGAGCTCAAGGTCCGCCGCCGGGTCATCATGCCGCAACCGCGCGATCAAAGTCGCGACATCGGCCATCGGAGCCAGCGCTGTCGCATCAATCAACCCGTCGAGCAGATCAGCGCGGCGCGCCAGATCATTCGCCAGCGTCGGCGCGTAACACAGGATTTGTGTGAGCAGGCGGAGCAATGCGGGCTGGGCCTGCAGCAACAAAAAGAGGTTGACCGCGCTCGGCAGCCGCTCAAGCATCTGGTCAAACCGGTTGAGCGCGCGCAGCGGATCAGCCCCTTGCGCGAACGCGGCGAGCAGCGCTGGCAACACCGCTTCAAGCGCCGCTTGTGCACTCGACGACCGCACCGCGCGATATTTGCCGCTGCGCCATGTCGCGATCCGGCGCGCAACATCGTCGGTTTGTTTGAAACCGAGCTTCTCCAGGGCTGTGTTGAGCGCCTCGGCGGCGCGCGGCAGCGTGACCGACGGCTCATCGCCGAGCCCATCAAAGATTAGCCCGACTGCGGCAACGTGCGGCGACAGCAGCGCGAGCAGATCGTCTCCCCGCTTCAACCCATGCAGCCGCGCCACATTTTCGAGCGCTGCGGGGTCAGTCGGCAGGCTGTGCGTTTGCTGGTCATCAACCATTTGCAGCCGGTGCTCAATCGTGCGCAAAAGCCGGTACGCACCGCCGAGCGTGCCGGCTTCAGCCTCCGAAATCCAGTCGACGCGGGCGAGTGCAGCCAGCGCGGGCAGCGTTGCCGCCACCCGCAAGCTGCGGTCGCGCCCACCATGGATGAGTTGCTGGATTTGCGCAAAGAATTCGCACTCGCGAATGCCGCCGCGCCCACGCTTGAGATCATAGCCGGGGCCAAAGGCCTGTCCTTCGTCATAATGCTCGCGAATACGGTTCGAGATGCTGCGCATTTCATGCACCACACCGAAATCGAGCCCACGTCGCCAGATGAAAGGCTGGATTGCGTCGAGGAAATCGTGCCCCAGCGTCGTGTCGCCCGCGCAGGCGCGCGCGCGGATAAAGGCGGCCCGCTCCCACGGCAGCGCGCTCGATTCATAATAGCTAATCGCGGCATTGACGGGGAGCGCGAGCGGCGTGGCCTCTGGCGAGGGCCGCAGCCGCAAATCGACGCGAAACACATAGCCGTCACCATCGCGCGCTTGCATGAGCTCAAGCGCCTTTTGCGCGATCCGAACGGCGGTTTCCACCGGCTCGTCACGCGCACGACACGGCATGGTGAGCGGATCGAAAATCAGGATCGGATCGATATCCGACGAGTAATTCAGCTCGCGACTGCCATGCTTGCCGAGCGCGAGCGCCGCAAAGCCACGTGGCTCGGCCCCCGGCACCACCGCTTCAATCGCAGCGTTGATCGCGTGATCAAGCGCGAGATCGGCAAAATCCGAGAGCGCTTCAACCACCTGCTCGAGCGACAACACACCCGCGAGATCACCAATCGCCAGTGCCAGCGCAAGCCGCCCTTTTGCGCGCCGCAAGGCTGAGGCAATTGGGCGGTCGGACTCCAGCACCACAGCGCAGGCGGCGTCAAGTTCCCCCGCCGCGAGATGCGCCGCAGTATCGGGGAAGCGCTTCATCAACTGGCGCAAATAGGGCGCATGGCCCTCGGCGCGCGCGATAGCTTCCGCGAATTTTGCTGGCTTCGTCACGCAGCCATGATGGCACAAGTGTCGTGGGCTTTAATACCCCGAAAGCCGCGCCAGCTCATTCGCGTGGAAATCGCTGTCACCGAACAATTCACCCAGCACGCGCTGGCGCTTGATGAACAGGCCAACGTCATACGCATCGGTCATGCCGATCCCGCCGTGCATCTGGATGCTCTCCTGCACGCTCAGCTGCGTGGCATAGCCGGTCATCGCCTTCGCCACGATCACCGCGCGTTCCGCCCCCGCGTCACCCGCATCGAGCAATTGCTGCGCCTTGAGCGTCGCCGCGCGCGCGACTTCCAGCTCCGCATAAAGATGCGCGGCACGATGCTGAAGCGCCTGAAACGTACCGATGATCTTGCCGAACTGCTTGCGCTCTTTAAGATAGCCCATCGTCATCGCCATCGCGCCATTGCCCACGCCGAGCATCTCCGACGCGGCACCCGTGCGCACCGCGTTGAGCATCTGTGTCAGGCCATCCCAACCGCCATCGACATGACCGATCACCGCATCAGCATCAACATGCACACCCTCGAATGCCATGCGCGACGCGATGCTGGAATCGGCGAGGCGCTCGGGTGTTGCGGTCAGATTGGCCGCGCCCTTCTCCACGGCAAAAAGCGTGATCCCACTCGTCTCATGCGTGGCGCCCGCCGTGCGCGCGGCAACGATGACGAGGTCAGCCACATGGCCATGCGCGACAAAAGTCTTGTTGCCGGTCAGTTTGAAGCCATTGCCATCGCGTTCCGCCATCAGCGCAATATGGTTTGGCCGGTGTTTCGCGCCTTCATCGACCGCAAGCGCCGCAACCGTCGTCCCCGCCAAAATACCCGGCAACCAGTGCCCGCGTTGCTCGGCTGATCCAGCCTTCAGCGCCGTCACCGCGCCCACCGCTGTGCTGAGGAACGGCGAGGGCGTTAGGTTGCGCCCAATCTCCTCCAGCACAATCCCCGCCTCGACATGCCCCATGCCAAGCCCGCCATCGGCCTCATCGACCAGAATGCCGTTGAAGCCCATTTCGGCGAAATGTGCCCAAAGCTCGCGCGCGAAACCCGTCGCGTCCTTGCTGTCGCGCAGCGCGCGCAGATGGCTGATCGGCGCCTGCTCGGCCATGAACGGTTCAACGGTATCGCGGAGCACCGCCTGATCATCAGTCAAAAACATCGGCATAGACTAGGCTCCGGGCAGGTTGAGAATGTGTTTGGCGACGATGTTGAGCTGGATCTCGGATGTCCCGCCCTCGATCGAATTGGCCTTGGTGCGGAGCCAGGCGCGCGGCGTCGCCCCTTCGCGCGAAGCCGCGCTCTCCCATTCGAGCGCATCCGAGCCGCCCGCCGCCATCAGCAATTCATGCCGCGCCTTGTTCAGTTCGGTGCCGTAATATTTCATCATTGAGGGCTGCGCGGGGTGCGCGCGCCTGGCCTTGACCTCATCGATGAAGCGCTCGGACATTGCGCGGAACGCGGCCGCGCGCACTTCAAACTGCGCAATCCGCGCACGCAGCACCGGATCATCGAGCCGACCATCGGGTTCGGTGCCAATCTTCTTGAGCGCGACATCGCTCACCGGCACCGATGTAACCCCAAGGCCCATGCCCGAGATCATCTCGCGCTCATGACCAAGCACATATTTCGCCACATCCCAGCCTTTGTTGAGCGTGCCGACCAGTTGCTCCTTGGGGACCTTCACATCATCAAAGAAGGTCTCGCAGAACGGCGAATTGCCCGAGATGAGCAAGATCGGCTTGGTGGAAACACCCGGTGTTTTCATATCGAACAACAGGAATGAAATGCCCTCATGCTTGCTCGACGTATTGGTGCGGACGAGGCAGAAAATCCAGTCGCACTTGTCGGCATAGCTCGTCCAGATCTTCTGGCCATTGATCAGGTAATGATCGCCCTTGTCCTCGCACTTCGTCGCGAGGCTGGCGAGGTCTGAACCCGAATTGGGCTCCGAATAGCCCTGACACCAGCGGATTTCGCCGCGCGCGATCTGATTGAGATACAGGACTTTCTGCTCCTCGGTGGCGAATTTGAGCATCGCCGGCCCGAGCATCGAAATGCCAAACGAGGCGAGCGGGTTCCGGCAATTGAGCGCGGCCATCTCCTCGCGCAGCGCCTTGGTTTCGGCGGGCGTGAGCCCCGCACCGCCATACGCCTTGGGCCAATCGGGCACCGTCCAGCCCTTGGCGGCCATCCGGTCCATCCAGAGCTTCTGTTCGGGGCACGAGAAAGTCGGGTTGCGCCCGCCCCAGCAGATATCGGCATCCGAGCGCACCGGTTGGCGCATTTCGGGGGGACAATTTTCAATCAGCCACGCGCGCGCCTCGGCGCGGAAGGTTTCGATCTCGCTCATGAAACAGACCTCTCAAACGGGCACTATAGCCTTTACATCAATGTCAGTGAGGGCCGTGAGATTGTCAAGCATGACCTTGGGGTTGGGGCGATAGCACCAACATAATCAACTGACTGCTTGCAGCACCTGCTGCCTGAGCACGGGCAAAATATCCGCCTCAAACCAAGGGTTGCGCTTGAGCCAGCCGGTACTGCGCCACGACGGATGCGGCAGCGGGAAGTAGGCGGGGGCATAGTCCGCGTAAGAGCGCACGCAATCGGTGAGTGACAGCCGCTTCGCTTGCGGCAAATAGCGCGCCTGCGCATAGCTGCCGACGAGCAATATGAGGCGTTCGGTGGGCAGATGGGCAAAGATCCGATCATGCCACAGCGGCGCACATTCGGGACGCGGCGGCAGATCGCCACTTGTGCCAGTCCCCGGGTAGCAGAACCCCATCGGCACAATCGCGACGCGTTCACGATCATAAAACACGTCGGACGCAAGGCCGATCCATTCGCGCAGACGCGCACCGCTCGCATCATCCCAGGGCACACCACTCTCATGCACCCGCGTTCCCGGAGCCTGCCCAATGATCACCAGCCGCGCCGTCGCGCTGAACCGCACCACGGGGCGAACGCCATGCGGCAGATGCGGAGCACACAGGTTGCAAGCGGCGACTTCTTGCCGAAGCGGATCGAGGTTATCGCTATTCACTCGCCCACTCGCGCGAGGGATATTGCGCGGTGGCGGGCGGCTGTCTCACGCCGTCAACCGCCAACGCAACGTCTCGCCTGCATGGAAGGGGACAATCGCGCCATTCGGAAACGGCAAAGTCGCTGGTACCGGATTTTCGGTGTGCACCAGCGTGATCGTCCCGTCGTTGAGCGGAAGGCCGTAAAATTGCGGCCCGAAGACTGACGCGAAAGCCTCCAGTCGGTCGAGCGCGCCCTCCTCGTCGAACACCGCCGCATAGCTCTCGATCGCGTAGGGCGCATTGAACACACCCGCACAGCCGCAGGCCGTTTCCTTGGCTGCAACAGCATGGGGCGCCGAGTCAGTGCCCAGGAAGAACTTCGGATTGCCCGAAACCGCCGCCTTTCGCAGCGCCAGCCGGTGCGTCTCGCGCTTAGCCACCGGCAGGCAATAATAGTGCGGCCGGATCCCGCCCGCGAACATCGCGTTGCGGTTGAAAAGCAGATGATGCGGGGTGATCGTCGCCGCGACCTGCGGCCCAGCACTCTCAACGAAAGCGACCGCCTCGGCGGTCGTGATATGTTCGAACACGATCTTGAGCGCAGGAAAATCGCGCGTCAGCCCGATCAGCACGCGGTCGATAAACACCGCCTCACGGTCAAATATATCAATCGCCGGATCGGTTACTTCGCCATGGATAAGCAGTGGCATCCCGATCGCTTCCATGCGCGCCAACACGGGGCGGATCGCGGCAACATCGGTCACGCCCTTGGCGCTATTGGTCGTGGCGTGCGCGGGGTAGAGTTTCGCCGCCGTCAGCACACCCGCTGCATGCCCATGCGCAAGATCGTCAGGGTCGGTGCTGTCGGTCAGATACGCGGTCATCAGCGGGGTAAAGCCTGAGTCCGGCACCAGCGCTGCACCAATCCGTTGCCGATAAGCCGCTGCATCCGCAGTCGTCAGCACCGGCGGCGCCAAGTTCGGCATGACGATGGCGCGCGCGAACTCGGCGGCGGTATAGGCCACGACCTGCGCGAGCACTTCGCCATCACGCAGATGAACATGCCAATCATCGGGTTTGCGGAGCGTCAGTGTTTGCGGTGTTATGGGAGCGGACATCTCACTCATATAGCAGCACGAGCGCTGCCGCAAAGCCCCGGCGGGCGATCAACATCGACGAATTATGAACGACCTTAACCAATCATCAACCAAATCTGGTGCAGAGTATTCTCATGAGCGAGTGGGAAAGCGAAAACCGGGACCATGGATAACCAGCACGATCTTCGTCAGCACGCCAAATACGTGACCGACGATGCTGCAGTCGAAGCACCGCCAAAGATCAGCGGCGACGAACGCCGCATGCATGTTCGCGCCTATAATTATTGGCTTTCACTGCTCGACGGCAACGAATTCCCATCGGTCGAGGATCTCGACCCCGAAAATATCAGCGATTTTGGGCCGCATTCGTTGCTGCTCGACTTTACAGCTGGATCGGAAAATCCGGCCATCAGCTTCGTGGGTGATAAATTACGGTCCGAATGTGATCTCGATACTGAAATTCGCAGCATTTTCGAAGTGCCACCACGGACGCTGATCTCGCGGCTCACGGATCATTACATGCAAATCATCGCCAATCGCGCACCGGTCGGGTTTGAGGCGGAGTTCACCAATCAGCGCGGGATTGATATGGCGTATCGCGGCATCCTGATGCCGTTTTCGTCCGACAATGACACGATCGATTTCATCTATGGCGTCATCAACTGGAAAGAAGTTGTCGTCGGAGACCTCGCCGCAAAGCTGCAGAATGAAGTTGACCGCGTCTTGTCCGAAACGCGCATTCCGACTGTCCCGCAAGTGCCCGCCTGGGCGGATGGTCCAAGCCGCCGGTCAAGTGTGAAACTTCCGCATGTCGAGACGGATCATGAGGACGATGGCACGGATGTGGCGCATCACGACGCGCATTTTGATACGCCGTCCGACGACCTTGCAGAAATACTTACACCTACGGGTGCGGACGCGCTTGCTGACTGGCTCGCTGCTGCGCGCGAAGCGGCCGAAGTCGCCCATTCGCTCGACAATCGCAGCCGCGGCGTGCTCTATCGGGCCATCGGTCTGGCCTATGATTTCGCCTTGATCGCGAATGCACGGCCAGACGACTATGCCGAGCTGCTCGCCGATTGCGGCTTAACCGTGCAAGCGCGCGCGCCGATTTGTGGCCTGCAACCATGCCCGCGCTTGCCTTTGCGCTTCGGCGATCTCGCGCGCGGTCATCTCTTCAGAGATTTCATGCCGACATTCCTGACTGCGCGAATCTCCACGCAATGCGGCGAGATTAAACCATTTATGCGCCTCGATGAGATCAAGCTCCGCACCATTTGTGCCCGATGAGTATGCCACGCCGAGCTGGTAAAGCGACTCGGTGTCACCGAGTGCTGCGTCTACCAAACGTGATTCGACCAAAAACTTTGCACTTCTAGCATTGATGCCCATAACTCGGACTCCCCTGAGACTAACCGTCAAGAGGAGTTGTGGTCGAAATGGTCTAAAGAATTGGTTAACGCGATTCTAACTTTTTTATTTATCAAAGCGCGATGTTATCGATAAGCCGCGTCTGCCCGATGCGCACCGCTCCCACGAGGCGCGCGCCGCTTTTGCGCTCATGCAAAAGCGCCAGCGAGTCGGACTCAATCAGCTCAAGATAATCAACCTCACCAATGCCCGCCAATGTCAGGGCGATGCGCGCGGCATCCAGCGCGGCGCTCACCTCTGTCCCCTCCAGAAGTGCGCGCCGTGCCGCCGCAAGCGCGGCAGGGAAGTGTGCAGCAATTTGCCGCTGCGACGCATCGAGGTACGAATTGCGTGAAGACACGGCCAATCCGTCCGCCTCGCGCACTATGGGTGCGCCAACAATTTCGACACCAAGGTTCAGGTCGGTGGTCAACTGCCGGATGATCGTAAGCTGCTGCCAATCCTTCTCACCAAAAACTGCGACATCAGGACGAATTTGCCCGAAAAGCTTGGTGACCACCGTGGCAACGCCGTCAAAATGCCCAGGCCGCGCCGCGCCGCAGAGTTGATCACCCAATCCGGCGACGGTGACCGTTGTCGCGAACCCAGCAGGGTACATCACTTCAGCAGTGGGTGCCCATAACAGATCCACTCCGGCAGCGACTAACTTTTCTTGGTCGGCAGCAAGTGTTCGCGGATAAGCCGCAAAATCCTCCTTTGGGCCAAATTGCTTCGGATTGACGAAAATGGATGCGATAACGACGTCCGCGTGCCGTTTGGCCAGCTCGACAAGCGCGAGATGCCCGATATGGAGTGCGCCCATAGTCGGCACGAGCGCGATTCGGCGGCCATCGCTCCGAATTTGAGCAAGCGCCGCACGCAGCGATTCGATGTCATCGATGGTTTGCACGTATCACTGTCCTTCGATAGAGAGCAGGGGGCGTGCCATGGCGGGGGCCGCGTAACGAATCAAGAGGGCGCGAGTAAAGGAATGACCAAAGACAAAGTGCACCTCATTGTCTTTGCCAATGAAAAAGGCGGGACGGGGAAGTCAACAACGGCCGTCCATGTCGCTGTGGCGCTCGCTGCACAAGGTCGCGCCGTGGCCGCACTCGACCTCGATTCACGGCAGCGCACGATGGCGCGCTACTTCGAGAATCGGACGGAAACAGACAAGCGCAAAGATAAAGCGCTCGCGATCCCCAAATTTGCGACCATCAAAGGCGACTCGCTGGCCGAGTTGGATAATATTATCGCCGAACTGAGCGACGGTGCCGAATTTCTGGTGATCGACACCCCGGGCCGCGATGACAAGCTCGCACGCGCCTCAGCATTGCGCGCCGATACGCTCGTGACCCCGATGAACGATTCGTTTGTCGACCTCGATCTTATCGGTCAGGTCGATGGCGAAAATTATAAGGTCAAACGCCCCAGCTTCTATGCCGAGCTGATCTTTGAAGCGCGGCGGGATCGCGCCAAGGCCGATGGCGCGACGATCGATTGGGTGGTGCTCCGCAACCGTCTGGCACAGATCGAGGCACGCAATATGAAGCGCGTTGGCGCGGCGATGGGGGAATTGGCCCGCCGCGTCGGGTTTCGCATCGTTCCCGGCTTGAGTGAGCGCGTTATTTATCGCGAGCTCTTCCCATCGGGGCTGACATTGCTTGATCTCGACATGATCCATGATGCGGGACTGAGTCATATCGCCGGACGGCAAGAATTGCGCGAAATGATCACCGCCTTGGCTTTGCCGGCGCAACAATTGTCCTTTGTGCCTGCATAAGCCGGATTTTGCTCTTGGCGCTCCTTGCGGATGCCTTTTGGCTGTGGCGGCAGCGGAAATTGCAGGCTGGCAACGCGATGTCGGTCGCGGAAGCCGCCCGACTGCTCGATATTCCCGCGCAATCGGATGCTGCCGGGATCAATGCAGCACATAAGCGGCTCATCAGCCGTGTGCATCCCGATACGGGAGGCTCGGCAGAGCTTGCCAGCCGTGTTAATCAGGCACGCGACGTCTTGTTGAAGCATTTGACCAACTGAGGAGCCTTTATGACCCATGTTTTCAACCCCACTGCGCTACGCGAATATGACATTCGGGGTATCGTTGGAAAAACGCTGGGCGAAGAAGACGCACGCGCGATTGGCCGCACCTTTGGCACGCTCATCAAGCGGGCGGGCGGCAAGACGGTCGCAGTCGGGCGTGATGGACGGCTCTCCTCGCCCATGCTCGAGGTCGCGCTCGTCGACGGGTTGACGGCGAGCGGCATCAATGTCGTGCGGATCGGCCTAGGGCCAACCCCCATGCTCTATTATACCGAGATGACGCAGCCCGTTGATGGCGGCATTGAGATAACCGGCAGCCACAATCCCGGCGAGTATAATGGCTTCAAGATGGTGTTTCAGCACCTCCCCTTTTACGGTGCGGACATCCAGAAGCTCGGCGCGATGTCGGCCGCAGGCGATTGGGAGAGCGGCGCGGGCACCGTCTCTGACCTCGACATCCTTGATGAATATGTGAACCGGCTCGTGCAGGGCTTTGACGGTAAAGCCTTCAAAATCGGCTGGGACGCAGGAAATGGCGCTGCGGGCACCGTGGTTGAGAAGCTGATCAAGCTCATCCCCGGCGAACACCACACGCTCTTCACGGATATTGATGGCAATTTCCCCAATCATCATCCTGACCCCACTGACGAGGCCAATCTGGCGGACTTGAAGAAGCTCGTCGTCGAGAAGAAGCTCGATTTCGGAGTCGCTTTCGATGGCGATGGCGACCGGATCGGTGCGGTCGATGGTGAGGGCCGCGTGATCTGGGGCGACCAGTTGCTCGGCATTCTCGCGGAGCCCGTGCTCAAAGAGCTTCCCGGCGCGACGATCATCGCCGATGTAAAGGCCTCACAGGCGCTCTATGACCGGATTGCCGAACTCGGCGGCACGCCCTTGATGTGGAAGACCGGTCACTCGCTGATCAAGATGAAGATGAAGGAAACGGGCAGCCCACTGGCAGGCGAAATGAGCGGCCATGTTTTCTTCGCGCACGAGTTTTACGGGTTTGATGACGCGCAATACGCCGCGGTCCGGCTGATCCGCGCCGTTTCGCAGCTCGGGGGTTCGCTCACCGCGCTCAAGAGCGCCATGCCCGCGATGGTCAACACGCCTGAGATGCGCTTTCAGGTCGATGAGAGCCGCAAGTTCGCGGTCATCGATGAAGTGCTTGCGCGGCTGGAGGCCGAGGGCGCGAACGTCAACCGCACCGATGGCGCGCGGGTGAACACCCCCGATGGCTGGTGGTTGCTGCGCGCGTCAAACACGCAGGATGTGCTCGTTGCGCGTGCTGAGGCCAAGGACGAGGCCGGACTGGAACGGCTGATGGCGATGATCGATGCACAATTGGCGGCATCGGGCCTCAAGCGCGGGCCACAGGCGGGGCATTGATCGCTTAACATGACGGATCCGACGACGCTCGGGCGGCTCTATGGTCGTCGTCAGGGCCATAAATTGCGCACCGGCCAAGCGGCGCTGGTCGAAGACCTGCTGCCGCGCGTCTCGCTGCCCGAAACAGGCCCGCTTGATGCGCCCACGCTGTTTGGCGACGCGCGCCCGCTGCACTTGGAGATTGGTTTTGGCGCGGGCGAGCATCTCGCGGGGCAGGCGCTCGCACATCCCGATCACGGCTTTATCGGCTGCGAGCCTTTTCTGAATGGGATGGTCGGCGCGCTCAATCATATCGATGGCCAGGGCCTCACCAATATTCGGCTGCACATGGGGGATGCGCTTGATGTGCTGGCGCGGCTTCCCGACGCGTCGCTCGAGCGCGTTTATTTGCTCCACCCCGACCCGTGGCCGAAGGCGCGGCATGCCAAGCGACGGATGATGAACCCCGGCCCGCTTGATCTGATTGCGGCCAAGTTAAGGCCTGGTGGTGAATTTCGCTTCGGCACCGATCATCCGATTTACGTTCGTTGGGCGATGATGCAGATGAACGTGCGTCGTGATTTCCACTGGACGGCGCAATCGGCACAGGACTTCCTGACGCGCCCCGCAGATTGGCCAGAAACGCGCTATGAGCGCAAAGCACGGCGTTTGGGCCATGAAGTGTGGTATTTTCGTTACATTCGGGGCGCAACGGGCGATTGCGCGGGCGATCATGTTCGGATAACGTCAGCAAATGTCTAAAGCTCCTTTTACGCCGGTGCTCGATTTGGCACCCACGCCCCACGAGCTGCGGGCGCTCAAACCCACTCAGTTACGCCAACTGGCCGATGAACTCCGCGCTGAACTCATCTCGGCGGTCTCGGTGACGGGGGGGCATCTCGGCGCGGGGCTGGGCGTTGTGGAACTGACAGTGGCGATCCACTATGTCTTCAACACGCCCGATGATCGGCTGGTTTGGGATGTCGGGCATCAGGTTTACCCACATAAAATCCTCACGGGACGGCGGGATCGCATCCGCACGCTCCGTGCCCCGGGCGGCCTGAGCGGCTTCTCCAAGCGGGCCGAGAGCGAATATGACGCGTTTGGTGCAGGGCATTCCTCAACCTCGATTTCAGCCGCCATTGGTTTTGCCATCGCGAACAAGCTGAAGGGTGAGCCGGGCAAAGCAATTGCCGTTATCGGGGATGGCGCGATGTCCGCCGGCATGGCCTATGAAGCCATGAACAATGCGCAGGCCGCGGGCAATCGGCTCGTCGTGATCCTGAATGACAATGACATGTCGATTGCGCCGCCGGTCGGTGGATTGTCGGCGTATCTCGCGCAACTGGTGTCATCGCGACCCTTCCTCGAGCTGCGCGATCTGGCGAAGCGGCTGGCGCGCCGCCTACCACGCCAGCTTTACGATGCCGCGCGCAAATCAGAAGAATATGCCAAAGGCATGGCGATGGGCGGCACGCTCTTCGAGGAGCTCGGCTTTTACTATGTCGGGCCGATTGATGGCCATAATCTTGAGCATCTTATTCCGGTGCTGGAGAATGTGCGCGATGCGGCGGAAGGCCCGTGCCTTATCCATGTTGTCACCAAAAAGGGCCATGGCTATGCGCCCGCAGAGGCCGCAGCAGACAAATATCATGGTGTGCAGAAATTTGACGTTATCACCGGCGCGCAGGCGAAAGCCCCGCCGGGGCCGCCCAGCTATACGGGCGTATTCGCCAAAGCGCTCACCGCCGAAGCGCAGCGCGATGAGAAGATCGTCGCGATTACCGCGGCGATGCCCGGCGGCACGGGGCTCGACAAGTTCGCGAGCGCCTTCCCCGACCGATGCTTCGACGTTGGCATTGCCGAGCAGCACGCGGTGACCTTTGCTGCGGGCCTCGCCGCGCAAGGCATGCGCCCCTTCTGCGCCATCTATTCCACCTTCCTGCAGCGCGCGTATGACCAGGTCGTGCATGACGTGGCGATCCAGAACCTGCCGGTGCGCTTCGCGATTGACCGCGCCGGATTGGTGGGGGCCGACGGCTGCACCCATGCGGGCAGCTTTGATATCACCTACCTCGCCACGCTGCCCAATATGGTGGTGATGGCGGCGGCCGACGAAGCCGAACTGGTGCATATGGTGCACACCGCCGCCCTTTATGACACGGGGCCGATTGCGCTGCGTTATCCGCGCGGCAATGGCACGGGCGTTGCCTTGCCCGAGGTGCCACAAGCGCTCGAAATCGGCAAAGGCCGGATCGTCCGCCATGGCAAGGCCGTTGCGATTCTGTCCTTGGGCACCCGCCTCGAGGAAGCGCTCAAGGCCGCCGACCGGCTGGAGGCCAAGGGGCTTTCAACAACCGTCGCTGATCTCCGTTTTGCCAAGCCGCTTGATGTGGCGCTCATCCGCACACTGCTGACCTCGCATGAGGTGGCGGTGACCATCGAAGAAGGCAGCATCGGTGGCCTCGGCGCGCATGTGCTGACGATGGCCTCCGACGAGGGGCTGATTGACGCGGGCCTGAAGCTCCGGACGTTGCGCCTGCCTGATATTTTCCAGGATCATGACAAGCCCGACGTGCAATATGCCCAAGCCGGTTTGGACGCCGACGCGATTGTTGAAAGCGTGCTCAAGGCGCTGCGGATGAACTCCGCCGGCATCAGCGAGGCGATGAACGCGCTCTGACGCGTCGCGCATCGCACTCCCACATTCGTCGGCGCAATTTATTCTGCCGCCGCCTTTTTCGCTGGCGCTTTCTTCGCCGCAGGCTTTTTTGCCGCCGGTTTCTTCGCCGCAGGCTTTTTTGCCGCCGGTTTCTTCGGCGCAGCCTTTTTGGCCACCGCCTTCTTTTTGGGCTTCGCTTTGCCCGGCCCCTTGGCAATCCGCGCCGCGATCAACGCCTCGGCATCATCACGCGTCAGCGTTTCCGGATCGGTTGATTTCGGGAGTGTCGCGTTGGTCTCGCCATCGGTCACATAAGCACCGAAGCGCCCTTCGAGCAGCTTGATTTCGGGCTTCCCTTCGACGGCCTCGAACAGCTTGAGCGGCGGCTTGGCGGCACCGCGCGCACGCCCCCCACCTGCGGCGGCTTCGGCCAATTTAACCACAGCGGTGTTCATGCCGGTGTCAAAAACGTCCGCCGTACTGCTCAACCGCGCGTATTTTCCGTCATGAATCAGATACGGCCCATAACGCCCAATCGCCGCTTGAATGGGCTTACCACTCTCGGGATGCTGGCCGATTGTGCGCGGCAGTGACAGCAATTTCACCGCCCAATCCAGATTAAGGTCAGCGGTCGGAACATCCTTGGGAATGGAGGCGCGCTTGGCCTCCTCGCCCGCACCCATTTCAAAATAGGGCCCGAAACGGCCAGACTTCTTCATGATTTCAACGCCAGTCTCGGGGTGCATCCCCATCGATTCGGGCCCAGCGTCCGCCGCATTCTCCGCCGCACCACCGGCCTGCGCAAATTTGCGCGTGTAGGTGCATTCGGGGTAGTTCGCACACGCGATAAACGCGCCGAAGCGCCCGCCGCGCAACGATAATTGGCCCGCATGGCACTTGGGACACAGCCGCGGATCGCTGCCATCTTCGCGCTCGGGGAACAGGTACGGCGCCAGAAACAGATCAAGCGCGGCCGTGACTTCGGACGGCTTTTGCTCCATCACCTCGGCGGTTTTGGGCTTGAAGTCCTTCCAAAAAGCATCGAGCACCGCCTGCCATTGCGCGCGCCCGCCCGAAATATCGTCGAGCTCTTCCTCCAGCCCGGCCGTATAGTCATAGGCGACATAGCGCTGAAAAAACCGTTCAAGAAACGCAGTCAGCAAACGCCCACTCTCGCTCGGCATGAAGCGGTTCTTGTCAACTGTGACGTAGTCGCGATCCTTGAGCACCTGCAGCACCGAAGCATAAGTCGATGGCCGACCGATGCCCAATTCCTCCATGCGCTTAACCAAAGAGGCTTCCGAGAAGCGCGGCGGCGGCTGGGTGAAATGCTGTTCAGCTTCAACCGATTTCTTCGCGGGCGCATCCCCCGTTTTCAACATCGGCAGGCGACGCGCATCCTCGTCCTGCGCGTCATCGACGCTCTCTTCATAGACAGCGAGGAAGCCGGGGAACAGCATCACCTGCCCTGTTGCGCGCAGCCCCGTCTGGCCCGTGCCGTCGCTGAATTCAACCGTCGTCCGCTCGAGCCGCGCCGAGGCCATTTGGCTCGCCATCGCGCGCTTGAAAATCAGATCATAGAGCCTTGCATGATCGCCACTGCCCGCGCGCTCTTTGCTGAAATCGGTCGGGCGGATGGCCTCATGCGCTTCCTGCGCATTCTTTGCCTTTGCGCTATAATAACGCGGTTTATCAGGAACATAACTCGCGTCATAGCGTGCGGCGATCGCGCCACGTGCCGCTGATATCGCGCCCGAGTCCATCTGCACGCCGTCGGTGCGCATATAGGTGATCGCGCCCTCCTCATACAGCCCTTGCGCGAGGCGCATGGTGTGCGACGCCGAGAAGCCGAGTTTGCGCGCCGCTTCTTGCTGCAGCGTGGACGTGGTGAATGGTGGCGACGGATTGCGCGTTGCGGGCTTGGTTTCAACGCTCGCCACAGTGAAATGACCGGCCTCGACCGCCGCTTTCGCTGCATCCGCCGTGCCCTTGGCGCTGATCGTCAGCCGATCGATTTTCTTGTCCTGAAATTTCACCAAACGCGCGACGAACGGCACGCCATCATGTTCCATATTGGCGATAACGGACCAATATTCCTGCGCTTTGAACGCCTCAATCTCGCGCTCGCGGTCCACCACCAATCGCAAACACACCGATTGCACGCGCCCGGCAGATTTCGCACCCGGTAACTTGCGCCACAACACAGGCGACAAGGTAAAACCAACCAAATAGTCTAACGCACGGCGGGCGCGATAGGCATCGATCAAATCTTCATCGAGTGCGCGCGGTGCCGCCATGGCGGCGAGCACAGCAGGCTTGGTGATCGCGTTGAACGTCACCCGCTCGACGAGCTTGGGCAGCGCCTTCTTTTTGGCGAGCACCTCTTGCACATGCCATGAGATGGCCTCGCCCTCTCGATCAGGGTCGGTTGCGAGAATCAGTTTGTCAGCGCCTTTC
>Ga0007825_1000116_pt1 | contig 24895 bp, 24 predicted proteins | sample CryBogCBE13Jul09_FD_71229 | JGI IMG/M metagenome (GOLD analysis project Ga0007825, IMG submission 71229) | Freshwater microbial communities from Crystal Bog, Wisconsin, USA - CBE13Jul09 | ecosystem: Environmental > Aquatic > Freshwater > Lake | place: Crystal Bog, Wisconsin, USA | collected... | reverse complement strand
CGCTTTGCAATCTCATCACTTGCCGGATTATTCGGATTACCGATCGCATTGCTCTTCCCCGCCACCGCACTAATAGGCAGCGGGGTTCTTGCTCACTTCTTAGATATTAAAAGAATCAAGCTACCCGCTTAACCGTTATTGGTGGTGCCTGGAATTCCCATCATTCCTTGCGGAGTTGTTCCATCGCCCGGTTGTTGTTGATCGGTAAAACCTCCGTAGCGTTGGTGCATGTTGAAATCACCACGACCCATATTGTCAAGGTGATCTCCAAATCCCCAACCGTGTCCAGAAACCGAAGCCAAAAGAACTAGCGCAAGCAAAGCTGTCCATATCAATGTTCCAATTGCACCAATCCAGATGGCGGCCACGGCAAAGGCTGAACCACTCTTTGTGTGTTCCGACTTATCGATTTCACTCTTTGCCTTAACGCCGAGAATTAATCCGACGAGCGGGATGAATAGACTCAATACAAAAGCAATGACTGACGTATGCGTCGCCTCTGAGAGCTTAACTATCTCTTTGCGATCCTCTTCTTCAAGCATTTTCTCCCCTTACATCGGCGCCTGGAATGACTGATATATAAGTATTACACCGCTCCTGGAGCCCCGTCGTCTCGCTCCCGTTAGAGTGCACCTGTGAATATTCTGAATTCTATTGAGCCACACGGCACCAACTTCATCTCCGAGGAAGAGCGCCACGGCAACGCCAGGTCGCTCTTTTGGCCGTGGGCGGCGGGTAATGTCTCACTACTCGCCCTCTCTTACGGCTCCTTCTTCTTAGGCTTTGGAATCTCCTTCTGGCAGGCGACCTGGGCGGCAATCATTGGAACCGTTGGTTCTTTCGTTCTTGTTGGGGTGAGCTCGATCGCCGGAAAGCGCTCCAATGCTCCAACTATGACCCTTTCACGCGCTGCATTTGGCGTCAAAGGAAATGTGCTTCCAGGTTTCCTTTCCTACCTCATCTTTGTGGGATGGGAGACCGTCCTGGTCTCACTTGCAACTCTCGCTGCGCAGACCGTCTTCGCCAGACTCGGCCACATCAACCATAACGTCGCCGGAATCTTAGGATTCCTTGTTGCAGCAAGCCTCACAGTCTTTGGCGGTGTTCTTGGTTTTCACACCATCATGAAAATTCAACGTTGGCTTACCTCGGCAACCATCGTTCTAACTGCGGGGTATATAGCCCTCACCATTCATAAAATCAATTGGCATGCGGTGCAATCGATTCACGCTGGAAGCCGCGCTGGATTTATCGGCGCAATGATTTTGGGTGTAACAGGAATTGGACTCGGGTGGGTTAACTCCGCCGCCGACTACTCACGTTACCTTCCAAGAAAAACATCGAGCCGCGCGGTGATCGGGTGGACAGTCTTTGGTTCGTCCATCGTGCCGGTGATCTTGGTTATTTACGGCGCACTTCTTGCGGGTAGTTCGAAGGATCTGAGCAATGCAATCGAAACTGATCCCATCGGTGCACTCACCACTATTCTTCCAACCTGGTATCTCATCCCATTTGCACTTGTCGCGATCTTGGGACTTGTCGGCGGAGCAATTCTCGATCTTTACTCATCAGGAATCACACTTGTATCAATCGGTCTTCCAGTAAAGCGTCACATAGCAGCTTCATTTGATGCAACCATCATGATGTTTGGAACTATCTACTTCGTCTGGATCGCTCCAAATTTCAGTGTTCCCTTCCAAGGATTCTTGATCACACTTGGTGTACCTATTGCTGTCTGGTCCACGATCTTTGTGGCAGATATTCTGATGCGCAAGAAGGACTATGCGGAAGATGAGCTCTTCTCTACCTCTGGGCGTTATGGCATTTACAACTTCCGCTCCATCGGGCTCGTCATCTTTGGAACCATCGTTGGCTGGGGTTTTGTCACCAACTCTCTGGCTTCTTGGCTCTCGTGGCAGGGTTACTTCATGGGACTTATCGGCGGCAAGAGCGGCGCTTGGGCAGGTGCCAACGTAGGAGTATTAGTTGCACTAGTTATAGGGTTCGTTGGACATATTCTTTTATCTCGCACAAGCATTAAAAAGCAGGAGGCACACAATGGCTGATTCCAGTTTCGATATTGTTTCAAATGTAGATCATATGGAAGTTGATAACGCGTATAACTCTACGGACCGCGAAATCTCTACCCGCTTTGATTTCAAGAACACTGGTACATCCATTGTTAAATCGGGAGAAAAGTACAACATTGAGGCGGATACTGAAGATCGTGCTAAAGCCGCTCTTGAAGTATTTAAAGATAAGTTGGTGAAGCGTGGAGTATCTCTCAAACATCTCGATGCCTCAGAACCACAGTTGAGTGGAAAGATTTACAAGATTTCTACTAGCTTTAAAGAGGGCATTAAGACCGAAGATGCTAAGAAGATTGCCAAGCTCTTGCGCGATGAGGGACCTAAATCTCTCAAGACTCAGATCCAGGGTGAAGAGTTACGTGTTTCAAGTAAGAGCCGCGACGATCTTCAGGTTGCTATCCAAATTGTAAAAGATCACCCGTGGGAGTTCTCCGTACAATTCCAAAACTATAGATAAGCGCGGTTAATGAAGAGTTACAGAATTGGTCTGATCTTAGGAGTTTTGGCCTATTTGTCGTGGGGTTTATTTCCCCTGTACTGGCCCCTGCTTGAACCAGCAAATTCTATTGAGATAGTCTCCCACCGCGCAGTATGGACATTTGTATTTTGTATCGCTCTCTTGCTCTACACAGGCAAACTTAAAAGTACTTTTTCCTTGTTGCGGGATCGCAGAATTTTCTTGCGCTTGATTCTCTCCACAATTCTCGTATCAGTTAATTGGTTGGTTTATATTTGGGGAGTAAACCATGGCCACGTCGTTGAGTGTGCTCTTGGATATTACATTAATCCTTTAATCATCATTGCTTTCGGTATCTTCTTACTCAAAGAAAGGATGCGTAAATTACAATGGGTTTCGGTCAGTATTGCCACTGTCGGGGTCATCGTCCTTGCAGTTGACTACGGCCGCCCACCTTGGATCGCTATTGCTCTTGCTACCTCATGGGGTAGTTATGGTTTGGTAAAGAAGCAGTTGGGACTCGGTGCCCTTGAAGGGATAGCGATAGAAACTTCGCTCTCCCTAATTCCATACGGCGGATATCTCATCTGGCTTGGCCATAAAGGCACAGGTCAATTCGGACACCATTTTGGACTTACGGTGCTTCTCATCATGGCCGGTGTAGTTACCGCGATTCCACTGCTGATGTTCAACGGTTCAACAAACCGTCTTAAATTTACGATTATTGGATTGCTCCAGTACATCACACCATCGGTTCAGTTCATTATTGGCGTAGCAGTCCGGCACGAAGCGATGACAGTTGGGCGATGGATCGGTTTTCTTATCGTCTGGGTGGCCCTAATTACCTTGGGCTATGACCTGGTTCGATCAGGAAGTTCGAGTGATAATCGTTTCGCAGAGCTCGATTAGAGCCCGTTTAGCTGCTCCGTCAGGCAAAGAATCGAGTTCCTTCCTGGCTTCATCTGCATACTGATGCAATAAATCTTTCGACTGGGTCATCGCCCTGTGAGCGCGCAAGGTGGCAAGCGTCTGGGCGACTACCGCTTCATCCTTAATAGGCGCCGACAAGATTGCCTTAAGTTCGGCATCCGCTGGATCGCTAGATTCCAGGACAAAAAGAGTTACAAGGGTTGGTACACCTTCGCGCAGATCAGTTCCTGGCGTCTTTCCGCTCTCATTTGATTCTGAAGCGATATCGATGACGTCATCAGCAAGTTGGAAGACCACACCGATCTTTTCGCCGAAATTAGTAAGCGCTGTTACGACTTCGGCAGGTGCGCCAGAGAGCAGAGCGCCGAAGCGAGCAGATGTAGCAATCAATGAGCCGGTCTTATCAGCAACGACTTTAAGGTAGTGATCGAGCATAGAAAGTCCAGCGGTCGAACCCTGGGTCTCGGTGATCTGACCAATTACAAGTCGTTCAAAGGTGCGAGCTTGAAGGCGAACCGCTTCAGGACCTAAATCTGCGAGGAGGTCAGAGGCTTTTGCGAAGAGATAATCGCCAGTCAAGATTGCTACCGTGTTATTCCAGCGAGCATTCGCACTCTCGACTCCGCGTCGCAATGGCGCCTCATCCATCACATCATCGTGGTACAGAGTTGCTAAGTGAGTAAGTTCGCAGACGACGGCAGCTTCAATAATCTCTTTGCGCTTGGGATCACCAAATTGCGCCGCAAGCAATGCAAGTAGCGGACGCAGGCGCTTTCCACCGGCCTCAACGAGGTGGCGTGATGTTTCGATAACAAGTGGGTACTCCCCTTGAATCTGTTCGCGTAGTAAATCCTCAACACGCTTCATATCGGAGCGAATAGAGAGTTCGAGCTTTACATCGAGATGGGGAATTCCAAAAGCCATTTCTTACTTCGCTTCTTTGAAAGCGATGTGAACTGCCACGATTCCAAATGTGAAATTCTGCCAAGCAACGCTTCCCCAACCAGCAGATTCAATTTTTGCCGCTAATTGTTCTTGGGTTGGCCAAGCCTGAATCGACTGCGCCAAGTAGATGTATGCATCTGGATTTGATGAGAATCGCTTTGCGACCTTAGGCAAGAATCCCATCAAGTAGTTCATATAGATGGTGCGGAAAATTCTATTTGTTGGGTGTGAAAACTCGACAACAACTAGGCGTCCACCGGGCTTTGTCACGCGCAGCGCCTCAGCGAGCGCCTTCTGCACATCATTGGTGTTGCGAAGCCCAAAGGAGATTGTGGTGACATCGAATTCATCCGCACCGAATGGAAGGTTGAGCGCATCGGCGAGGGTGAAGTTCAAATCAGGGTGGCGCTTCTTGCCAGCATCCAACATGCCTTGAGAGAAATCGGCGGGAATAACTTCGGCGCCGCCATCTGCGAGGGGTCTGCTGGAAGATCCTGTTCCTGCTGCGATATCGAGAATTTTCATGCCGGCAGATGGTGCGATGATCGCGGTGGCCTTCTTGCGCCATGCCTTGGTCTGCCCCAGACTTAAAAGGTCGTTCATGATGTCGTAGCGCTTGGCTACCCCATCAAACATTGAGGCGACTTCCTCAGGCTCCTTATTTAAATCTGCTGACTTACTCACGGGTTTATTCTTTCGGTAGTACGCTCCTATGACAACTTCAACCCCGCCTTGATTAATCGGGCGAGGCTCAAGCGGGCTCGAAAGGGAATGACATGTCTATATCTTCATCCGCAACGCTGCGTGGTGCGCTCATCACTCGAAGCACGGCTGCAACTCAAGTTGCCCTCGTCATCGGCGGAACCGCATTCTTGGCACTCATGGCTCAAATAGCCGTTCCCGTTCCCGGATCTCCCGTGCCCGTAACAGGTCAAACTCTCGGTGCACTCCTGCTTGGAAGCGCGTACGGCGCTTCATTGGGCTTCACTACTTTTGCAAGCTACCTGATTGTCGGTTTCCTAGGAGCGCCAGTCTTCGCTTCAGGCGCACATGGGCTTTCGCGCATTACAGGCGCTACAGGCGGATACCTCGTTGGAATGTTGCTTGCATCACTTCTTACTGGATATCTCGCTGGACGTAAGTGGGATCAAAAAGTTCTGACTGTTATCCCAACCATGATTCTTGGAGATCTCGTGATTTTTGGCGCAGGTCTTTACTGGTTGCATCATTCGATTCATGCGACATGGGCCACAACGTTCAAGCTCGGCCTTACTCCATTTATCTTGGGTGAAGTGATCAAGATCGCTATCGCTTCAACCGCAATGCCAACGCTCTGGCGTTTTGTCCCAAAACGTTAAAGGCACTTAACTTAGCCACATGGCTTTAAGGATCACCACCGAACTCTTGGGCGATCACCCGCGTTTGAGTGAAATATCAACGCACCTGCCGATCAGCGCAAGTTGGATCCGTGGTGCCGATGGATTTATTGCATTCGGTACCTACAAAACACATACCGTCTCTGGAAAAAAGCGTTTCGCCGATGCCTCAACCTGGTGGAAGAACGAACTTTCCCAATTAGAGATAAAAAATAATGTTCATGGTGTTGGCACTGGTCCGATCCTCTTCGCCTCATTTTCTTTTGATGAGAATGAGCCTTCCGTTCTTACAATTCCTGAAATTGTGGTTGCGCAGAAGAACGGCAAGTCCTGGATCACCTGGATTGGTACAACCCAACCCGAGATTACAAAGCAAATAATTACCCCGGTTGGAATAAACCTCACATGGATTGAGGGCGCACTCTCCAATGAAGAATGGAGCGCGGCGGTAGAAAAATCGGTATCTCAAATCAAATCAGGGGCACTAGAAAAAGTTGTGCTGGCACGAGATGAAGTAGCGAGTTCCGATAAAGCAATCGATCCTGCTGCTCTCATTCAATCCCTTGAGAGTGAATATCCATCCACCTGGCTCTTCCTCGTTGATAATCTGATTGGCGCTACTCCCGAACTCCTTGTCCGGTTGAGCAAATCGTTGGTGACTTCTCGTGTTCTAGCGGGAACAATTCGTCGTACCGGAGATGAAGAACGCGACCTCGCCCTAGCCGGCTCCCTCGCTAAATCATCTAAAGATCTAGAGGAGCACGAGTATGCGGTGCGCTCAGTCGCCGAAGCCCTCGAACCATTTGCCTCCTCTACCAACGTTCCGGACGCGCCCTTCGTTTTGCATCTTCCAAACGTCATGCACCTTGCAACAGATGTCACCGGGGTAATCAATGACAGCGCCTCCAAGGTAGATATCTTTAAATTAATCGCCGCACTTCATCCATCTGCAGCAGTTTGTGGAACACCGACGGATGCCGCCCGCAACCTGATCTCTGAACTCGAATCAATGGATCGCGCGAGATATGCAGGTCCTGTGGGTTGGATCGATGCTCACGGTGATGGCGAGATGGGCATCGCGCTTCGCTGTGGTGAGATTTCTGCAGATCAGAAGTCGATCAGATTATTTGCTGGCTGCGGAATCGTCGCTGGTTCCAGCGCAGATCAAGAACTTGCCGAAAGTCAGGCTAAATTGCTTCCAATGCGAAGCGCACTTACCAGACTCTGAGTCACTTCTTTTAAAACAGCCGCATTGGTGACTCGATCCGGCACTTCCACGATAACGAACTTCAGTCCTGTCTGAGGATGAACCGTCTCGTGCTCCAAGTCAGATTCATTCTTTACCCGAACCACATCCACTCCAAAGCCCCGGATAACTTTCTCTAGGTCTAGATGATGAGGTGTCGCGAAGATCTTCTCAAAGCCATCTACCTGGCTCTGTGGCAAGGTGCTAAAAATCCCTCCACCATCGTTATCAATGACAAAGACGGTGAGTAATGAATTCGCCTGGTTAACGAGTGCAGAAATGTCGTGAAGTGTCGTGAGGTCACCCAGTATCGCGTAGGTATTTTGAAAATGTTCTGCAACACCTAGAGCGCAAGAGATATTTCCATCGATTCCAGCTAATCCACGATTGGCAAAAGTGTGAAGCCCAGAACGTGGAGTCGCGAAAGCTTCGAGATCCCGAATCGGTCTACTGCTTCCGATGAATAATGCAGCCTCATTGGGAAGGTGGCTTGCGATAGTTGAGATCGCGCGCTGCTCAGACCAACCTAGTTTCAGGACAGAGTGGGCCTGCGCAGAGAGAGTCTTCCATTGCGAAGACCAAGCTGAATCGAGCTGGCAATCTCCGTGAGGCAGTGTTGAGAAAATGGCGTTTGCAGTTCGTCCGGTATCCACGGTCTCGGTCCGGGGATCGACGACGACCACATCAGGACATTCGGCAATGAGAGCGTTGATACTTCTGGAGAGAGTGGTTCTGCCTATAACGACTATCTGCTCGGGAGCAAAGGTCGTGCGCAGTTGTGAATCACTAAGGAAGAGGGCGGCATGTGCAACAGCTGTTGGAAAAGAGAGCGGGTCTTCGGCAATAAGGGGCCAGCCCAAATCGGAGGCAAACTTTTCAATCTCTTGCCGTGAAATATCAGCGCGATCATGGCCGGCGATGACTAAACCGCGAGATTTCGCCTCGAACTTAGGTTTGACACCGCTAGGCGCTGCTGGATTCAGGATTGGGGAAATGTTCGCTAACCAATCGCTTTCCTCTGTGGGAAGGAGAGGTTCATCAAATTGAATATTGAGGTGAACCGGTCCCCCATCAAGGTGCGATGCAATATCTACAACGCTGGCCATATCGATGCTCGTGAGTGGGGCGAGTAACCCATCTTGTAGCGTGGTCTGGTTCGCACCAGTGCGACGCAGGCGAGCGGGACGATCTGCTGTAATCAGAAGCAATTTATTTGCGGAGTGATATGCCTCAAGTGCTGCGGGGTGATAGTTGGCAGCTGCAGTTCCACTCGTGCAGAGTGCAGCAACATAATTATTCGATGCCTTCGCTAATCCGAGCGCAAAGAAAGCGGCGCCACGTTCATCGATACGAGGGTGGATAGTTACCAGTCCAGCCTCTTCCGCTTGATAGAGAGCGATAGATAGAGGTGCATTACGAGAACCCGGTGAGAGCACAAAATCACTCACGCCCGATTCAATAAGTTGGCGAACGACATTGCGGGCAAGTGTGGTGGCGTTCATTCACTTCCCCTTTCGATCAACTCTAGAGTTCTAACAATACGACTCTTCCAATGTTCGACCCGATCGGGAGTGGCGAGATACTTCTCACCGAGTACAGGTTCGCGGCGCTTCACCTCTAAATATCCATCTACAGCAAGAGCAGCGGGCTCGCAGACATCGCCGTCAAAGAGCGCGACTGTTCCCAAGCCAGCGGCCAATGACTCTTGCGGAAAAGAAGCGGAAAGAGCGAGGCCGTGAGAAATTCCTACCCCTGTCTCCAAAGCGCTAGAAATAACCACAGGCAGACCTATCTGTTTGGCCAGGGCGTGCGCCGCTGCAAATCCACCAATCGGCTGCCATTTCAAAATGGCGATATCTGCATACGTGGAGAAATCTTCAAAGCTTGAATTGAGATTCTTTCGAATCGATTCATCTGCGGCAATAGGAATTGGAGATTCCGCTTTTACTAACGCCAACTCACTTAAAGAACGCGTTGGTTGCTCCACGTAATCAAATATCTTTCCGAAACGGAGGTGATATTCAAGAAGGTTATTTATAGCTACTGCTGCATCCCAACCACCGTTGACATCAAGTCGGACTCTAAAATTCTCGTTATACGAAAGAGCTGCTTCGACGATCTTTGCACCGGCTTCAAAATCATCGACCTTAATCTTGACCGTCTTAGCACCAGGAAATCGTCGCAAGATAGCTGGTACCTCACCAACCTCAACAATCGGCAAAGTAGCATTAATCGGAATTTCTGATCGGTAGAGGTGGGGCCAGGGGGTATTCGCTGCTTCAAGCGCGGCTTTCATCCACGTGGTTGATTCCTGATCGTCATATTCTAAAAATGGACCGAACTCACTCCACCCGGCTTCGCCCTGAAACAGTGCGACCTCGCGCACCGTGATTCCACGGAATTTATTTCGAAGTGGAATCGAAAGGATCGTGAGATCCGGGCAGTACTTCTCGAGCATTGTTATGGGCGACGTGGGAACTTATTGAAATCTGGATCGCGCTTCTCTTTATAGGCATCGCGTCCTTCTTGTCCCTCTTGCGTGAGATAGAAAAGAAGGGTGGCATCACCAGCGAGTTGTTGGACCCCAGCCAATCCATCATCCGCCGCATTAAGTCCAGCCTTAAGCAGACGCAGAGCCATCGGCGAGTGGCGCAACATTTCGCGGCACCAGGAAACGGTCTCGGCTTCCAACTCTTCAACTGGTACAACAGTGTTTACTAGGCCCATCTCCAGTGCTTCTTGCGCATCGTATTGACGACAGAGGAACCAGATCTCGCGTGCCTTCTTCTGGCCGATGTGTGCAGCAAGTAGACCTGCACCATATCCACCATCGAACGAGCCCACCATCGGACCTGTCTGACCAAACTTTGCATTCGTGGCGGCAATCGTGAGATCACATACGACATGGAGCACGTGACCGCCACCCACTGCCCATCCAGCGACCATCGCAACAACTGGCTTAGGTAAACGTCTAATTTGAATCTGTAAATCAAGTACGTTGAGGCGACCAATGCCTTTCTTACCAAGCGCATCGCTTCCAATATATCCATCATCTCCACGCACATTGATATCACCACCAGAACAAAATGCTTCGCTGCCAGCGCCGGTAAAGATGATTACTCCAACAGATTCATCGTCACGCGCGAGAGAGAATGCCTCTTGCAACTCAATCAAAGTTTCGGGGCGGAAGGCATTTCGCACTTGAGGGCGATTAATCGTGATCTTGGCGATTCCTTCGCCAACCTCGTAGATGACATCTACAAAATTCTCTGCGCCAGCACCAATCTGCCACTGTGGGATTGTGCGGCTGCCAGGTTCACGCTTAAAAGGCTTGCTCACTCTTGCTCCTCTTTCCGTACACCGATTTTCACTTCCTGTATTTCATTCCAAGCCGATAGCCTACGGGGGCTATGGTAAATAAGTCACCGCGAGAGTTAGTGCTCGTGCCTTCTACGTGGTCAATTCCACAGATTATGCGGGCACTTGAGGCAGCGCTTATCGGAAGTGGCCCGGCTCTTGCCTTCGCCCCCTCTAAATTTTCCAAAGTTCCAGCGGATGTTGCGGTTGTGATACCCACGAGTGGTTCGACGGGAAACCCTAAAGAAGTAGCCCTTTCAGCCCAAGCCCTTCGAGCGAGTGCGCGTGCATCTCACGCTTATCTTGGAGCGACACGGGGGCAACGTTGGTCTCTTCAACTTCCCACCAACCACATCGCAGGAGTAAACGTACTGGTTCGAGCAATTGAACTCGGAAGCGATATTGCAGATGCTGATTACGAGTACACATCGATTGTGCCGACTCAGCTCTATCGCGCGCTACAAGAACGGGGCGAAGAATTGCTCGCTCTCCAAAATGCTCGAGCAGTTCTTGTAGGTGGCGCCGCTACCTCACCTGACCTCTTGAATAGCGCCCGTGAAGCAGGCGTACACGTTGTTACTACATATGGAATGTCAGAGATGTCAGGCGGTTGTATTTATAACAACACTCCACTCGAAGGAGTGGAAGTAGAAATTCGAGAATCCGATCGCATTGCGCTCCGAGGACCTATGCAAGCGAAAGAGTATTTAGGAGCAGATAACTCCTTAGCCGATTCAGATGGATGGTTTCTTACCTCCGATGCTGGATATATAGAAAATGGAAAGGTCTATGTGCAGGGCAGAGTGGATGATCAAATAATTTCTGGCGGAGAAAAGATCTCACTTTCGGCCATCGATGGATATTTGAATAGCGATCCCGCTATCGAGTTCATGAGTTGTGCAATTGAGAGCAGGGAATGGGGCCAGCAACTCTGCCTAGCTTCTTCAGTAGATTTCGATCAGAAGAAAATCTCCGATGCGCTTCGAGAGAAATTTGGAAATCACTGCGTGCCCAAACTATTTCTGCACAATATTCCACTTCCTCGCACATCTATCGGAAAGCCCGATCGTGCGACTTTATCCAAGAGATTTGAGATGATTACCCGATGAGCCCATTACAGACCTGGATTGCAGGTGCCCGTCCTCGCACACTTCCCGCCGCAGTCTCCCCCGTCTTGGTTGGTACAGCCCTTATTCGCCGCGATCATCATTCAATTAATTACCTCAATGCGCTCTTGGCGCTCCTCGTCAGTCTGCTTCTTCAAATAGCGGTCAATTTTGCAAATGATTACAGCGATGGAATCCGAGGAACTGACAATGTTCGCGTTGGGCCTATTCGCTTAGTTGCATCAGGATTGGCGAGCGCCAAAGCTGTAAAGAGTGCGGCTTTTATCTGTTTTGCATTAGCTGGAGTAAGCGGAATCGTCCTCGCCGCTCGGGTCTCATGGTGGTTAGTACTCGTTGGGGCAGTAAGCATCATTGCAGCCTGGACTTACACGGGTGGAAAACATCCATATGGTTACGCCGGTTTTGGCGAAATCTCAGTCTTTATCTTCTTTGGTGTTGTCGCGACAGCGGGCAGTTACTTGGTTCAATCTCACTCCATCACTTGGAAGAGTCTGGTTGTTTCAATTCCTATCGGTGCGCTTTCATGCAGCCTGCTCGCAATTAATAATCTACGTGACCTTCCTAAAGATGCAGTGGTGGGCAAGAAGACCCTCGCCGTTCGATTAGGGGATTCCAGGGCTCGCATGGGGTTAATAGCTCTCTTGTTGAGCGCTCATCTCTTCTCGCTGATCGCAGCTTTTATCACCCCGTGGACCTTAATCACGCTCATCCTCCTTCCCCTCACACTTCAAATCGTGAGCAAAATTAGAGCTGGCGCAGCTGGAGCCGAACTCATTCCATTGCTTGGAAAAGTTGGAAAGTTGCAGTTATTCCTCTCAATCTCCCTGGCCGTCGCGCTTGTCCTATAACCAGTAAACTCCGAAACATGATTGATGTACTTCTCTTCGTTGGCGGTCTAGCCCTATGGCTTTACGGTCTCATCGACTGCGCCAAAACTGATCAGGACTCAGTCAAGATCTTGCCTAAGTGGGCATGGTTGATCATCGTGATTATCTTTGGATCACTCGGTGCACTCGCCTGGTTGCTCGTGGGACGTCCTAAACGTCTAATCGCCCCGCGCATTAAAAGCGGAAAGGTAATTCCTCCGGACGATAACCCGGAGTTTCTCAAGAACCTTTAAATCTTAGAGACCAGAATATGTGTGTAAGCCGGTACCCCAAATATTTACCCAGATGTAGTTAAACAAGAATGTAGATCCAGCGAAGATACATAACCACGCTGCTCTACGTCCCCTCCAACCAACAGTTACACGGGCGTGTAAGTACGCGGCGTAAGCGACCCAGGTAATAAAGGCCCAGGTCTCTTTTGGATCCCAGCTCCAGTACTTACCCCACGCAGACTCGGCCCAAATCGCACCTGCGATAACAGCGAAGGTCCAGAGCGGAAATACAAAGGCGACGAGGCGATAAGAAAGTTGGTCGAGCGCATCTTGGGATGGAAGTTTGGCAGCCCACGTAGGACGACCGCCCTTGGATTCATAACGATCCATCACGAGGTAGGTGGCCGCCACTAAGTTTGCAACGAGGAAGACGCCTCCCGAGATAATCGCTGCCAGAACATGGATAGCAAGCCAAGGAGATTTAAGCGCAGGAACTAGCGGGGCGCTGGGGCGATACAAAACGGTAATTGCAGTTCCAAGGGTAAGTAGAACCGAGATAGAGACGGGCAGTCCCAACCAACGTACCTTGTACTTGGTGAAGGCGAAGAGGTAAGCCGCGTTGAGCATAAGCGCACCCGTGATGGAGAACTCATACATATTTCCCCACGGAACACGGTGCGCAGAAAGTCCGCGGGTAATAACGGCTACCGCTAGCACGATGGTTCCAAGGATCATCATCGCGGTTCCGAGGCGGCCCGCACGATCTGTTCGACTGAAATCAAACTCCGTCTTATCGCTCTCGCTCGTGTTCTTCACCGACCAAGAAACTTCCACCGCATGTGAGAAAAATGCCAGAGCGAAAATCGCAAGGCAGGCATAAATCGCATCGTTGGAAAAATATGCGAGAGAGCTAGTTGTCATTCTGCTACTTCCTCCTGAAGCGCCCGCGTTAGCGCTGTTAGATCTACTTCCAAACCAGGAATTCCGTTCTTTGCAAGACCAGCAATTTCAACACCATTGCCTACCTTTACCCAAATCCTGCGCTGGCGTGTGAATAGTGAGATGAGTAACCCTAGGATCGCAAAGAGCGCTCCAAAGAGTGCATACATTTTCCCAGGATCATCAACAATCTGCAGGTTGACCCAAGCCTTCCAGCCATCAAATGTGATTGTTCCGTAACCAAAATCATAGGTGCTACCCAAGGTGAGGGCCTTAAGGCCGATCTTGGTCATCTGGGCGGTGTTCAATGAGTACACAGATTGTGGAGTCCCAGAATCCAGCCCCAAGTTTCCCTTCCATGCTGAAAGCACAAGACGAGGATCGAGGACCTCTGGATAGGTCGAGAAAATTCCTCGAGCTGCGCTACTCGAAGCGGTTGGAATAAATGAAGCGATGAAACCAATCTGCGGATTCATATCAGGGACCTTGATCGCGCCGAGCGAGCTGAGGTTTGCATCCTGCGGTAGGAAAATCACAGGACCATTGAAAGTTACATGACCGGATTTATCTTTAATCGTCACAAGCGGTGAGTACCCATTCGCCTGTAAGTACACCTTGGTACTTCCAACTGTCCACGGCTTATTCACTTTAATAACCACGCGCTTGGGTGCAGCTCCTAGCGGATTTGAAATATCAGTAGTCAACACATAATTACTTGGCTGCCCCGTGGCGGCATCATAAGAAGCAACAAAATCTTTCACGGTGAGGGCAAAAGGAGGAAGAGAGCCTTGACCTTGGAATTTGCCGTAAGAAATATTGTCATACGAGGTAGGAGTATTAATGAAGCGATCTCCCACATTCAAAATCGCCTCACCCTTCATTCCCAGGAGTGATCCAAGGGCCACGCCAACCAAAATCAAGATAAGAGAGAGGTGGAAAAGTAAATTTCCCGTCTCGCGGCTGTATCCCTTTTCAGCAGAGATTGAATCGCCTTCAATCCTCACACGGAAGTGATTCTTCTTGAACCAAAGTAGTGAGCGATCGAGGGCAGTTGCTGAATCAGTTTCTACAGTGCAATATCCCTCCATTCGATCCAAATTACGTGGAGTAAGTGGAGGTACTTTTCCGATTGCCCGCAGATGGTGAAATGTGCGAGGCAGGACGCACCCAATAAGTGAGATAAAGAGCAGAAGATAGATCGCGCTAAACCATGGTGAGGCGTACACATTGAAAAGATGGAAACGATCCATCCACTTCGCCAGAGTGGGATCTGATGTGAAATACGAATCTACTTTTTGTGGATTCTGGTTTCGTTGCGGAAAGAGCGAACCTGGAATGGCGGCAACGCCAAGCAACATCAGCAGGATTAGTGCGGTGCGCATGCTTGTGAGCTGATGCCAAGCCCAGCGTAGAAGTGCCAGAGAGCCGATTTCTGGTGCCATAGTTTTCTGCTCGCTCATCAGACCACCGGAACAAAACTCGAGATAGCCGAACGCAGAGAATTAATAAGGCTCCCCCACAGTCCAGTCGCTTGCAAGAATCCGATAATAATAAGGAATACCCCGCCAAAGATGGTTAAGAGATTTCCGCGCGATGAGATCAATCTGCGCAACTTCGCCGATTGATCGAAAAACAATCCGACTGCGATAAATGGGACCCCGATACCGAAGCAATATCCAACACTCAAGAGCGCACCACGAGGAGCGCTCGAGCTTTGAAATGAGAGGGCTTGCACAGCTGCCAGGGTAGGTCCAATACAGGGGGTCCAACCCAATCCGAAGAGAAAACCCAGCAGTGGCGCACCAAGTAAGCCAGTGGTGGACTTCCACTGTGGTTTAAAGGAGCGGTAAAACTTCTGGTTAAAGATGAAGACCGCACCCATCACCATGGTGAGAAGCCCCAAAACAATTTGGAGCCAACGTGAGCCATCAGAGATCTTTGAACCTAAGGAGCCAAAGAGCGCCCCGTAGCTAATAAATAGCGCGGAGAACCCGCTAACAAAGAGAATCGCGCCTAAGGCGGTACGACCCTTATTTTTTACATCGGTCATTCCCGCCGAATATGCAAGATATCCGGGAACAAGTGGGAGTACACAAGGCGAGAAGAAGGAGATCAATCCGGCGATTACAGAAACAAGGAGCGCCAAGATGAGATTTCCATTGAGCACCTGGTGAACAAAGAAGTTATGCATGCGCAGGATCCTTGAGTACTTTCGTCAGGAGATCTGTGAGGAGTGCAACTGTTACTTCCCCGCTAACACGCGCTGCTACATATCCGTGAGCATCGATAATGAGTGTGGTTGGAATTGCATTAGGGACAAGTGAGTTACGAAATTTAGCTAGCACCGAGTCATCGGTGAAGATTGGGTAGTTGATCTTAAAACGCTTGACGAATTCCAATGCGGATGAGGGATTATCTCTCGTCAAAATTCCTGCAAATTGCACGCCTTGGCTCTGATAACGGGTTGAAAAATCTGAAAGGAGTGGAGCTTCCGCCCGGCATGGTGAACACCATGATGCCCAGACATTGAGCACTGTTACTTTGCCGCTAGCGAGTGTGGTTGTTCCAGAATTAAGAGTTGCACCGCTAATGATCGGGGCTGGTTTGCGATCCGCGGGCTTCACGTAGACAGCGACTCCGTCACCCGAGACAAAGGCGTTCTGATTTGCAGATGATAGGCCGCCACTTGAACAGCCGGTTAAGAGAAGCAGGGTAGGGAGAAGAATGAAGGCCAGACGCTTCATTTCTTCACCGGCAGAAGGTGGCGCGCCGGTTCGGAATAACTCACGCCCTCAATATCTCCTGCTGCATCTAGGTGAAAACTTGTAACCGAGGCCAAGGTGCATTCGCGCTTACGTGGGTCATGCATCATGCGACGACCTTCAACCGCTGATCGCAAGATCCAAATGGGTAACTGATGCGAAACGGCAAAGGCATCTTTTCCCTCCGCGGCATCGCGTGCTGTAAACAGCGCGGCAAGCATGCGCGCTACTTGCTCTTCATACGGCTCGCCCCAGGATGGAACCCATGGCCTTGTGAGATGGCGCCAGGATTTCGGGTGCTTCAAAACACCTGAACCCATCTCGAATTTTTGACCTTCAAATACATTGGCGGCCTCAATCAGATTCGGGTTAGTAATAATGGAAAGGCTGTGAGCCGCGGCAAGCGGAGTTGCGGTCTCTTGCGCACGTTGAAGCGGTGAGGCGAGTACAGCGCCTACATTAAATTGTTTTGACCATTCGGCTACGGTGCGAGCCATCTCCTGGCCGCGATCAGAGAGATACCAACCGGGTTGGCGACCATAAAGAATTTTCTCAGGGTTGAAGACTTCGCCATGGCGTAAAAAATGGATTGTAGAAGTCATGGCGTAAGCATAAAGGAGGTGGCCCATGCGTCTTGCGCGAAGGATTGGGGAAGGGTGGCTAGGCTAGTGATATGGCGCTCACACCGAAGCGAGTAGCTTTCTTTGATGTCGACAATACCCTGATGAGAGGCTCTTCACTCTTCTTCCTGAGTAAAGGGATGTACCAGCGGGGGTTTTTCACAAAGAAAGATATCTCCAACTTTGTGATGGCAAATCTGCGCTACCGCCTCTCGGGCGTTGAGAACAAGGAAGAGATAGCAAAGATTCAGGGCGCCGCCTGTGAGTTTTTTCGAGGCCATGAAGCCGCCGTCATTGAGAAGATGGGCATCGAGGTATATGACGAGTATGTCTCCCCCGCTCTTTGGCAAGGCACGATCGAAATTGCTAATAACCACCTTGATCATGATGAAGAGGTCTGGCTTGTAACCGCCACCCCAAAAGATTTGGCAGACCTGATCGCAAAACGCTTGGGATTCACCGGAGCCCTTGGAACCGTCGCGGAAGTTAAAGATGGTGTCTATACCGGCAAATTAATAGGACAACTACTTCACGGACCAAATAAGGCGATCGCGGTAAAATTATTGGCAGAAGAGCGCGGTATCGATCTGGCAAATTCGTACGCCTACTCAGATAGTCACCACGATATTCCACTGCTTCAGGCTGTAGGAAATCCACGTGCAATCAATCCAGATACCTTGCTGCAAATTCATGCGCTCAGGGAACACTGGCCAATTTATGATTTCAGGCGGATGCGCGCGCTCAAAAAGATTGCCGCCCCAGTGCTGGGACGCTTGGTCAAGCTTGGCACCCTGCTCTCGCCAAGGAGTTGGCGTCGCGGTAGGTAGCTAAACCCCAGTAATGTAGGGCAGTTATGTCTCAGTCAACGATCTCCTTCACCGAGGAGTTACGCAACCGCTCTGATGATCACATCAAAGCGTTGTTTTCGTTGCGCCCCGATCTCATCTCACCAGTACCGACAGATTTGATGGCACTGAGCGCTCGAGCAAATTCCACGCCCAGCCTCCTGCGTGCCCGTGAGGTACTCGACAAATTTCGCTTAGATATCTTGACCGCCATGTGCACTTTGGAAGAACCAGTCACGTTGGCACAACTCATTTCGGTGACGAGTGAAGAGGCAGCATTCGCTACACAATCGCTCTGGGAATTGGCACTTATCTATAAAGATGGCGATGGATACCGAATTCCCTCCAATGTGCGCACCATCATCGGCGAGTATCCGGCCGGTCTTGGCATAAAGAGTCCGCGCAATGTTGACTTCACGCTTTTATCAGGCGCCCCTAAAGGCGCAGTTGAAACCTTGCAACGAATGATGTGGGGACCACCAAAGGGCCAAGTCGCAGATGTAAAGCGCGCACCTGCCGCAATTAAGTGGTTACTCGAAAATAACTTTCTTGTCCCCTTTGATTCACAGACAGTTCTTCTTCCTCGCGAGGTAGCGATGCACCTACGCGGAGGAAAAGTATTTAATTCTCTCCAACCAGTTATGCCACCAGTAGAAGGTGCTAGCCGCAAGCAGAAAGCTGCGAATTTGGCTGCGATTGCCAATATCTCCACATTTGTTCGCTGGGCGGAGGAACTCGGACATCACTGGTCTGACGAGCCACCAACTGCGCTTCGCTCCGGTGGACTTGGGGTTCGAGATTTAAAGAGAACTGCAGAGCACTTAGGCATTTCAGAATCGTGCGCCGCCTTCGTCGCGGAATTGCTCTATATCGGCGGGCTCGTTGTCATTGATACCGACGACCAAATTCTTCCAACTAGCGCTTTCGATCTCTGGCTCACCAAAAGCATTGAAGAGCAATGGCATGCACTCGTCACTCTCTGGCTCGAGACCTCTCGTGTAAGCGGGCTTATTGGCAAAGCTGATTCGAAGAACATCGCCGCACTCGGTCCAGAACTCGATCGCGGTGGCGTTTCTACTCTTAAGAAAATGATTCTCAAACTTCTTAGCGAGCACCCCGAAGTAGATCCTTCACTGGATTCAATCACTGCAACCCTGACCTGGTTATTGCCCACACGAGCAAATCGTGATTACACCGAGTGGAACTTGCGTGAGGCCGAGTGGATTGGTTTAACAGGACAAGGTGCGATCTCCACCTTTGCAGTGGCGCTCATCAATAACGAGGAGTTGGGAGTTGAGAGCGCACTTCCAAAACCTGTCGACCATATTTTGATCCAAGCCGATAACAGTGCGGTTGCGCCTGGTCCGCTCACCCTGGAATTAGCGAATGCCATTGGAACAATTGCAGATATCGAAAGTCGTGGCGGCGCGAGCGTCTATCGCTTTAGCGAAACTTCCATTAGGCGTGGATTAGATCATGGACAGACCGGTGATCAGATCAAAGATTTCCTCAAGAAAATTTCAAAGACTCCTATGCCGCAACCTTTGGAGTACCTCATCGCAGATGTTGCGAAGAAGCACGGAAAGTTGCGAGTCGGAAATACAACTTCATACCTTCGTTGTGAAGATGAGGGACTTATTCAAGAGTTGATGCACGACAAGCGCGTCGAACAATTGCGGATGCGCAAACTTGCACCTCAAGTTTTAATTAGCGACGTTGATAGCCACGAGATGATTAGGATTCTTCGCGAAGCTGGTTACTTACCTGCTGCCGAGAATGCAACGGGTGTCCTAGTCAGCGCCCCTCAAGTTCGGCGCGCTAAAGCCAGACCAAAACCTCCTCGAGTCATCACCGATATCTCAGCTCCGGGAGAAAACCTGATCACTGCTGCGGTGAGAGCACTTCGTGCCGGCGAGAGGGCGAGCTCCCACAAACCGCGTGAGGTTCCAAGAACCACAGCCAATGAGACCGTGGACCTGCTCCATCAGTACATTGAGGAGCGCGCCAGCCTAACTATCGGCTACGCGGATACCAACGGAGGAGTCTCAAACCGCCTGATCGATCCGCTCTCCATCTCCCTAGGCACCTTGGTAGCCAGGGACCATGCCACAGGAGAGATCACCCATTTTCGGATTCCTCGAATCACCGGCGTAAGCCCCGCCAACTAGGCTTATCCCATGACCTTTCTTGCCGACCTCAGAGAGTTAGTCGAACTGCAATCACCTAGCGAAGACCTTGAGGCATGCGCCCGGGTTGTCGACCTTGCCGTGACTATCGCTGGTCGCAATCTCGCTGAGCCGGCTCGAGTCACGCAGGCTGGTGGTCGTCCCGTCTTCTGGTGGGGCGCAGAAAAGCCAGATGTCGTTCTACTTTGCCACCTCGATACAGTCTGGCCACACGACTCCTACCTTCCACTATGGAAAGAGGAGGGCGATCAGATTTTCGGACCCGGCATCTTCGATATGAAGACTGGATTTCTGCAAGCAATGTATGCCGTTAAAGAGATTCCCGGCGCAGCCTCGAAAGTTGCCATTGTTGGCACAACCGATGAAGAGATCGGCTCACATGCATCTCGCGCACTCATCGAAGAGTTAGCTAAGGGCGCGAAGGCGACGCTCATCTTCGAATCATCGATCGATGACACAGTAAAGATTGGCCGTAAGGGAACTTCGATGTATCGCATTACGGTTCAGGGTCGTGCAGCGCACGCCGGACTTGAACCCGAAAAGGGCATCAACGCCACAACTGAAATTTCACGGATCGTTTTACAGATGGCTGCTCTTGAAAATCCTGAGTATGGAACTACGGTCGTACCAACTGTTATGCAATCGGGATCAACCACAAATACCGTTCCCGCTACAGCAACCTTAGATATCGACGCCCGATCTTTTCTCGCTGCAGAACTACAAAGAGTCGATGCTGCAATCCGTGCTCTAGCGGCGCACCATCCCGAAGCCCGCCTTGAAATTTCAGGAGGAATTAATCGACCTCCGCTTGAACATGCAGCGACCGCCGAGCTCTACGCGCTCATCGAGGATGTTGCATCTTCTCTCGGACTTCCACCGGTTGGCCACGTCTCAGTTGGCGGCGCGAGTGATGGAAATATTGCGGCTGCTGTCGGAGGAAAAGTTCTCGATGGACTTGGTGCCTCGGGGCATGGAGCACATGCCGCCCACGAACATATTTTTGTAAGTCGTCTTGAACCACGCATCACACTGATTACCGGGTTTATCAACGCTATTTTGAAGAAGGATGTGGTTGAGTGACGGATGGTCCTCTCATTGTTCAGAGCGACAAGACTCTGTTACTCGACATCGATCATCCAAATTCTGATGCCTGTCGCAGAGCGATTGCATCCTTTGCCGAGCTCGAAAAATCGCCCGAACATATCCACACCTATCGCCTCACTCCTCTTGGCCTCTGGAATGCACGTGCTGCCGGGCTCGATGCCGAGAAGGTCATCGATACCCTCCTAGAATTTTCGCGTTTCGCAGTTCCGCATGCCTTGCTCGTTGATATCGCAGAAACCATGTCTCGCTATGGGCGTCTACGCCTTGAGGCACATCCAGTCCACGGTCTCACCCTCGTCTCAAATGATCCGGCTGTCCTTCGCGAAGTCACGCGGGGCAAGAAAATTGCGCCGATGCTCGGACTTCAAATCGATGATGAAACTCTGATCGTTCATCCGGGTCAGCGCGGTTTCTTGAAGCAAGCGCTCTTGAAGTTGGGCTGGCCCGCCGAAGATTTCGCAGGCTATGTAGATGGCGAACATCATGAGATCGCGCTTCGTGAAGATGGTTGGTCGATCCGTAAATATCAAGCGATGGCCGCCGAAGGTTTCTGGCACGGTGGTTCCGGAGTCGTTGTTCTACCTTGCGGCGCCGGAAAGACAATTGTCGGTGCGGCTGCGATGGCGCATGCCAAAGCAACCACTTTAATCTTGGTAACCAATACTGTTGCCGCTCGTCAATGGCGAGATGAGCTCTTGCGACGCACGACGCTTCATGAAGATGACATCGGAGAATATTCGGGAGCGAAGAAAGAGATTCGCCCAGTAACAATTGCAACGTATCAAGTAATGACGATGCGCCGTAAAGGTGTCTATGCACACCTTGATCTCTTCGATGCAATCGACTGGGGTCTAATTATTTACGATGAAGTACATCTGCTTCCCGCACCAATCTTTCGCTTTACCGCAGATATTCAATCTCGCCGTCGACTCGGCCTTACCGCAACTCTGGTACGCGAAGATGGAATGGAGGGCGAGGTCTTCTCGCTCATTGGACCCAAGCGTTTTGATGTTCCTTGGAAAGAGATCGAAGCCCAGGGCTACATTGCACCTGCAGATTGCGTAGAAGTGCGCATTACCCTCACCGAAGAGGAACGTTTAAATTACGCAACAGCCGAACAAGAAGATCGATATCGCTTCTGTTCCACAACACTCACCAAGCGCAAAGTTGCAGTTGCTCTCGCCCGCGCCCACGCGGATGAGCAGGTTCTGGTTATCGGTCAGTATCTCGATCAACTCGATGCCTTGGCTGAAGAACTAGGCGTCCCCGTGATCAAGGGAGATACGCCCGTTAAAGAGCGAGAACGACTTTTCAATTTGTATCGTTCAGGTGAGATCAAATGTTTGGTCGTCTCCAAGGTTGCTAACTTTTCAGTAGATCTTCCAGATGCAACCATTGCAATTCAAGTTTCTGGAACATTTGGTTCCAGACAGGAAGAAGCGCAACGGTTGGGTCGAATCTTGCGACCTAAAGCGGATGGCAGAGGTGCTCGCTTCTATTCTCTGGTGGCGCGAGACACGATCGATCAAGATTTCGCACAAAATCGGCAACGCTTCTTAGCTGAACAGGGTTATGCCTACCGAATTATCGATGCGGATGAGGTTCTCTCGAAAGATAGTTAATCTAAAGCGCGCATCGAGGCACGAAAGCGCTCTGGATTCACCGTGTAGAAATCGTGGGGCTTACCTTCGATATGGATTACCGGAACTCGCTCGCCGTAGTTGTATTCCAATTCGCTATCTCCATCGATGAAGATCTCTTCAATCTCAAAATCCAGTTCGTTCTGCAGCTTCTTTAAGGTTGATAGTGCATCATCGCATAGGTGACATCCGCGTCGAGAGTAGATCTGAACCTGGCGCATGGTGCCTATCCTCTCAGAGGACTAAGATTTTTCACTATGCGAGCCCGCTTCCCCGTTCGAATTCTGCTCGCCGCCCTTACTCTCTCGTTGCTCCAAGGGATCCCATCCGCGCACGCGCTAGTGGTCGAGAAAGTCCCCGCTCCCTATGAATACCTCTACCGGGCTTCGGGAAGCACCAACTCTCCAAAGGTAACCTCGACAACCCCGGCTCCTAACGGGAAGAAAGTTGGGGTCCTTTCAACTTTCAAAGTTAATTATGTGAATGTTCCTGCAGCCGAGCAGTTGGCGGTTCAGGCGGCCATCGATATCTGGTCTGATAATTGGTCATCATCTGTACCCGTAAACGTCGTCGCCAATTTTGTCCCTGAGGGAACTTCTGGAATTTTGGCATCGGCTTCTCCGGTCAACTTCTTTCACAACTTTACGGGTGCTCCAGATTCCACTCTCTGGTACGCCTCTGCGATGGCGAATGCGATTGCCGGCAAGGATTTAGATCCATCAAGCCCCGAGATCTCGATCAATATTAATTCGACAATGGCAAATTCTTTCTACTTGGCGACTGATGGAAATTGTCCAAGTAATCTCTACGACCTCGAATCAATCATCCTTCACGAGGTAGCCCACGGCCTCGGATTCCTCTCTAATGATTCCTATGATCGTTTTTCACAGTACGGAAGCCTCGACCAACCCACCCCATTTGATGCATATGCCCAGACTCCCGATGGTGGACGCCTGATGGATCTTGCGACGCCTTCGCTCGCATTGGGAGTAGCCATTCAAAATACTCTGGTCTGGTCCGGCAAAAATGGAATCGCTGCGAACAACGGAATCAAGCCGCTGCTCTACACGCCCAATCCGTATGAAGCCGGTTCATCGGTAAGCCACCTCGACCAAGCAACATTTGCTGGGACTGATAACGCCTTGATGACCCCGTCTTGGCCAGGTGGAGCCGTTTACCACACGCCTGGTGCACTGGTTCTAGGGATGCTCGCAGATATGCGATTGAAACCACCAGCTGGAATTCCTATTGGAATACCTAACCCTCCTCGGAATGTCTTTGCGATAGTCGGAGATAGATCTGCGATTGTAAGTTTTGATCCACCAGACAATGCCCGTACTTCACAAGTAACTTCCTACTCGGTGAAGGTCAATGAAACAGGTCAGGTGGTTCAAGCGACCGCAAGCCCAGTTACGATCACAGGGCTAAATAATGGTTCGCATTACTCTTTCTCGGTCACTGCGAGCAATCAACTGGGTACCTCACTCTCCCAAAGCAGTAATGCCATCTTCCCTCAGGCCCCATGGAAATCTACAGTCCTGGATGCAACTTCTGATGCAAAGTACCTAGCCACAACTACTTTCAGAGGTCTTCCTGTAATTCTCTACTCCGATAGCAACAGTGGACAACTCAGACTGGCAAGTTGGAATGGAAAAGTCTGGATCAAGAGCGTCGTCGATGGAAATTCGAGCATCGGGGGACGTACAGCGGACAATGTCGCGGGCAATGTCTCGGTCTGCACCTCAGCGGCAGGAAAAAATCAACGTCTAGATGTTGTTTACGCCGATCTCACCAAACGGCAGTTGCGCTACGCCGGTTTTGACGGCAAGAGATGGAGCTACGCGGTTGTCGATGGGAATGGAGCCCAGGTAGTCAAGTATTCGGATCCAAATCGGGTTCGTACCGCTGCAGATGTAAGTGGGGCTAATGCCTGCGTTGACACTCCTGACGGAATTCAAATTTTCTACCGTGATCAGAGTGAAGGAATTATTCGAGCCGCCGTTCAATTAGGTTCGGGTATCAGCACCTGGTCGTACCAAATCGTTGATGGTGATGCCGACCTCAATGGGCGCACAACGGGTGATGTTGGATTCCATCTCAAAGCACTCAACGTAGGTCGCTCTGTCTACGTTCTCTACGATTCGATTCTTCAAGTTAATCAACAGAAACAGG
>Ga0007825_1000112_pt1 | contig 25454 bp, 20 predicted proteins | sample CryBogCBE13Jul09_FD_71229 | JGI IMG/M metagenome (GOLD analysis project Ga0007825, IMG submission 71229) | Freshwater microbial communities from Crystal Bog, Wisconsin, USA - CBE13Jul09 | ecosystem: Environmental > Aquatic > Freshwater > Lake | place: Crystal Bog, Wisconsin, USA | collected... | reverse complement strand
GTACTGGCATCATAATATCACAAACTATTAAATCGGGAGGATTCGCCATTGCTTTCTCTACGCCAATTTTACCATTTTCAGCAATGATAATTTCATAGTTAGCTAATTCCAGAATTTCAGCTGTATTCTCTCTTAAGGCTTCATTGTCTTCAATTAGTAATATTTTTTCCATGATAATATATTTTAGTTGAAGTTGTTTAAATTTTTGGAGGGGAGTGTGATCGTAAAGGTACTTCCTTTTTCAAGTTCACTTTTGTATTGGATATTGCCGTTTAATAATTCAATATAGCGTCCAACAATATGTAGGCCTAATCCAGTGCCTTGTATATTAGTAACATTCGAAGCTCTAAAAAATCTTTCAAATAAATGGATTTGATCACTTTTAGGAATGCCAATTCCCTGGTCTTTTATTACAATATTTGTGTTGTTATCGTCGATTGAAGTTGTAATACTAATAACAGATGCTTCGGGTGAAAATTTTATTGCATTGGACATTAGATTTACAATTACATGTTTCAATAAATTGCTATCTAGAAAAGTTATTTTGTTTCCTGAATGATTGTATTGAATTGTTTGATTAGATTTTAATAATACAGTTAATTCATTCGTTATATTATTAATAAATTCAGTTAGGTCAAATTCTTCTGGTTTGACTTCAACCCTGCCTTCTTCAATTTTCCCCAAGGATAAAAATTCGTTTAATATTTCTGTAAGCGATTTTACGGATGATTTTATTCTTTCAATATGCCTATCTCTTTTAGGTTGATCTTCGGTGGTAGTATATTTTGCCAATAAAGATATCGAAGAGAGAATCGTACTTAATGGAGTTCTAAATTCATGTGAGGCCATTGAAACGAATCTTGATTTGAGTTCATTAACTTCTTTCTGTTTAATGATCTGTTCTTCATTTTCTTTTCTTTTTGTAATATCTGCTATATAAGCAATCACAAATTGTTCATCATTCGTTTTAAAATGACCAAGACTAACTTCAACTGGAAATTCAGTGCCATCTTTTTTTACTGCTGATAACGTCATGCCAATACCCATACCCCTTGCTTTTGGATCATGCGTATATTTTTCTCTATGACTTACATGTTTGTGGTGATACCTACTCGGAATAATTTTTTCTAGAATTTCGCCTGTTAGGGTAGTGTCATCATATCCAAATAATGTATTTGCGAAATGATTGGATAATTCTATGATACCATTTTTGTTTACTACGATAATACCCAGCGATGCATAATTAAATAATGCTTCAAATCTAATATCCTGGTTTTTTAAATTTTCCGATGCTTGCATCCGTAATTAATTGTGAAATATGTAAATGCTGGTATCTCTTTAAAGTTACAATTTTTTTTCTAAGTATTGATATTGAATACTTTAAGAAGGCGTGTTTGATAATGAGGCTACTAAATACGCTTTCATTTTTGATTCATATTCTGTTTTATTAAACTAAATACGGTGCTTTGGCTTATTTAAAACATTAAAAAATAATATATATGATATATTTTATGTTATTTATTTAAAATCTTATAATTTAGCATAATAAATAACACATATACAAAAATATAATATAAATTAAAGATTCAAAAAATGATATAAACTATTGAAAATCAATAAAAAATCATTTTAGTAAAAATTTTAATTATTTTTCTTGGGTTACTTAAAACATAAAAAAGTATTAAAAGTAAGAGCAAAACAATACATGTAATTTATTTTAATATAACTAAATAACAATTTATATATGAAAAAAACAATCTTAACATTCGGATCAATTTTATTAGCAATTATTTGTGTGAATGCACAGTCAGATACTACAAAGCCAGCTGCTGCAGCAAACACAACTACTTATACAACATATATAGATGGTTATTATAGATCAGATTTTGCTGGATTGCAGAGTAATAATAAGACAAGCTTTACCAATTCAAATAATTCCTTTCAACTTGGGATGGCTTCCTTTAAAGTGGATCAAACATTAGGAAAATTTGCTGGAACGGTCGATTTAGGTTATGGTAAGAGAGCGGATGAATTTTCATACAATGATCGTGGATTAGCAACTTCGGTAAAGCAAGCATATGTAAGTTATGCTCCTAATTCGGTAATTAAGTTTACGGTTGGTAAATGGGCAACACATATTGGTTATGAATTATTAGATGCCTATTCAAATAGAAACTATAGCATGAGTTATGGTTTTTCATATGGTCCTTTCTTTCACACAGGTTTAAGAGCTGATATCGCATTAGGTGGTAAGTCTGCTTTCATGATAGGTTTAGCGGAGCCAACTGATTACACAAGTTCAAAAGTGGAAGCAAAAATGATCATTGCTCAATTTAGTACTGGTACCAAGGATGATAAATTAAAAGGATTTTTAAACTATCAAGGTGGTAAAGATAAAACTCAATTTGACCTTGTATTAAATGGGGTAGTGACAAGTCAATTTGGAATTAATTATGATGGAACTGTTTGCAACTTAGCTGGAACAAGTTGGACCAGTAATGCACTATACTTAAATTATGACCCAAGTGCAAAAGTTGGTTTTGCATTAAGATCTGAATATTTTAATGATGCAAATGGAGCAGCGGGTGTAGGAAGTTCAATTTTCCAAAACACATTATCAGTAAATTTTCACTTGAACAAATTCACTATTATCCCTGAATTGAGATTAGACAATGCGGCCGACAAGATTTTCGTAAATGGAACAAATGTTAAATCAACAGGATCAGGTAATTTCTTAATTGCAGCTGTTTATAAATTTTAATACCCAAAAAACAAATCTTATGAAAAAAGTTGAAGCGATTATTAGAACTTCAAAATTTGAAGATGTAAAAGACGCCCTTAAGTCCATAGGGATTGACTTCTTCTCCTACTGGGAAGCGGCAGGCGTTGGTAATGAACATTCAAGAGGGCATCATAGTTACAGAGGAACTGTTTATGATACACAATATATCTCAAGAATTTTTTTAAGTATTGTTTTGAAAGATGCCAATGTTGAAAAGACAGTTGATTGTATTGAAAAGGCTGCATTTACCGGTGAAGTAGGTGATGGTATGATTTTCACATATAACATTGAGGAATCTGTAAGAATAAGCAATGGTGCAAGAGGTGAAGCTTCTACAGCAGGACCAGGCGATTTATCTTAACAACCTAATTAACTTATAACATTAAATTTATTATGATGCGTAAAATAGTATACATTTTCATATTAGCGGTTTTAACCTTTTCGGTTACCACTTTGAATGCTCAAAAATTACCAGATCCTAATGGTGGATTAACTGGATCCTTTGGTGATATTGATACCACTGCAGTTAAAGTTGCAGATACCATTTCAAAATCAAAAGATTCAACAATTGCTGCATTGAATGCAACAGTGAATAAATTAGCAACAACTGTTACTACCGTTGCCAATGCGGATGGAAAAAATAAAGTATCTATTAATTTAGTATGGTTATTGATTACTGGATTTTTAGTATTCTTTATGCAAGCTGGATTTGCATTGGTTGAAGCGGGTTTAACACGCGCTAAAAACGTAGCACACACTATGGCGATGAACTTGTGGGTTTATCCTGCAGGTGCATTAGGATTCTTTATTTGTGGTTTTGCATTAATGTTTGGTGGCATGGGACCATTAGGAACTTTAGGAGGTTTTGATGGTTTGAATCAAGAATTTACAATTAGTTTATTTGGACATACTTTCGGATTATTTGGAACAAAAGGATTTTTAATGAATGGTGTATATGATGTAGGCGTTTTAGGATTCTTTGTTTTCCAAGTTGTATTCATGGATGCTGCTGCAACTATTCCAACAGGTGCTATGGCAGAAAGATGGAAGTTTTCTTCATTCGCAATTTCAGGATTAATTGTTGGTGCTATTATCTATCCAATTTATGGTAACTGGGTTTGGGGTGGTGGATGGTTGGCTCAATTAGGTGCTAACTTTGGATTAGGTCATGGACATGTTGACTTTGCTGGATCTTCAGTTGTGCATTTGACAGGTGGTGTCTTAGCATTTGTAGGTGCAAAAATGATTGGACCAAGATTAGGTAAGTATAATAAAGACAAATCTCCTAACGCGATCCCTGGTCATAATATTCCAATGGCTGTTTTAGGTACTTTAATTTTAGCTTTTGGTTGGTTTGGCTTTAACGCAGGTTCAACATTTGCTGGTACCGATTTAAGATTTACGGTTGTTGCATTTAATACAATGATCGCATCTTGTGGTGGAGCTGCAGCTTCAACATTATGGATTTGGTTTGTGAGAGGAAATAAGCCAGATGTTAGTATGATGTGTAATGGTTTATTAGCAGGTTTAGTTGCTATTACTGCTCCTTGTGCTTTTGTAACTCCATTAGGTGGTTTAATCATTGGATTAATCGCTGGTATCATAGTAGTAGAAGTTACATTCTTTGTTGAGAAAAAATTAAGAATTGACGATCCAGTTGGAGCGATCGCTGTACACGGTGCAAATGGTATCTGGGGTGTATTGTCTTTAGGTTTATTTGCAGACGGATTGTATGGTGATGGTTTAAACGGTGTTAAAGGAACGGTAACTGGATTATTTTATGGCGGTGGATGGGGTCAGTTTATTGCTGAATTCATTGGAGCCGCTACTAACTTGGTATACGTTGGTATTATGGGTTGGTTAATGTTTAAGTTACTAGGTTTATTAGTAGGTGGAAATAGAGTAGCGCCAGAAGTGGAAATGTATGGATTGGATTTACCTGAAATGGGTATTGATGGTTACTCTGGTGTAAAATTAGATAAGAATGCAGAGACACCTCTGTCAAGATAAATTGGGTTTATAGGTTTATTAAGTATTTTAAGCAAGCAATCAATAAGCGGGCCCCATTTCTATGGGGCCCTATTTTTTTAGAAAGAATGTTGAATTATTTCTGCTTAATTAGTTTAATTAGAAAGCCTCCTCCTGGCGCATTGTGTATTTTTAAAACGGATTGTTTGTTTACAATGCGGGAACTAATTAAATAGTCGGCTGCATATTTATCAGCGTTTATTCCGTCCTCGCAAATGGTTGCAACATAATCTCCGTCTTCTAAAAAATCTAAATTAATATTTTGATCTATTGCATCCCAGTCATTCATGCCAGCAATAAACCAATCCTTCCCTTTTTGTCTTGCTGTAATAATGTTCTTACTTACTTTTGCGTCCAATATTTTTGTATCATCCCAGCCTGTTGGGATACTCCCTAATAATTCCATAAAAGGAATCTCTTGATATCCTTGTGAAGGATTGCCCGAAAAAATTTGCATTGGATTATCATAAACTACAAACATAGCAAGTTGATGACATCTTGTTCCAAAACTAATAGGTGCTCCTTCTACATTTCTGAAACTTGCTTTATTGGCATTATTTAAAAATCCAGGCTCGTAATCAAATGAACCTGCAAGCATTCTGGTAAAAGGTAAAGTAAGATCATGTGCAGGTGTTACTTTATCACTCCAAATATTATATTCTGATCCCATTGCGCCTTCTCTAGTAATGGCATTGGGGTAGGTTCGATTAAATCCTTTGGGTGCATAAGCGCCATGGTACATAATCATAATTTTATGTTGGGCGCAAGCTTTTGCAATACGCTCATAAAATTGAACTGTTTTTTGATCATCTCTATCAATAAAATCGGTCATGATAAAATCAATACCCCATTTATTAAATTGAGTAAGTGCGCTGTCTAATTGTTTGTTCAAAGTGACAGCAGCAGTCCACATACTAATTTTAATTCCTTTCTCTTTTGCATAAGCGGTAAGTGTATCCATGCTTATGCCTGGTGTAATTTTAAATAGATCTTTTATGTCGCTCCATCCTGCATCCATCATGATGCGTTCAAAACCAAATCGTTTCGCAAAATCAATATAGTATTTATAGGTAGCAGTATTTATGCCTGGTTTAAATGGAATATTAAATAAGTTGATATTGATAATCCATTCATCAGTAGCTTTCCCTGTTTGCACCCAACTAACATCACCTACTTTATTAGGACTTGCTAATTGATAAACTAAGTCATTATTAGGTAAGTCTTTGTCCTCGGGAGCAAACATTAAAATGCGCCAAGGATAAGTTCTTGTCCCTTTAACATGCGCAATATAGTTTTCTCTTTTAGTGACAAGCGTTTCGGGGTATAATTCATTAGTCGTTTTTTCTTCCGCAGGATAGGGAGCAAAAACACCTTTTAATCCATTACTATTGGTTCCTTGTAAAAACATGCCTGGGTAATCTAATAAATCTGATTCGGTAATCGCAATTTTTGGGCTATTGTTAGGTGCTAATAAAACAGGATTGTAGGCAAGATTGTTTTCAGATAAGCTATCTAATTTGGAAAGTGGATATTGCTCTTCATAACTGGTATGAAAAATATCACTATCATCTCTTTTGTGGATTAAAGGTAGCCAACCTTTTGTGGAGTTTGCAAAATTGAAATTTGCGATTTCATTATGAATGAAAATGCTATCGCTGAATGCAGTTTCAATTTGATATGCTACACCATTGTTGAATACTCTAAATTTAATGGAGTAGGGTGCTTTAAATTGAATGGTTAGCTCCTTGTAATTATCTTGAATATTTTTTCTTCTTTCTGAAACTGGAACAGAAATTGTTGTGTTAACCGTATTGCGTTGTATGCTTTTTATATTTTTTGCTGCTTCTGCTAAGCTGATATTCCCATTAACTATAAGATTAATAGCTGCATCATTTATCATCAGCTGGTCTTTATAAAATACACTGTATTTAAGTGTTGGACTATTAGAAATGCGCACACTGATTTGTCCATTTGGTGAAATGGCCATTAAACTATCTTTATTGTTAGCAGCCTTCACCTGAATGTTTAGGCTGCATAGCAATATAAATAGTATTAAGAAATATATTTTTCTCATATTGCTTTAGTCTTTCCAACGCCATTCGCCAGCAATGGTCAATGGTTCTTTTAGATTATTCTTTATTAAAAATAATCTTGTTTCTTCGTCGGTAAAATGTTTTGCTTCTATTTTAGTAGCATCAGCGATACCAAATAATAACATGGTATTAAAACGAACTGTATTACGCATGCCTTTATCTTCTACTAAACTAAATACATCACAGTCAGCATGATAACAAGGGCCAGCGCCTTTTGGTAAGGAACCTCCAGCGCCTCCACCAGTTGGAATTCCATTTAACATGAAGGGTTGGTGATCACTATGTAATCCTGCGCCCACTGAAAAAGTATTTTTGAAATTACTATCAATTTTTTGTGCAATGGTACCAATGGATTCAAACAATGCTTTGCTCTCTTGCGCACTTGTTGCATATCCTTTTGGATCGTTGGTCATATCATAGTTTAACATGTATCTGATATTGTCAATACTTTTATCTTTTATTGCTGCATCAACATAAGCTCTTGAACCCAATAAGCCTTCTTCCTCACCCATAAACATAACAAAGTCAATAGTACGTGCTGGTTGTAAATTCAATACTTTAAAAGTGCGTGCCATATCTAAAACAGAAAAAGAACCAATGCCATTGTCCATTGCACCAGTTGCTAAATCCCAACTATCTAAGTGACCGCCCACTACTACTTTTTCATTTGGTAAACTACTTCCTTTGATGGTTGCAATTACGTTTCTTGCTTTAATCATTCCAGAGTGATTGGTCATTTTTATTTGACTAAATAAAGGAGTTGTTTTTATTTGCTCTTTTAAAGCCAATCCATCTTCCTTTCCAACACAAACTGCAGGGATGGGAATTAATTTTCCTGTAACGGAAGCAGTTCCTGTAAGCAATACGCCTTTATCTGCAGTGTTAATTACAATAATTCCTTTGGCACCATATTTTGTAGCGATGGCTGTTTTTTCGGAGCGATGTAAACTTGGAGTGCCTGCTTTTGAACCCGGTAAAATACCTAAATACACCAATGCTATTTTCCCTTTTACTTTTTCAGGATTCGCTGCATAATCATCTTCCACTCCATTGCCCATATCTACCACTTCTAAATTAATATCTGCAGCAACAGGGGAGTGTGCTAATGAAACTGATTTAATTGGTTTTAAGTTATTATTGCTTCCAATACGTACTTCTAAACTGCCACGGCTCCAACTTTCTACTTCGAAAGGTTGAAAGCGGATATTGGTAAAACCATATGACTTTAATAAATCGTAAGCATATTGTTCGGCTTTCTTTCCATTTTCTGAACCTGTTAAACGATGGCCAATGGTTTCAGATGCAATTTTAAGGGAAGCGTATGCATTAGAATTTTCAACTACTTCTTTGTTGATTTTTGCAAAAATACCTGGCCAGCTAGGCTTTGATTGCGCAGTTGATTGATTCGCTAAAAATAAGCTGCATAGGCAAGCTGCGGTTAATATCTTTTTCATATTGTGTATGCTTTAAAAGCTAATTTATGGAATATTTAGTTGTAATTTTAATATAAATAATAACACTATGTTTTTAATCATTCTCGGCATTATCATATTTTTTGCTGCCAAAGCGGTTCAAAATTTAAATCTTCCTATTGCTCAGCACCCTGGAGGAATTCGATTAGTTGGTATCATTGTAATTGCATTGGGGTTAATTACCTCTTGTGTAAAGCAAATTGATGCAGGTCAAATTGGCGTTCAATCCCTTTTTGGAAAAGTGCAGGATGAGGTATTAACGAGTGGATTGAATTTTGTAAACCCATTAATGGATATTAAACCTATTGATGTAAGAACGCAAAATTATACCATGAGTGGAGTGCATAATGAAGGGGATGTTGCTGGTGATGATGCAATTCGTGTATTAACTGCTGATGGTTTGGAAGTAGTTATAGATTTAACGGTTTTATACAGAGTGCAAGCAAATCAAGCACCAAAAATTGTAAGAGAAATTGGATATGATTTTAAAAATGTAGTAGTTCGTCCAATTACCAGAACTAAAATAAGAGACAATGCTGTTTATTATACAGCTGTTGATTTATATTCTGTAAAGCGTGATGAATTTCAAACTAGAATATTTAAAACCATCGAAGAAAATTTAAAAGCAAGAGGTTTGGTATTAGAGCAATTATTGGTACGTAATATTTCATTGCCTGCTTCTGTAAAAGGATCCATTGAAGAAAAAATAAAAGCAGAGCAGGATGCGCAAAAAATGCAATACGTTTTACAAAAAGAAAAGCAAGAAGCAGAACGTAAAAGAGTAGAAGCACAGGGTATTGCAGACTATCAAAAAATCATTAGTATGGGCTTAGGAGATAAGCAATTGCAATATGAGCAAATTCAAGCTATGAAAGGATTGATGACTTCTCCTAATAGCAAAGTAATCATTATGGGTGGAGGTAAAACTCCGGTTATTTTAGACGGTAAAAATTAATATTAAAAACTTTATAAAAATATTCTAAACTTATCTTTCGACATGAAAAAATTATCATTCATTCTTGCGCTAATTGCTTGTGTTCATTTTTCATTTGCACAATCTATTTTAAAAAGAGATCCAGAGATTGATGCAATGGTTAAAGAAATTAATGCGGATACTTTAAAAGCAAACATGTATAAATTGGTTTCTTTTGGAACAAGAAATACATTGAGTACACAAGGAAATCCTACAAGAGGTGTGGGAGCTGCAAGACAATGGATATTGAGCCGATTTAAAGATTATGCAAAACAATCGGACGGAAGACTGTCTGCGTTCATTGATACTGTTACTTATTTGCCTGACGGTAAGAGAGTGGATAGACCCATTATTTTAGGAAATGTGGTAGCTACTTTAAAAGGAACGGATCCTAATGATCATCGTCTTTTTATTATGAGTGGCCATATGGATAATATGAGAACAAATGTAATGGATAGTGTTGGGGATGCACCAGGTGCGGATGATGACGGAAGTGGAACCGTTGCGGTGATGGAATGCGCGCGTATTATGAGTAAACATAAATTTCCTGCTACTATTATTTTTGTAACGGTTGCTGGTGAGGAGCAAGGATTAATTGGCGCCTATTATATGGCCAAGAAAGCGAAAAAAGAAAATTGGGCTATTGAAGCGGTTTTGAATAATGATATCATGGGAAGTAATAATAGCAATGAAACCAATATCATTGAAAATACAAAATTGCGTGTGTTTAGTGAAGGGCTTTCAGTAACTGATACGGGTAAGGCAGCTTTACAAATTAGAAGTTTAGGTTTAGAAAATGATGGTCGCTCAAGACAATTGGCTAGATACATTAAAGAAATTGCAGAAAGATATATTGACAATATGCAAGTAGTGATGGTATATCGTAACGATCGTTTTTTAAGAGGCGGTGATCATACTCCATATGTTGAAAATGGTTTTGCTGCGGTTCGTTTTACAGAAATGAATGAAAATTATACACGTCAACATAAGGATGTGCATACTGAGAATGGGATTAATTATGGCGACTTGCCTGAGCATATTGATTTTGAATATTTAAGAAAGAACTCAGGGGTGAACTTATCTAATTTAGCTAATTTGGCAAAAGCACCAGCTATGCCAGAGGAAGTAAAAATTGATGTAAAGAATTTAAGCAACACTAGTTATTTATATTGGAAAGCGCCAAAGACAGGAGTCGTAAAAGGTTACTATATTTTAATGCGTGAAACTACAAGTCCTGTTTGGCAAAAGAAATTATATACAGAGTCTTTAGACATAAGATTGCCCTATAGTAAGGATAATTACTTTTTTGCAGTGCAAAGTGTAAATGAATCTGGTAATGAAAGTTTACCGGTGATTCCAGCGGTGGGTAGATAAGTACCAATTTATGATTTTAATGACAGCAATGATTGTGACGCATGAACTTAATTAATGAGCAATGGGTGCTTGAGCATGTCAGACATCGTTCTGCAATTGGGCATAAAAAATCCTTTGGTCATGTATTAGTAATTGCCGGATCGGAGGGGAAGGCTGGTGCTGCAATTTTATGTGCAAAAGCAGCTTTACATGCTGGTTGTGGCATGGTAACAGCAATGATTCCCAAGGAAGCAACCATTGTTTTATTAGAACAATGTCCCGAAGTCATGTATGTGCATGATTCCAATATGGAGCAATTAGATTTGAAGCATTTTGATTCAATTGTGATTGGTCCAGGATTAGGATTTTCAGCAACAGCAATATCCAATTTGAAATTTTTACTGAATCATTATACTGGACCAATTGTCATTGATGCCGACGCATTAACAATTGTTTCAACTGATTTGAGTTTATTAAAATCTAATCATATCATAACACCTCATCCAGGGGAGTTCGCGCGTTTACAAGGATTTGAATATCATGAAGAGGGGCGTTTGTTGCAGGCTCAAAATTTTGTAGAAAAATATCGACCAATTTTGATTTTAAAAGGTGCTGGAACTATAGTGGGATCAGGCGAAAAGGGCATAATGCAAAACACAACAGGCAATGATGGCATGGCAACCGCGGGAAGTGGTGATGTATTGGCCGGAATTATTGGGGCCCTTTGTGCACAAGGATATCCACTATTTAATGCAGCTGCAATTGGAGTGTATATCCATGGTTTGGCAGGTGACAATGCAGTTAAAGAAATCTCTAAAGCAAGTTTAGTAGCTGGGGATATCATTACTTACCTGGGGGGGATAAGGTTGATTGATTAATTTCTACAGACATAATTTTTTTTTATTCATTTTTAAATAATCAGTAACTTCGGTTATGAAATCGTTCAAATTATTATTAGTAATTGTCCCTTTTGTTTTAGGTGCATGTAGCAAAGGTGGAGATACAGCAACGCCAACACCGACGCCTACTCCAACACCTACTGAATCGCCAGTAGCTTTTACTGTTAATGTGGATCCGGGTGCGGGGAATATTTTGGGTGTTGTAGGAACTTCTCAAGCGATTGTTGTTAAAGTAAGTTCGACAATTCCAACTGCGGGTGTAACTATTGCAGTTACTGTCACTAAGGACGCAGATAATAGTTCTGTTTTTACAACCTCTAATTCAAGTGTTGCCGCTGATAATAATTTTACAATTACTGGCTTAACAGCCGGTGTATTGTGCACAGCGAATGTAGTTGTTACTTCAAAATCAACTGCTACAAATACAAAGGCGGTGAGTTTTAAATTAGCAGCTAAGTAAAATTGGCTTTATTCATAAAAAAGTCCTATCGAATTCATTATCGATGGGACTTTTTAATTTTGGGGCACCTATCTTTGCACCATGATTTCATCAAGGCTTAAATCTCCGTTTTTTTTAATACTTATTTTAGGGTTGCTTACATCCATTGGGCCATTGTCCATTGATATGTATTTGCCCGCTTTCCCAAGCATAGCTAAAAATTTAAATACGTCGGTTTCCAATGTGATGCTATCGCTTTCCTCTTTTTTTGTGGGCATCTCTATAGGGCAATTATTATATGGACCTTTGTTAGAAAGATTTGGCCGCAAAACACCTCTGTATTTTGGGTTAAGTTTATATGCGATTTCAGCTATTGCCTGTGCATCTGCAATGTCAGTGGAAACGCTAATTATATTTAGATTTTTTCAAGCACTAGGTGGATGTGTAGGTATGGTTGCATCTAGAGCCATGGTGCGTGATTTATTTGATGTTAAAGACAATGCGAAAGTGTTTTCAACACTCATGTTGGTGGTTGCAGTTTCACCCATTATTGCCCCAACTTTAGGAGGTTATATCACAACGACTTTAGGATGGAGGTATATTTTTATCATGTTAATTATTGTAATTGCTTTAATTATAGCAGGAATTTATTTCTTATTGCCGGAAAGTAAAAAGCCTGATCCAACATATTCATTAAAGCCTTCCAATATTTTAAAGGGGTTTGCAGTAATTATAAAAGAACCGCAATTTGCTGTATATACATTTACGGGAGCAGTTGCATATGCTGGTTTATATTCGTACATAAGTGGCTCGCCTCATGTTTTCATGGAAGTATTTAAAGTGAGTGAGCAACATTTTGGATGGATATTTGCATTGGTGGCAGGAGGATTGATTACAGCAAGTCAGTTTAATACACAGTTATTAAAAAGATTTACATCAGAACAAATTATTAAAGCAGCGCTTACTATCCAGGGTATCGTTGGTATTATTTTAGTTTCAACTTCTATTTTTGGATATAGTGAATTGTACTCAACTATTGTTTTAGTTTTATTATTTTTAGGTTGTCAAGGATTTTTATTCCCCAATGCTTCTGCACTTTCGATGGCGCCATTTGCAAAAAACGCAGGTAATGCATCGGCCTTAATGGGATTTATCCAAATGAGTGTTGGTGCATTTATGTCAGCAATGGTAAGTGTATTTAATAATCCCACAACTTTACCAATGACAGGAGTGATGGCATTTTGTACATTAACTGCTTCCCTTATTTATTATATTGGCCGAAAAGTAATTGTCAAAAAAGCAAGTATAGCATTGGTGGAAGAGGAGGAAGTTGAAATGATCAATACCTTATAGTACCAATCATTTCAAGCATCAATCCTATAGTAATTAATTTAATTAATTACTATTATTTCTCTTTAATAATAATTTCAGCTCCCTTAGCCTTTTCAATGAATAATCCATCAATTGTATTATTCGTAATTGATAAGGTTTGTTCCTTTTGAAGATGCTGCATTGAAGGTAAATAGGCAATACATTTATTCGGGTCTAATCCTAGTTTTTTCCAATCAATTTTGACAGCAATTTTCGTATCAGCTTCCGCCCAGCTTGCGATACTGATTAATGCTGATTTTTGTTTCTTATAAACAGTTGCTAATACTTTTTCATTGCTAGTGGTAACAGGGCAATTTTCACTCCAATAGCCAATCATTTTTGAATCCTTCATACCAAACTCATCCCATAATTTCCAAATGGCTCTTGGATCTGCATTTTCATCCCAAGGCATTCTATTGGTCATGCCGTAAATCATTCCGCGATAAGGGTTGCCGCCGCCTTCAAGCATTTCACCCATCAATCCAAATGGGATCCCACTTACTTCGGTTAAATAAAAATCGGGTGTGCCTTTTTGGTAATCAAAGTATTCTCCAAACCATAATTTATTTAAGTAAGGGAAGTGTTCCATATACAAATTGGCACTATTGTTAAACCCGTCGTTTTTATTGTATTGATTGGCAGAATGTAAATCAATGATACCTGGATGATTATTTTGCGTCAACACTCTTTTCACACGCTTCATGGTGATTCTGTCAAAAGCAACATCATCTAAATATATTCCATCTATGCCCACATTGTTTACTAACCAATTCATGCCTTCGATATAATAATTATGCCACCTGCTCATGCCGCTATTCACAATGGCTGCGTCTTTTATTTCAGGAACAAACCAGGCAGCAATATAGTCGTCTCCAATATGTTCTTGTAACCAACTATAGCCACCACCTTTTCCTGGAGAATAAATTTCATGTCCCAAACTACGTAAAGGGAATGTTTCATAAGCATGATTGGAAAGTTCACGAACCGTATTGTAAATTTTAACTTTTAAACCTTTGCTATGTGCTTCATCAATATAGGCTTTCATTTTAGCATGTTCAATGAAAGGGTAGTTGATCCAAGGATTAATTTCATTGGCATGGTGTATATTGATAATCTTTGCACTGCTCACTGATTTAATAGTATCAATTGGTTTGTATGCATGGAAGAATTTAGCATCCCATTGAAAGTTGGTATTAATCGTATGGAAAGGAGTAATTAATAAAGTGAAATTATAATACAATGATTCTCCTTTATTTAAATGACGCTTGCCACTATAATTATTTACAAGAACGGTTTCATTTTTTTGATCAATATGAATCCCACCTTTATTATTGTTGCCCCATGAAGAAGGTAATAGCAAAGGTTTTTGCAAATAAAAATTAGTATTCAAAGGACGCGTATAGTTTTCGTCTCGTAATGAGAACTGTAATCCTGCATTCACATCACCAATCCAGGCGCCATCCTGATTTTTGGTTGCTACTTCCCATACCCAGTCTAATTTTTCGGGACGGAGTCCGCCTTTCTGTCCAAGCCCCATCATATATTTTGAAGCTTTTTTATCCAATGGCATTTGCATTTGGATATCATCAATGTCTGCATTTTCAAGGGCTGTTATTTTAACCGAGTATACCATGAATCCATCAAATTCAATGGATCCATTTACTTGCATATTTAATTGTGCGTTAGAAGATGTTGAAGTCCAGTTGACCATTCCATTTCCCTTTTCCATAAATTTAAATTGGCTATGGTTAAACTTTGATACATTGCCATTACTAGTGCTTAAAAATTGAATAGGTGCTGTTAAAATATTTTTTGGACTACTTGCATAGTTTGTCATTTCGGGAGTAAAGTATGTTTGAATTTGTTTAGGCAACCCATCTTCATTTAAAATAATCTGCCTTCCTAGGAGACGGATACTTTTTTCTTTAACAACCAATGGTGTGTAAGGAGCAATTACTTCATTTTTTTGAGCAAGAGTAGAGTTAAGCCATTTTAGGCGAGTTTGTTTCCAAGGCTCATTCGCGCCGCTATTTACAGCAATATTGTTGTTCACATGAATGATGAGATCAATTTCTTGTTCGGATGAACCATTGCTTTTTACAAATGCTTTTCCGCTATATTCTCCAGGAGCAGCATTCAAAGGAATATCAATGCCACACCATAATGCTTGTACATTATTAGCGTCTACATTTACTATTTTCTTTAAAGGCTTCTGATCATATGTGGTCCCTTCTAGATTGATACAAGTAATTTGTTTTGCATCAATTGTATTCCCGTTTATTGATTTTAAATTGGAAAAACGAATACTTATATCTTTCGTTTCATTTAGAGCGTAAATGCCTATTTGAAATGCAAACCATTCTCCTTTATCCGCATTGCCTTTTAATTTTGATACATCTTGTTGCATCCATTTCAATGGCAATTCTTTTGTCATTTTAATTGGATACATGCGATCTTCAGGAATTGCAATAAAAGGGTTGTTGGCTGTTTTGGGGATTTTTGCCTTTATAATATTAACAAATTTTGCAATTTCATCTTTACTTGCCACCACTTCCATCGGATAAAAACTATTTAAAGTATCAATGGATTGGAATGCGCTTGCAGAAGCAACTTCGCTAGTCGTGTAGTCCGCTACATTTGTATTAATTGGCTTTAAATAAACTCCTTTTGGATAATTAGATCTGCCTTCGTTTTTATAGGGCAAATAATAAATATAATAATTTCCCTTTCCACTAGTTGGTTTGAAATTAATTTCGCCCATTATTTTGTCAATGGATATTACTTTAAAATCCGTGATATTTTTGCCCGTTTGAGCGTCCTGTATAATGATTCTTTTGTCTTGAGGGTTATTGTCTCTACGACGCCATTCCACCATTGCTTTTACCCATTGTGCATCCGACTTTACATTTATAACTGCTCTATGATTCCCTAAAGAATCTGAGTTCCAGCATTTATTGCAAACAGAATATTCAATATTTTGTTGGTTAGATTGTGCGTTAAGATATACGCAAAAACATAATAATAATGAAATTGTAAGCGCGCGCGAAAAAATTACTTGCATAGCATTTCGTTTAGTAAATATGAACTTGGAAGTTACAAAATTTACTAGCTAAAATGCCATGTTCTATTACTTAACTGCTCTCTTTGGTCCCATCGGTAGAGTATATCCTAAATTCAATATAAATTCAAGTGTGCCAAATCCTTGCTTAGCAGTACCTTGATTCACAGCCAAATTGTAGTAGTAGGCGTAGTCCACTTTACCCGCAAATTCTAAATAAAGGCTTTTTTTGAATGTACTTCTTAATGCATATTCAGCCCCAGTATTCCATCCACCAAATTGAAAAAGTTGATTGTTTTTTACGCCAAATAAGCAGTTTTCCACATGGGGAATTAATGGCCCAATACCCACTTTAGCTAAGCCATCAAACGCAAAATCTTTTGTTGATATTTTAGTGAACTTCTTTCTTTTTACAATATTGAATAATAAAAAGTTAGCGCCATTATTTAAGTAGTAATAATTTCTTGAAGTACCTGTACCAGTTTTTGAAAAAACAAAACTTGAGTCAATGGGTCTGTTATTATAAGTGCCCACCATATGCACTGTTTGGTTGTCTAAAAACAAAGCCTTGGTATGGTCAAAATTAATTTCAATGGCTAAGTCCTTATCCTTGTCAATAAAATATCCAATTCTGTAATTGTATTGAGGAATGCTAATTGCTTTCGTTAATAGGGCATCATCCCAACCTGGATGATCCTCCAGCTTTGTATTTTTAAATGTAAAATTATTCCCTAAGCTCGGTTGACTAATACTTACGTTTGTTGGTGTATACCATTCTTTATTATAACCCCAAGAAAAATAAAATTCGCCCTTTCTTTCAGTTTTTTGAGCAGTAGCATCCGCTACAATTATTACCATCACTATTACTGCTAACCATTTATTCAATTTCATCATCAAAAATTTTTTGTAAAGGTAGGATAAAATTATGCTTGAAAGGCTTTAAAATGACATGTTTATAATCATATTTTAGGTAAATTTGCAAATCGAATAATTACCCATGAAGCAACATTTACAAAAGCTTGCCAGCACTTTAAAAGGAGATCTTTTCTTTGACAAAACCATGCGCACTTTGTATGCAACAGATGCTTCCAGTTATCGTGAACTACCATTGGCGGTTGCTATTCCTAAAACCAAGCAAGATTTAATGTTATTAATACATTTTGCGCTTGAGCATAATACCTCTTTAATTCCAAGGACTGCGGGTACTTCATTGGCCGGTCAGGTAGTGGGAAGTGGGATTATTGTAGATGTCTCCAAATATTTTAATCAGATCATTGAATTAAATAAAGAAGAAGGTTGGGTGCGTGTGCAACCTGGTGTAATAAGAGATGAACTTAATTTATTCTTAAAGCCGTATAATTTATTTTTTGGCCCAGAAACATCTACTGCCAATCGAGCAATGATTGGAGGTATGGTAGGTAATAATTCTTGTGGTTCAAATTCGGTGGTGTATCGAAGTACAAGAGAACATTTAATTGAAGTGACAGCTTTATTGAGTGATGGAACCGAAACCGTTTTTAAAAGTATTTCAACAGATGATTTTCATGCGAAATGCGAGTTGGGCAATTTAGAAGGGAATATTTATAAGTCTATTCGAAGCTTATTAAGCAATTATGATAACCAAGTGGAAATCAGAAAAGAGTTCCCCAAAAAATCTGTTGAGCGACGTAATACCGGGTATGCGATTGATTTATTAGTAGAGATGGATCCATTTACTGCAGGAGGTGAAAACTTTAATTTTTGTAGTTTGATTGCGGGATCGGAAGGAACATTGGCATTGATTACTGAAATAAAATTAAATGTAGTTCCTGCGCCTCCAAAAGAAACAGGTTTATTATGTGTCCATTTTAATACTGTAGATGAATCCTTACATGCCAATTTGATTGGTTTAAAATACAACCCTAGTGCGAGTGAATTAATTGACCATTATATTTTAGAATGTACCAAGGAAAATAAGGAACAAATGCAGAATCGCTTTTTTGTTCAAGGAGATCCTGGTGCAATTTTAGTGATAGAGTTTGTGAAAGAAACAAGGGAAGAGATATTGGCATTAACGAATGCAGTGGAAGCGGATATGCGTGCTGCAGGATTGGGATATCATTTTCCAGTTTTGGTTGGAGCGGATACGAAAAAAATATGGACTTTGCGCAAAGCAGGTCTGGGCTTATTAAGTATCCTGCCAGGGGATGAAAAAGCAGTGCCTGTAATTGAAGATACAGCAGTAGATGTTGCGGACTTGCCTAACTATATTCGTGATTTTAACGAGATATTAAAAAAGCATGGATTGCATGCAGTGCATTATGCGCATGCAGGTTCTGGTGAAATTCATTTAAGGCCTATCATCAATTTAAAAACCAAAGAGGGTAATCAATTATTTAGAACCATTGCCGAAGAAGTGGCGACGCTGGTAAAAAAGTATGATGGTTCCTTAAGTGGTGAGCATGGTGATGGACGATTAAGAGGAGAGTTCATCAAACAAATGGTAGGAGAGAAGAACTATGCTTTATTGAAACAAGTTAAAGCAACTTGGGACCCCAATAATATCTTCAATCCAAACAAGATTGTGGATACCCCTTCCATGAATAGCATGCTTCGTTATGAGCCAGGGCAAATTACCCCTGAGTTTGAAACTATTTTCCGTTTTCATAAGCAGGATATTTTACAACATGCCGAACAATGTAATGGTTCGGGGGATTGCCGTAAAACAAATTTATCAGGTGGTACGATGTGTCCTTCCTATATGGCCACTCGAAACGAAAAAGATACCACTAGAGCAAGAGCTAATATTTTAAGAGAGTTTTTAACCCATTCCACAAAGGAAAATCGCTACGATCATAAAGAGATTTATGATGTAATGAGTCTGTGTTTAAGTTGTAAGGCTTGTAAAAGTGAATGCCCTTCCAATGTGGATATGGCTAAATTAAAAGCCGAGTTTCTTCAACATTATTATGATGCTAATGGCGTTACATTAAGATCAAAATTAATTGCCAATTTCACAGCGACTGCTAAATTGGGATCTATTGCACCTTCCATTTATAATTTTGTAATGGGAAATGCAATTACGGGGGCTGCTATAAAAGCATTGTCAGGATTTGCTATTAAACGTTCCATGCCAACGATATCAAAGCAAACTTTAAAGGCTTGGTATCTTAAAAAATATATTGCACCGGTAAATCCAATCAAGCAGATTTATGTATTCTGTGATGAGTTTACTAATTATAATGATGCTGAAATTGGAATCAAAGCCATTCAATTATTGACCGCATTAAATTATGAAGTAATTATTCCAAAGCATGAAGAGAGTGGAAGAACTTGGTTGTCAAAAGGATTAGTTCGCAAGGCAAAATTAATTGCGAATAAAAATATCGAGTTTTTAGGCTCATTGGTTACGGAGGCGAATCCTATTGTGGGTTTGGAACCTTCTGCGATATTAACTTTTAGAGATGAATACCCCGATTTAGCATCAGATACTAATTTAGTTCAAGCAAAACAGTTGGCTAAAAATAGTTTCTTTATTGATGAGTTCTTGGCGCGTGAAATTGAAATTGGCAATATTAAAAAAGAGCAATTTACACAGGAGCAAAAATCAATTTTATTGCATGGTCATTGCCAACAAAAAGCAGTTGGTAATTTAGCTGATTCTGTTAAAGTACTTTCTTTCCCTGCTAATTATAAAGTGGAAACGATACCGTCAGGATGTTGTGGTATGGCGGGTTCCTTTGGATATGAAAAAGAACATTATGAGGTTTCTATGAATATTGGAGAATTGGTTTTATTTCCTAAAGTGAGGGCCAATAAGGATACCTGCACGATTGCCGCGCCTGGAACTAGTTGTAGACATCAAATTAAAGACGGTACTGGCGCACATGCATTACACACAGTAGAGGTTTTATTTGAGGCATTGAAGGCTTAAATAAATCGGCACCTATTTTATCCATTTGTATAATTCTTTAACTAGCTATTGAATTATTTATTAAATTCATTCATCTTTTAAACGATTGTATTTATGAAAAAATATTTATTGGTTGCAAGTATATTCATTGCTATTATGAGCATTGGTCAAAATTCAAATGCACCACAAGCAAAAACAAATAATGGTATCGTAGAAGGAGTAAAGGAAGCAAGTGGAATTTTAGCTTTCAAGGGAGTTCCTTTTGCAGCACCACCAGTTGGTGAAAATCGTTGGAAAGCACCACAACCCCTTAAAAATTGGAATGGCGTTTTGGCTACAAAACAATTTGGCCCAAGAGGTGTGCAAGCAGCCATTTTTGGGGATATGGGATTTCGTTCAAATGGCATGAGTGAGGATTGTTTGTATTTAAATATATGGTCTCCAAATACAAAAGCTAAATTACCGGTGTTGGTATATTTTTATGGCGGAGGTTTTGTAGCAGGTGATGGTTCTGAAGCAAGATATGATGGAGAAAGTATGGCTCAAAGAGGTATTGTAGCCATTACCGTTAATTATAGATTAGGGATATTTGGTTCCTTTGCACACCCTGCATTAACAAACGAAGCACCTTATCATGGTTCTGGAAATTATGGTTTATTGGATCAAGCTGCTGCATTAAAATGGGTGAGTGAAAATATTGCCTCTTTTGGTGGTGATCCTAAAAAAATCACGATTGCTGGTGAATCAGCAGGTTCTGTTTCAGTGAGTGCACAAATGGTATCACCACTTTCTAAAAATTTAATTGCAGGTGCTATTGGGGAGAGTGGCTCAATGTTGGGCACCTTGCCTCCAATGCCATTGGCTGATGCGGAAAAAAATGGAGTAGAGTTTGCAAAACAAGTTGGTGCGAATTCTTTACAAGATTTAAGAAACATACCTGCCGATAAATTATTGGATTCCGTAATGAAGTTTGGCGCCTTTAGATTCTCATCAACTATTGATGGATATTTTTATCCAAAAGCACCTATTGAAGTTTTCAAAGAGGGTAGTCAATCGCATATTCCTTTATTAGTTGGATGGAACTCAGAAGAAATGAATGCAAGAGCCATTATGGGTAAAGAAGATTTCACCAAAGACAATTATGAAAAAGTGGTGAAGCAATTATACGGTGAAAATGCTGCTGATATTCTTTCTGTTTATAAAGTTACAAAAGATGCAGAAGTAGAAGCTGTTGCTACTAGTTTAGCAGGAGATCGTTTTATAGGTTTTAGTACTTGGAGATGGTCTGATTTGCAAGAGAAAACAGGAGGTGGTAAACCAGTGTACAGATATATGTATGCAAGACCTCGACCTGATATGGTTCCTGAAATGGGGGATGCTACGCCTGGTTTAGCAGGAGGTGTTCAAAAATCAAATGGAGGACCAAAACCAGCACCTGCAAAAGGGGCAGTACACTCTGCAGAGATAGAATATGCAATGGGAAATTTACACTATAATAAAGTGTATGCTTGGACAAAAGATGACTACGCAGTTTCTGCAACGATGCAATCTTATTTTGCCAATTTCATCAAAACAGGTAATCCAAATGGCGAAGGTTTGCCAACTTGGTCTGCAACTAATACGAGTAAGCCAGTACCTGTTATGCGTATTGATGCAAAAACTGTATTGCAAAAGGATGCGCATGCAGCTAGATATCAATTATTGGAAAAACTTGCAGATAAAAAATAGAATAGGTAATTATTTAAAATAATTTTTGCTCATTTAATTCAGTGTAAAAGAAGGGCTCTCTTGGATTCAATTCATTCCTGAAACTTTTCTTTAAAGTATAAGCGTCCATTAAGTTTTCATCTATTTGAAGGGAAGCCAATTCCATGATGGTTGATTCATTGATATTTGGATCTAACCATGCATTGGCTTGCTCTTCATTCAATATGGTGGGCATACGCATCTTTTTATTATGAATCATTTCCATTAAGCCATTCGCTTTAGTGGTCACAATCGAGAATGTGTCCATAGTTTCACCTGATTCAACATCTACCCATGGCTGATAAATCCCAGCCATAAAAAAGTAAGGATTATCTTTTAAGCTTATAAAATAGGGGTATGCATTTTCTTTTTTGGTTCCCGATGGTTTAAAGTGCCTCCATTCATAAAATCCACTAGATAATACCAAGCACCTGCGTTTAAGTGCGGGTTGCTTAAAGAGTTTGCTTTCAAAAAGTCGCTCAGCTGTTGCATTTAAAGTATTGAATTGCTCACGACCTTTCATTACTTCCAATGTACTTTTTACCCATGGCGCAATCAATTCCCAATGCCCTAGTTCCAAAGTAAAATCATCTTGATCGGATTTAATTATTGGCCAATTCGCATATTCAAAACCACTTTGTAACGGTCTTTCAATCGGGGGCAATTCTTTGGTCTTCCCTTTGATGGTTACTTTAGCACCTTTTGGTATGGAAACACTATTGTAGTAGCACATGTGGATGTATTGAATACAAATAAAGTAAAGATTTTGGAAACATTATCTTATTTTCAACTATAATGATAAATATATGGAAGTACATCACCCACACCACCCAACCCACAAAAAGAAATGGTCTGAATATATTCTTGAGTTTGTAATGTTATTCACGGCTGTTACCCTTGGTTTTTTTGCAGAAAATATTAGAGAGGGGATTGCAGAGAAGCATAAAAAGCAGGAATTATTAGCGGCAGTAGTTAAAGACTTTAAAACAGATAAGGAGGAGTTTAACAGACATCGGTTATTGATTAAACAAAGAATTGAAATTTGTGATAACTACACTAAGTTTTTACAAATGGACTATAAAAATGTAAATAAAATTGATTTTTATTTAGCTGCTATAACTTATGGTGAAAACAAGGATGTAGTCTTTAATGAAAAATCCAGAAATGATGCTGAAGCTAAGGGTTATTTTACTGATGAAGCGTCAGGTGATTTATCTACAATATTGAACAAATACAATTATCATTTAAATGATTATAAATTAGTAAACACGGGTGTGTTGGAGAAATGTAAATCATATTTTAATTCTACTATTTATGAAGTACTTGATCCAAACCTAATTTTAAAAACTGATTTTTTGTTTATTAATAAGAGTCAGCCAGTTGATGCTAGATTTAATGGGAATCTAGATCATCCAGTTGATAAAAAAGTAGCTGATAAAATCATTTTTGACGCATGGTTAAAAAAAGTATTGCTTGTTGCCGAATTGCGTTCTTTTGATTCCTTGGATTTGTATGCTAATAAAGCAATTGAAAAATTGCAAGGAGAGAAAAAAGAGTAGTTATATATTATGGGATTGTCTGCTCCACTGCGTTCCGCCGACTTCCAATACAACTATTTCAATTATTGGGATTGTCATTCTCACAAGCTCGAATGACTTACTGTTGGTTTTGCAAATCAAAGGATTGTCGGCTTCACTGCGTTTCGCCGACTTCCCCTTCGCATTGATCTAACCCAAAGCCCTTTAAAGCAACACATCGTGTTGCTTTTGCTTTTTTAACACCTATCCGCTCAAGAAAGTACTCGCTTCGCTCGTTCAATTTAAATACTTGCCTGCTTTTAATAGCAAGCTATTATCGCAGTCAATTCTTTAAATTTCCAACTTCGTTGCTTTCTTTCGCGGCTGGGCATAAAAAAAGCCCCGACATATTTGTCGGAGCTTTGTGATCCCGCTGGTATCTTTTTAAAATCTCTGGATCTAACATCCCAATATGTTTTTATTAGATTCATATAATTCGGTTGCCTATTAAGTTGCCATTTATTAATAAGTCAAAAGTATATAATTTCTAATAATTGGGTCTAATTGGTTTAAATATTTTAGGGAATGTCACTTTATTCTTCAATAGTAGGTCTACCCATCTAATTACCTGATCCTTTTTATATTTGTTTATATATCCATTGTTTACTCCAAAATTAATCCATTCCATTATTTCATCTCTGGAATATTTTTTATCTATTCCTTTTTTATATTTAACGCTCATTTTCTTTTTTCTATAAATATATATTCAATGTATATATTGTTTGGTAAGAATCCAGATATATAATTTGATGGACGCCCCCCGTGTACTATTCCACAAATTACATATAATTACACCCATGGAATTTTACAATTCTTTGTTTACGATAATTTGTCCCTCTTTGAATAATTTAAAGTTTGTTTAATATTTCGAATTTATATAAAAATCCCCCAAATTGTCAAGCAACTAATTTTTTATAATTTTATATAACTTAATGAATATCAATATTTAAATTTAAAAAATAGTCAACTAAAAATTTGGAATATTCAAATGTTTTTCTTAAATTATATTATACTCCTTAATATTATTAAATAAGGAGTAACCAATTATATTAAATTCACTTACTTAACAATTAATAAAATTTATTAATTGTTCTGGTAAGCGAGCTATAAATACACATAATAATATAATATAATCAATAGAAATACAGATTAAGATGACAATTAAAATAAATATTAATAATCCTATAAACCAAAATTAATTAGCCAATACTTTAACCATTATATCTTTTTAAGCACTCATTTAGTCATTTAATAATATTAAAGTAAACCCCAAATTAGATAGAAGCTCATTTTTAAGCCATAACAATTAAACTATATAAACATATAGCATTGATTGAAAGCTTCTCAAAACATCTCTAAATCATATTATTTAAAACAAAACTTAAAATTAGGCTTTTAAGCTTTACTTGTAAACTTATGCTCATAAATCAACATTTAAATATAATACAAAAACCCAATCAATGACAAAAACAGATCAATTAAATTGGGGACGCTTTATAGCGTCTCAACAATGGCACATCTACGGTACTACAACGTATCAACATGCTATGTCTTCTAAACAAAACAGAAGATTAATGGAATCCACTTTTAATTCAATACAATGCATTAACCAAATGTTCTTTGTATCTGAGCCAATTGAATCCAATTTTAATGTGTAAATCGTCAGCATAAAGTGGACAAAATATAGTCTAAATTAGTAGAGTGTTTCCATCATTAACAATTAAACTAAAAATGACATGGAACAGAAGCCAAAACAATCTACTGAGAACTT
>Ga0007825_1000108_pt1 | contig 25831 bp, 24 predicted proteins | sample CryBogCBE13Jul09_FD_71229 | JGI IMG/M metagenome (GOLD analysis project Ga0007825, IMG submission 71229) | Freshwater microbial communities from Crystal Bog, Wisconsin, USA - CBE13Jul09 | ecosystem: Environmental > Aquatic > Freshwater > Lake | place: Crystal Bog, Wisconsin, USA | collected... | reverse complement strand
GCTTATAAAAACATCATGACTAAGTTTGCATTTGGTAATGCAAAAAATCCAAATGTTTATTTTGATGAAGAAAATAGACGCCATTTGAATTCAATTAGATATAGTGTAGCACAGGTTGCTGCTGCTTTAGCTTTAGAAGGTAAAAAAGATAAAGCTAGAGATATCTTAAGAAAGATGGATAGTGAGACAAGTCAATTAAGCTTCCCTTATGCAATGACTTCCAATAGAGGAAATCAGCATGACTATTTCTCCTTTGTATTTTTACAATCATGTTATGCAGCAGACGATGAGGCCTTAGCTAAAAAGATTGCTGGTTTGTTGACTAAGGATTTAAAACAACAAATTGTATACTACAGATCATTAGGAGATAATATGACCGAAGATCAGTTTTTACAAAATTGTGAGTTAGCTTATCAAGGCAAACCGAACTCCCTTTCAAACAAACAAATGTCATTTGTTCAAGAAGCTTTAAGCTCTTATCAATTGATGAATACTATTGAAAAAATGGGCGTGGAGTATACTAAGTTAAAAGCTGCGAGTAATTAGTAGAAAATTTTTCGAATATAAACAGATCGGCCCGCATTTGCGGGCCGATCTGTTTATATTAAGTTCGTATAGATTATTATAACATTCAGAATTTAAATTATACTAAATCCTTTAAGGTCTCGATAACTTTATCAATTTCATCTGTGGTATTGTTTTTTGAAAAAGAAAAACGAATGGTTGAAATGTCATCGCCTTTTTTTAAAGCGCTAATAACATGTGAACCTTGCTGTGCACCACTTGAGCATGCGCTACCACCACTTGCGCATATATGATGAATGTCTAAATTGAATAACATCATTTCGGATTTTTCATTTTTTGGAAAATTCACGCTTAGTAAAGTATATAAGCTGTTTCCAAAAGTATCTCCATTAAAACTTACGTCAGGAATATGGGCAATTAATTGGTCATGCATGTATTTACGCAATGAATTAATATAGGCACTGTCTTTTTCATAATGTTCTGTAGCTAATTCCAGCGCTTTAGCAAATCCTACAATTCCATATAAGTTCTCAGTACCTGCGCGCATATTGCGTTCCTGCGCACCACCGTGTACTAAGGGGCTAATTTTTATATTTTCATTTACATATAAAATCCCAACGCCTTTGGGTCCGTGAAATTTATGACCAGCACCCGTAATAAAATCAACAGGTGTCTCGCTTAATTTAAAAGGAAAATGTCCAACCGTTTGAACCGTATCGCTATGGAAATAGGCGTTGTATTTTTTGCAGATTTCACCCACCACCTGTAAGTCAATCATATTGCCAATCTCATTATTAGCATGCATGATGCTTACAATAGTTTTATGCTCCTTTGCGGCTAATAATTCCTCTAAATGTACAAGATCAATATGTCCGTTTGGTAATATATTTACATAATCTAAACTTATGCCAGCCGTTTTAGATAAATGTTCTACGGAATGCAAAGTAGCGTGGTGTTCAATAGGAGAGCTTATGATGTGCTTGCATCCCAAATCATAAATAGCACCATGCAAAATGGTATTGCTACTTTCGGTACCTCCGCTCGTAAAAAATATTTCAGCAGGTTTTGCACCCAAATGTTTTGCTACCGATTTACGAGCCTGTTCCACTGCCATTCTCGATTCTCTTCCATAGCTATAAATGGATGAAGGGTTGCCAAATTTTTCAGTCAAATAAGGCATCATGGCTTCTAAAACCTGTGGGTCTAAGGAAGTGGTTGCAGCATTGTCAAAATAGATTCTCTCCATATTCGCTAAATTACTTAATTGTGCCAATAATAGCAATGATCTCATCAGCAAGTTGGTCTGCTTCCACTTGTGAAGGAGCTTCCGTATAGATGCGAATGATTGGTTCTGTGTTACTTGATCTTAAATGAACCCATTTATTATCAAAATCAATTTTAAAGCCATCCACTTTATTAATGGCATATTGACCAAACTTAGATTCAAGGGTGGCAAAAATTTTATCCAATGAAATATTTCCATCCAAATCCATTTTTTTCTTACTCATGAAATAAGCAGGATAACTTGCTCTCAATGCAGAAGTGGATATATTGGATTTTGCTAAATGTGTTAAAAATAAAGCGATACCTATTAATGCGTCTCTTCCATAATGCAAATCAGGAACAATGATACCTCCGTTGCCTTCTCCGCCAATCACTGCTTGTTGATTTTTCATCATCGTTACTACATTCACTTCACCCACGGCACTTGCAAAATATTGACAACCGTACTTTTCAGTTACATCACGAAGGGCTCTGGTAGAAGACAAGTTGCTTACAGTTGCTCCTTTCTTGTTTTGTAAAATATAATCTGCAACTGCCACCAAAGTATACTCTTCTCCAAACAATTCGCCATCCTCACTTACAAAACATAATCTATCAACGTCTGGATCTACCGCAATACCTAAATGCGCTTTCTCGTTTACGACCGTAGTACATAATTCAGTAAGATGCTCTTTTAATGGCTCGGGATTATGTGCGAAATTGCCAGTCATTGCTGAATTCAATACTTTAATATTATTCACACCAATGGCGTTTAATAAAGCAGGAACAGTGAAAGCACCTGAACTATTAATGGCATCCACCACTACTGAAAAATTCGCTGCTTTAATGGCAGCGATATCTACTAATGGATATTCAACAATTGCTTTGATATGTTTTTCTAAACTTGTTTCATTAGCAATGATTTTACCCATATTGTCTACGGAAGCGTAATTAAAATCTTCATTAGCAGCTAGGGTTAAAATTACTTTTCCTTCCTCACCACTTACAAACTCTCCTTTTTCATTCAATAATTTTAAAGCGTTCCATTCTTTTGGATTGTGGCTAGCGGTTAAAATAATACCTCCGTCAGCACCCTCAAATACCACGGCCATTTCAACAGTGGGGGTGGTGCTTAATCCCAAATGAATCACATCAATTCCTAATGCCAATAAGCTTTGTTCCACCAGGGCTTCTACCATTTCACCACTCATTCTACCATCACGTCCTACCACTACTTTTTTAGGACCCGCAGACTTGCTTTTTAGCCAGGTTCCATAAGCTGAGGCAAATTTTACAATATCAATAGGGGTAAGGTTATCATTTGGCTTTCCACCGATAGTACCTCTAAATCCTGAAATGCTTTTTATAAGAGACATAATGCTTGTTTTTACTTTTTAAAAAGGATTTACAAATTTACTTTAAATTTTTGCACTTCTTGGTATCTTTATCAAATGATGCAAGACTTTTGGAACGATTTATTGGCAAATGATAAAGCTGTATTTGCAGTTTTAAATGGCAAATGGACCAACTCCTTTTTTGACATATTAATGCCATGGTTCAGAGATTCCAAAAATTGGATACCATTATACATTGTAATATTGACTTTGTTGTTTTATAAATGGGGGAAGAAGGCCTGGAAATGGGTACTAATGGTTGTTATTAATGTTGCTTTAACTGATCAAATTAGCAGTAGCTTTTTTAAGCCCTATTTTCATCGACTAAGACCTTGTGCCGATCCAACACTGATGCATCAGTCAAGATTATTATTAGATCATTGTTCAGGTGGATTTAGTTTTACCTCATCGCATGCAGCAAATCATTTTGGACTTGCCATGTTTATTGTAATGACTTTACAACCTTTGTTAAAAAATTATCGATATCTATTTTTAATTTGGGCAGCCATTATTTCCTATGCACAGGTTTATGTAGGAGTGCATTTTCCATTAGATGTATTTGCTGGTGCCATTATTGGTATTGCAGTTGGGTACCTTAATAGTAAATTGTATATTAAAATTGCAAGCATTCAATAAATACGCATAAAATTCTACCATGAATAAAAATACTTTTCTTCTATTATTGACAGCATGCATTGGTTTGTATGTTATTGGGAGTTTTATGATTCCGCTTATGGATATTGATGCTTCGCAATATGCTTCCATTAGTAGAGAGATGTTAGCGCGCAATAGTTTTTTACAAGTGTATGATTTAGGTAAAGATTATTTAGACAAGCCACCCATGTTATTTTGGTTATCCGCATTGTCAATGAAGATTTTTGGTGTTTATGATTGGGCTTATCGTTTACCCTCTTTGTTATTTTTAGGAATTGCACTTTATTCCACTTTTAAATTTGCTGAATTATATTATGGAAAATTGACTGCACGTCTTGCTACCATTATCTTAGCAAGTTGTCAAGCATTTTTCTTAATTGCACATGATGTACGAACCGATACCATGTTGGTGGGTTGGGTTATGCTTAGTATTTATTTATTGGCAAAATGGTCTGAACAAAAAAATAATGCCGATTTCTTTTTAGCGATTGTTGCAATTGCTGGTGGCATGATGACAAAGGGCCCCATTGCTTTGGTAGTACCAGTTTTAGCTATGGCACCAAATTGGATAAGTCAAAAAAAATGGACGTTTTTTTACAATCCCATATACATCCCAGGTATTATTTTGTTGGCTTTATTATTATTTCCTATGAGTTGGGGACTCTATCAACAATACGATTTACATCCAGGTAAATTAATTAATGATCGACCTATTCAATCTGGATTAGAATTTTATTATTGGACCCAAAGTTTTGGTAGGTATACTGGGCAGAATTATTATAAGGAAATGGGCTACTTTACTTTCTTATTGGAGAATATGTTTTGGAGTTTCCTTCCTTGGATCTTTGTTTTTTTATGGGCATTTTTTGCAAAAGCTTTTGCTATATTCAAAGAAGGTTTTTTCAAGCCAAGTACCGAGCTTATCTCATTTTTCGGTTTTGCATTAACCTATCTAGTGCTTTCACGTAGTCAAGCACAATTGCCTCATTATATTTTTGTAGTTTTTCCATTAGCCGCGGTTGTAACAGCCAATCATTGGCAAAACACCCTTTGGAATAATAATGCGATGTCTAAAATAGTAAAAGGATTTTACGGTTTTCATCTATTTATATTTTCTATTTTAATTATTGCTGCAACTTTAATAGCCTTAGTGCCATTTGGTTTTATTGGTTGGATAGGGGCTATTATAGGAATTATACTTTTTGCCATTATCCTTATTCAATTTCTTTCGAAAAGAACCATTGGTCAAAAATGGTTTTATATGTCTGTAGTATTAATGATTGGGGTGAATACTTTTATGAATACTCATTTTTATCCTAACTTATTAAATTATCAATGGGGTAATCAATTAGCGAATGTCATTGATCAAAAGAGTTGGGATAAAGATAAAATGGTATTATATAAAATTCCCAACAGCAATGCCTTTCACTATTATGGGCAACATGTATTCGCGAATACAAAAGATAGTTTGCAATTAAAGGAAGGGAATTGGGTAATAACAGATGCAGTCAATGACTCAAGTTTGAAAAAACAATTTCCTGCAAGCATTGCTCATTATACCTCTAATCGATTTCATGTTACCATGTTAAGTCTTCCTTTTTTAAATCCAAAGACGAGGCCAAACGAAATCACACCATTTGAGGTTTTGGAATTGAAACGATAGGCGTGTAGCCCTTAAAAGTTAAACTGGGTCTTATTTTTGGGAGCAGTCAATTCAAAGCTTTTCTTTTGTCCATTTGCCTTGGCATGGATAATATTTATTTGCTGAGGATCTATGCCAAAAAGTATTTCGCAAAAAACTTCTAATTGTTTTAATTGCTTAACGTTCTTAATTTCATAATAACTCCAAGTACTTTCTTTCTGAATTTCAAATCCAACATAATCCATATTGAATTTTGCGCCATTTGAACTTAGGGCTAATCTTTTTTGAACATATAGATTAATATATTGGTCAGCTTTTGCTTTTTGTTTTGGATCCGCTAAATCTAATTTTACATGATACTCTTCCTGAATTCTAGTTTCAAGATCAGTTGTAAAAGTGCGCACACTTATTTCAATACTCGCTTCCTTTTCATTGTGATTAATATCAATAACTGATACATAAAAGGGGTGTAGCAATGCGAATAAAAGGGTAGTAAGCGGTTTGATACCAATCCAGGTCATAATACTTATATTTGTGTACTACAAATGTCTTGATTAATTGTCGAGTCTAAAAATTTGATTTATGGATGAAGTAGTGATGTATTTACACTTAGGATTTAGGCATATTATGGATTGGGAAGCCTGGGACCATATTCTTTTTGTCTTGGTCTTAACCATCCGATACCAATGGACTGACTGGAAAAAATTACTGGTTTTAATTACCGCTTTTACCATTGGGCATTCCATCACCCTAGCCCTAAGTACGCTTAACTGGGTAAATTTTCCCACAGCCTTGGTTGAGTTCCTAATTCCAGTTACGATTGTTTTTACTGCAGTTTCCAATTATTGGGTAAAAACCTTCGATTTTAGGTCAAAATACCCACTAATTTACTTTTTAGCCCTATTTTTTGGGCTAATTCATGGTTTAGGCTTTAGTACTTTCTTGAAAAGCATGTTGGGTAAGGAAGAATCCATTTTAGCCCCTTTATTCACATTTAATATTGGATTGGAGCTAGGACAGCTACTTATCGTTAGCATAATTTTAATTATTTCGTTTATATTAGTATCCGTATTAAAAGTAAATAGACTGCGCTATGTTCAGATAGGTTCTGGAATTGCAATGGCTTTTGCTTTAAGTATGGTTTTTGATAGAATTGTTCCTTTATTAAAATAGAAAAAAATCACAAATGAAGAAAATTTTAACGCTCGGGTTTCTTTTAATGAGTACTTTCTCTGTACTTGTTGCGCAGGATATCCGTAACAACCCAACTTCAAATCACGGAAACAAGTTTGAACAATTGGGTACGATTTTACCAACGCCTAATGAATACAGAACGGCAAGTGGTGCACCTGGTCCAAAGTATTGGCAACAACGTGCCGATTATGATATCAAGGCAACATTAGACGAGAAAAAATTATTGTTAACAGGTGCTGAAACAGTTACCTACTACAATAACTCTCCTGATGTATTAACTTATTTATGGTTACAATTAGATGAGAACGAGCATAGCTCTACAAAGAATGCAGGTTATCCTGAATCAAGTTCTTTGGGACGTGGAATGTCTCCATCAGCTATCGATAAATTAGCAGAAGAAAAAACAGACAATGGCTTAGGAGATAATATCATCAAAGTAACTGATGCATTAGGTGCTAAGTTAAAATACACAGTGAACAAGACCATGATGCGTATTGAATTACCAACTGCATTAAAGCCAGGTCAAAAGTTTGCTTTTAAAATTGATTGGAATTACAAAATCACTGACCGTATGACTGTTGGTGGTCGTGGTGGATATGAGTATTTTCCTGAAGATGGAAATTACTTATTTACTATGACACAATGGTATCCTCGTCTGTGCGTATACTCTGATTTCCAAGGATGGCAACATCATCAATTTACTGGAAGAGGTGAGTTTGCATTGACATTTGGAAACTTTAAAGTGGCAATCACTGTTCCTGGTGACCACGTTGTAATGGCGACAGGTGAATGTAAAAACTATCCTGCTGTATTAAGCCCAGCTCAATTGGCTAGATGGAATAAAGCACAAACTTCATTCACTGAACCAGTTGAAGTTGTTACTTTAGAAGAAGCAACTAAGGCTGAAAAAAATCCAGTATCTACTACAAAAACTTGGGTGTTCAATGCTGAAAATGTACGTGACTTTGCTTTTGGAAGCAGCCGTAAATTTGTTTGGGATGCATTAGCAACCAATGTAGAAGGTAAGAAAGTAATGAGCATGAGTGCTTATGGAAAAGAAGCTTATGGTTTATACCGTAAATTCTCTTCAAAAGCAGTTGCACATACGATTAAAACTTATTCTAAATTTTCTATTCCTTATCCATATCCAGTGGCTCAAAGTATTGAAGCTGCTAATGGTATGGAGTATCCAATGATTTGCTTTAACTATGGTCGTACCGAAAAAGATGGTACTTATACGGAAGCAACAAAAAATGGAATGTTAGGTGTAGTAATTCATGAAGTAGGTCATAACTTTTTCCCAATGATTGTTAACTCAGATGAGCGTCAATGGTCATGGATGGATGAAGGATTAAATTCTTTCGTTCAATATTTAACACAAGAATTATACGATAATAAATTCCCTTCTCGTGGTGGTCCAGCTTGGTCAATTGTTGATTACATGAAATTGCCAAAAGATCAATTAGAGCCAATTATGACAAATAGTGAAAACATTATTGGTTTTGGTCCTAATGCTTATACTAAGCCAGCAACTGGTTTAAATATTTTACGTGAAACCATTATGGGCCGTGAATTATTTGACTACTCATTTAAAGAATATTCAAGAAGATGGGCGTTTAAACATCCAACTCCAGCAGATTTATTCAGAACAATGGAAGATGCAAGTGCTGAGGATTTAGATTGGTTCTGGAGAGGTTGGTTCTATAGCATTGATCCTTGTGATATTGCTATTGATACTGTTAAGCATGCCGTATATGATGCAACTGCTGCTGCTCCTGCTGGTATGGGCGGCCGTGGTGGAATGATGAATGGTGGTGGTCGTGGTTTAGATAAGCCTGCAGTAAATGCGTTTGAGGATATTTCAAAAATCAGAAACAAGCAAGACAAATCAATTGTTTTCTTAACAGATGCTGATACAACTTTACGTGATTTTTATTGGAGATATGATCGTGGATTAGAGCCATATGATTCAGTAACAAAACAACCAGCTCCATCTTTTGGTGCGCCAACTGTTTTAACTGATGAAGAAAAAGCAAAATATGCAGATGCTAATTTGTATGAAATTACTTTCTTAAACAAAGGTGGATTGGTTATGCCAATTATTGTTGAATTCACTTTTGCAGATGGTAGTAAAGAAACAAAACGTTTACCTGCTCAAATTTGGAGAAAGAATGAAAACAAGGTAACAAAAGTATTCTTGACCAATAAAAAAGCAGTTTCTATTAAATTAGATCCAATGCGTGAAACGGCTGATATTGATGAGTCAAACAATAGCTGGCCAAATGTTGCTGAGCCAAGTAAGTTTACTTTGTTCAAAACAAAATCAGTTGGTCGTGGTCAATCAGTTGGAGTATCTCCAATGCAAGCCGCAGCTACTAAAAAATAATCAACTAAGTTTGATACATAAAAAAGCCCTTGAAAATTCAAGGGCTTTTTTATTGCTATAGGTTATGCGAATTAGTTATTCTTATTTCTCTAAACTATGCGCAGCAGACTTGTAGTTTTTCCATTTAGTAATAGCTGCTTGAATATCGTTTGGAACTTCACTTTCAAAACGAATCATTTCATTTGTAGTAGGATGTACAAAGCCTAATGTTGCAGCATGTAATGCGCATCTAGGACAGGCTTCAAAACAATTGTCAACAAATTGCTTGTACTTAGTATAAATGGTTCCTTTTAAAATTCTATCTCCACCATATTCATTGTCATTAAATAAAGTGTGACCTATATGTTTCATGTGCACACGAATCTGATGTGTACGTCCTGTTTCTAGAATACAAGAAACGAGGGTAGTGTAATTGTATCGCTCAATTACTTTATAATGTGTAATGGCATGTTTGCCAACTTCGCCCTCAGGATAGGCATCAAACATTTTTCTAAAAGTTTTGTGGCGTGCAATATGAGCCACTACCGTTCCTTCATCCTGTTCTATATCACCCCAAACTAAGGCAACATATTTTCGCTCTACTGTATGATTAAAGAATTGCTTTGCTAAATGACTAGCAGCTTCGGCTGTTTTTGCTAATACAATTAAGCCCGTAGTATTTTTATCAATTCTGTGTACCAATCCAAATCTTGGCAATACTTCCTCGTTTAAATTAGGGTTCTGAGAAAGTAAATGATAAGCTACGCCATTTAATAAGGTGCCAGTGTAATTTCCAATACCCGGGTGCACCACCATATTGGCAGGTTTATTAATCACCATTACGGCATCATCTTCATATACAATATCTAAATCCATTTGCTCGGGCTTTAATTCCGTGTATTCTGGATTTACATAACTCATATAAGTAACTTCATCACCTGGTCTTGTACGATAATTGCTTTTTACTACTTTTCCGTTCACCGTTAAAAAGCCCCCTTCAATACCATTTTGTAATTTGCTGCGCGTCATGCCTTCAATGCGCATTTGCACCCATTTATCTATACGCATGGGCTCTTGACCTTTATCTACCATAAAAGTCAGTTTCTCGTATACTTCCTCGTTATTTTCGTCTTGTATTAATTCTTGTTCGGTTGACATGTTGCAAAAGTAGGATATTGCTGCTTAGTTTGTAACTTTGTTGTATGCGCCAACAAGTATATTTTGAGGATTTAGGTATAAAATCATATCAACCCACTTGGGATTATCAGGAGGAGCTCTTGGCTAAAAATACCCAAATCAAATCTGTGGCTAGGGAAAAGGAGGAAGATGTAAAGCAAACCGCTACCGAGCATAGATTGTTATTTGTGGAACACCCACCCGTTTTTACTTTAGGGAAGAATGGAAAAAGAGAGCATATATTAGTCTCAGAAGAACATTTACAAAAATTAGGCATTGAGTTTTTTCATATCAATAGAGGAGGAGATATTACCTATCATGGGCCACAGCAAATTGTAGGTTATCCCATTTTGGATTTAGATAAATTCAAGACCGACCTTGGTTGGTATTTAAGAAGTTTGGAGCAAGTAATTATTGATACCATTGCAGAGTATGGTTTAATAGGAGAAAGAAGTGCCGGCGAGACAGGTGTTTGGTTGCAACCCAATGATCCTTTTATGGCAAGAAAAATTTGTGCCATGGGTATTAAATGTAGCCGTTGGGTAACCATGCATGGTTTTGCTTTAAATGTGAATCCTGATTTAACACATTTTGAATATATTGTTCCTTGTGGCATACAAGGTAAAACGGTTACTTCCTTAGAAAAAGAATTAGGCTATAAAGTGAATTATGAGGAAGTAAAAGATAAAATCAAAAAACATTTTAAATTGATTTTTGATTGTGATTTGATAGAGGGCTAGTGAATTACAAGCTAATAAATAAAATGCGAGTGAATTAAAAGTTCAATTAGTCTTTTAAAATTGTAATGTTCCTTTGGCTAAAGATCTATTCCCTTGCAAACCCCCGCTGTGTATGACTAAAACACGGCTATTAGGTTTAAAATAATTTTGTTTTATTAATTCGTTAACTGCAAAAAATACTTTGCTCGTATATACAATATCCGTGGGGATATTGCAGTGATCCCATAATAAGTTCATGAAATCAATTTGTTGTTTTGTAGTTTTTGCATAGCCTCCTTGATGAAAATCATGAAATAAAGTGAAGTCTGCCTCTTTATTAATTAATAGTTCTCGAATTTCATTTTCGACACTGCCTTCGTTTTTTAAAACAGGGATTCCAATAATTTTTTGATGCGCTTTTGCTGCATTTATTATGCCTGCAATCATCGTTCCAGTACCCACTGCACAAATAATATAATCGTATTTTTCAATGCGGCTAAATGTTGCTGTGTTATTTTGGGAAGTCTCAACATCTGTTAAAATGGTGGCAGCTCCTTTTGCACCTATAACTCCATAACCGCCTTCATCTACATAATAAATTGCTGGGTTTTGCATTTTGGAATGCGTTTCGAGCATTTCGTTTTTCAAGCTTTGAAAATCTTGTCTTCCTAAAAAAATAAGCTCCATTCCATAATTGATAGCTTCCTGTAATGTAGTTGTAATGGGTTCTCCTTTATTTGATCTTACGTATCCAATGGAGTGTAAGCCATTCAATTTTGAGGCATAGGCAAGTGCCACTAAATGGTTGGAGTAGGGGCCACCAAAACTTGCTAAATTGGAAACCTTCTTTTCTAGAGCATCCTGTATATAATACCTGAGTTTATACCATTTATTGCCACTAATAATGGGGTGGATTTGGTCCAGCCTCAGTGTTTCTACGGTAATTGCAGCAGTACTTAATAAGTGCACATTTTCTATGGTTGGACTGGGGAACAAATTGATAATTATTGTGATATTTATTAAGTGAAATCGGTTATTTTTGCGTGCTGTATTTTATAAAAATACAAAATAAAAACTTTGAACAATGAGTGCACCTACATTAGTAATATTGGCTGCGGGAATGGCAAGTAGATACGGAAGTCAAAAGCAAACAGAAGGCTTTGGACCTAATGGCGAAACCATTATGGATTATTCTATCTATGATGCAATGAGAGCAGGATTTGGGAAAGTAGTGTTTATTATTAGAGAAGATTTTGCTGAGCCTTTTAAAGCCATTTTTGAACCAAAATTGAATGGTAAAATTGCTACTGAATATGTTTATCAAGCTTTGAATAAATATACCGAAGGTAAATTGGTAAATCCAGAGCGTACAAAACCTTGGGGTACTGCACATGCCGTTTTATGTACAAAGGGCGTGGTGAATGAGCCATTTGCTGTTATTAATGCAGACGATTATTATGGAAAGGAAGCATTTCAACAAGCATATCAATTTTTGACAAATGATTGTAATGATAAAACCTATTGCATACTTGGTTACGAGTTGGCAAATACATTAAGTGAAAATGGTACAGTGAGTCGTGGCGTATGCAGTGTTGATGCACAAAATACTTTGACTCAAATTAATGAGCGTACAAAAATTTACAGAAAAGACGGTCAGATTGTTTTTGAAGAAGAAGGTGTTGAAACTCCATTAACAGAGGATACCAGAGTGAGTATGAATTTTATGTGCTTTGCCCCTAATTTTATTGATTTGTGTGAGCAAGAGTTTAATTCATTTTTAGATAAGCAAGGAATGGAATTAAAGTCTGAGTTTTATATTCCCTATGTAACTGGACAGTTTTCAACCTTAGGGTTGGGAGATGTAAAAGTTATTCCTACGAATGCAAAATGGTTTGGAGTTACTTATAAGGAAGATGCTCCTTCGGTAAAAGCAAGTATTGATGCATTGGTTAATGCGAATGTATATCCTGCGAAATTGTGGTAGACAATAATTAATTGTAAGATCGAATATTGAAGATGAAGTTTTTCATGTCTCCAATTTGTTTCTTTCTATCACCGCTTTTACTAGCACTCATATTTTTTGCAATATGAACTGCTTTTTCATTTGATTGCTCTTTTTGTGCAGCTTCGATTAAATCAAATATTTTAGAAGACTTAATTGCAAAGGCAACACCTTCGGCTTGTTTTTGTCTTGTATTAATAATACCAATGATCTCTGCATTATTATTAAAAATAGGTGCCCCAGAATATCCAGGATTAGCACTTATTTGAATTTGATATGCATTGCTATCTCCTTCAAAACCAGATTGAGCACTTAAATAACCCTTACCATAAACAATATCATTGTCATTTCTTGGATAGCCTAATGTATAAATCTCTTCTCCTAATTCAGTTGCTTTTTTGCGAATAGAATAAGGTATTGATTTTGGTTGGTTAAAATCGGAGTCAATAATTTTTAATAAAGCCAAATCCACAGATTTATCTGCATAAACAATAGTGGCATTTAATTCCTGCCCTAAGCTATTAATAACAATAGCTCCGTTTCCTTTTAAAACGTGGGCATTAGTGATAATATATCCTTTTGTATCAATTAAAAAGCCAGAACCACCACTTAATAATTTGGCATTTTCTGGCAACTTCGTTTTTACTTCATTTAAAATATGACCCTGAACCTGTTGATTTTTCTTGATCACTTCAATGGCTTTGCTTAATTGTAAAACCTGAGATCCGTTTAAGCTAGGAGAAAAGTACATCACTAAAGTAGAAGTAAACAAAGCAATAAATCCACCTACTGTTGCAGCAATGGCGGTTACTTTTTTGTACTTACTCCAAAGCTGAATTACTTTAAACTTAGTTGATTGCTCATCAATTGGAGCCCATTCTCCAGCATTGTATAAATTGTTGAATGTATCAGCAGAAAGCTTTGAAAAATTCTTTCTATTTGCGTAGTTGCCCATTTCATGTAAAAACATGTCATGTTCTACTACCATTTGATCAATTTCGGGAGTTTCTTTGCGGATGGTTTCAAATTGCGCAGCCTCACTCGCCGACATTTCGCCTGCTAAGTATCTTTCGATCGCCTCTAATAACTGAATATCATCCAACTGTTTCATAATCTTAATCTCCTATATTATACTGCGAAAAGAAAAGCTTCTTTAATCGCATCAAACATTTATATTTTTGGTTTTTAGCGTTGTCTGAATTGGTGTATCCAAACTCTGCTGCCAACTCCTGCATCCCTTTTTTGTTCAAATAGTACCCTTCCAACAAACTCTTACAAGGCTCACCCAAACTATTTAAAGCTCGATCCATGATGGCATAGGCAGCATCTTTTTTCTCAAATACCTCCATATCCGTTTCTACCGAAATACTCTCTTCCTGGGAGCTTAAAGGAGTACTATACTTGCCCATTTGTTGTAAACGCTTGAGCCACAAGTGCTTACAAATTGAAAACAAGTAGGTTTTAATTTGACAGGTAAGGGTGAAAGATTCGCTTTGAACCTTTTCGTATAAGGTGATCATTGCTTCTTGAAAAACATCCCTTGCATCGTCAAATGAGCCATTATTGTTTTCGATGAAGTGCTGAATAGTGCTAAAATGATTTTTATAAAGCGTTTCAACCGCTTTAGAGTCATTATTAGCCAACCCTTTTAAAAGGGCAATTTCATTGTATTCAGCTTTCAAGATATTAATACTTAGGTAGGGCAAAAGTAACCCAATTTGATTAGATAATATTTTTTTTGAAAATTTTAGAAGGGGGCGGGTTACTTTTTATTCGTTTCGGTATTAAGATTATAAATAAACAATTAAAACCTTTCCAAATGAAAAAAGTATTTGCAATTTTCGCTATCGCTGCATTAGCTGCTTGTGGTGGTGCTTCAACTGAAGTTAAAGCTGATTCTACTGCTGCTAAAGCTGACACAGCTGCTGTAAAAGTTGATTCAACTAAAGTTGATTCTGCTGCAGTTAAAGTTGATTCTGCTGCTAAGAAGTAATTAAACTAATTGGACTATTGGTCCAAATGAGGGAAACCTCGTTTAAAAGCTTGCCAACCAATAGTTATTCGAACAATTTTCATATGGCAAGCAATCGTTAGAGCCGCCCTGTTTCCACAGGGGGGCTTTTTTTATTCTAGGCCCTTAAAGAATTTAGGGCCTAGAATAAAAACTCTAAAGATTTGGAAGTTCCGTGAGGAACTTCTTTTTTCAATGCCTTTTAAAGAATTTAAAGGGTCAAATAAAAAATCTAAAGATTTGGAAGTTCCTCTCGGAACTTCTTATGCTTAATGCTAGTGGTTTGTTGCAAACAACAAAATCAATTCCAAAAGGATAATGTAACTAACGCATGCAAATAATACTTGTCCAACTTCTTTACTCATAATGGGTATTTTTTTCAAAATTATAAAATTTCCAGGCGAATCCAAAAGTCTTTAATACGAATAATTGTTAGTAAAATGTAAAAAACTTTGTGTTTTTAGGCTAAAATCGGGCATTTTAGCCTATATTTGTATCACGATGAAAGCAAATAGCAACTGGTTTTACTTTTTCTTTTATTTCTACTTTAATCAAAGTAGCCGGGTAGTATTTGTAAAAGCTTAAACGAAATAACTAAACATACAATCCCGGCCAAAACAGCCGGGATTTTTTATTAAAAATATTTGAACAAGAAAGTATTAGGATAAGGATGAATAAAAAAGTGACGATACAAGGATACGAAGGTAGTTTCCACCAAGTGGCAGCAAGACAGTTTTATGGAAAGACTGTTGAGGTGATTACTTGTGATACGTTTAGGGAAGTCGTAAAAATTGGCGCAGATCCTAAACAATCCGATGGTGCTGTGATGGCAATTGAAAATTCCATTGCTGGTAGTATTTTACCTAATTATAACTTATTGCAAAAAAGCAATCTGCAGGTAATTGGGGAAGTATACTTATCCATTAGTCAAAACTTATTGGTGAATCCTGGGGTTAAACTTTCAGACATCAAGGAAGTGCATAGTCATCCAATGGCTATTTTACAATGTTTGGATTTTTTAGAACAACATCCTTACAAATTAGTAGAGTCTGAGGATACTGCGTTAAGTGCAAAGATGGTGCATCAGCATAAAAGTAAACATGTTGCTGCTATTGCTAGCAAGTTGGCAGCGCAGTTGTATAACTTGGAAGTTATTGCTCCTGACATTCATACTTTGAAAAATAATATAACGCGCTTTTTAATTTTAGTTCCAGCAAAAGCAAAGGTTGAAATTAAAGACGCTAATAAAGCATCTATCTATTTTCAAACAGATCATTCTAAAGGAATTCTTTCCAAAGTGTTGGCAAAGATTGCACAGGGTGGAGTGAATTTGAGCAAGTTGCAAAGTATGCCTATTCCAGGCAGTACTTTCAAGTATGGATTTTATGCAGATTTAGAATTTGAAAATAATAAACAAATTGAAAAAGTATTGGAGGCAGTAAAATGCATGACCAATAGTTTTAAAGTTTTTGGATTGTATAAAAAAGGTAAAGTTGTAAAAGGCTAATTATGAACCTAACATTATCAAATAGATTAGAGGGTATTGGTGAATATTATTTCGCTACCAAACTGCGTGAAATTGATGAACTCAATAAAGCAGGTAAGCAAATAATTAATTTGGGAATTGGAAGTCCCGATTTACCACCACATCCATCTGTGTTGGCTACCTTAAATGAGGAAGCTGCAAAAGATAATGTTCACGGTTATCAATCCTATAAGGGCTCTCCAGTTTTGAGAGAAGCTATTGCCGAGTGGTATAAAAAGTATTATCATGTTGATAATATTAATCCAGCAACAGAAGTGCTTCCATTACTAGGGAGCAAGGAAGGGATCATGCATATTTGTATGACCTATTTAAATGCAGGTGATCAGGTGTTAATTCCAAACCCAGGTTATCCTACATACACAAGTGCAGTTAAATTAGCAGGGGGCACTCCGCTATACTATGAGTTGACTGCCGAGCACAATTGGGCGCCTGACTTTGAAAATCTAGAAAAGACAGATTTATCAAAAGTGAAATTGATGTGGGTGAACTATCCACACATGCCTACAGGTCAAATGCCAACTAAAGCACTCTTTGAAAAATTAGTGGCATTTGGTAAGCAGCATCAAATATTAATTTGTCATGACAATCCTTATGCTTTCATTTTAAATGATCAACCGGAAAGTTTATTATCGGTGGAAGGAGCAAAAGAAGTGGTGATTGAATTAAACTCTTTAAGCAAAAGCCAAAACATGGCAGGTTGGAGAGTAGGTATGTTGATTGCTGCCGAAGAAAGAGTCAACGAAATATTAAGATTTAAATCCAACATGGATAGTGGTATGTTTTTACCAGTGCAATTAGCAGCGGCAAAAGCATTAAGCTTAGATAAATCTTGGTATGATTCAGTAAATCAAGTTTATACCGAACGTCGCCAAAAAGTGTATGAATTATTAGACACATTAAATTGTGCATATTCAAAACAACAAGTAGGGATGTTTGTTTGGGCTAAAATTCCAGCCACATATAAAGATGGATATGCATTAAGCGATAAGGTGTTGTACGATGCGAATGTCTTTATTACACCTGGTGGCATTTTTGGTTCGGCAGGTAATAATTACATCCGTGTGAGCTTATGCGGTTCAATGGAGAAATTTAATGAAGCAATTAAAAGAGTGAAAGCATGCGTTTAGCAGTAATTGGTATCGGATTGATTGGAGGTTCATTGGCATTGTCTTTGAAAAAGAAAGGCTTTGTTTCCAATGTAATTGGCGTGGACAATAATCTCGACCACCAAGCCGAAGCATTGCGTTTAGGTATTGTAGATGAAATTATGACATTGGAAGATGCTGTAAAATTATCTGACATCATTGCCATCGCAACGCCGGTGAATATTGCTGAAAAACTATTGCCTTCGGTTTTAGATTTAGTTGACCAACAAGTCGTTTTTGATTTAGGATCCACCAAAGAAGCAGTTGCGCAGATAGCCAGTGCGCACGCAAAAAAAGGAAGATTTGTTCCAACACATCCCATGTGGGGAACGGAGTTTAGTGGTCCTAGTGCTGCACAAAGCGATGCTTTTGAAAATAAAGCAACGGTAATATGCAATAAGGAACAAGTAGATGCGGATGCGCTATTGACAGTAGAACGTTTGTATACAACTTTAGGAATGCATATTGTTTCCATGAATGCTACTAAGCATGACATTCATGTGGCTTATGTGAGTCATATCTCACATATCACTTCTTTCGCATTGGCTAATACCGTGTTGGAGAAGGAAAAAGAATCGGATAATATATTCGAGTTAGCGAGTGGTGGTTTTGATAGCACTGTGCGTTTGGCAAAATCCAACGCAGCAACATGGGTGCCCATCTTTATGCAAAACAAGGAGAATGTATTAGACGTTTTAAATGAGCATATCAGTCAGTTAAGAAAGTTCAAGTCTTGTTTGGAAAAAGAAAACTTTGAATATTTATCAGACTTGATTGAGAATGCAAATGGCATCAAACGCATTTTAAAATAAAATGCGGATTAAAGAAAAGTAAAAACAACAAAATGAAGAAGACAGAAGATATGGAAGTTAAAAATGAATTGATTGAAGCAGTAAAGACAAAAATGACATTTGCTGAATTAGGGGTGAATGAGCAATTGGTAAAATCAGTTACAGAATTAGGATACACACACGCAACAGAAATTCAAGAGCGTTCAATTCCGGTATTAATTAGCGGAACAAAAGATTTTATTGGTTTAGCGCAAACAGGTACAGGTAAAACTGCAGCTTTTGGTTTGCCATTGATTCAATTAATTAAAACAGCCGATAAACATCCACAAGCATTGGTGGTATGTCCTACACGTGAATTGTGTATGCAAATTGTAAATGAAATTAACTTGTTTAAAAAACACGTTTCAGGTTTACAAGTATTGGCAGTATACGGTGGTACATCAATCGGAATGCAAATTAGAGATTTAAAAAGAGGGGTGCAAATTGTAGTCGCTACACCAGGTCGTTTAATTGACTTGATTGAGCGTAAAGCAATCAACTTAGAACAAATTGAATATGTAGTATTGGATGAGGCAGATGAAATGTTAAACATGGGATTCCAAGATGACATTGAATTTATTTTAAAGAATACACCTAACCGTGAAAGCATTTGGTTATTTAGTGCAACCATGCCACCAGAAATTAGAAAAGTGAGCAAGCGTTACATGAAAGAACCAGTGGAAGTTACTATTGGTAAAGTGAATGCGACTAATAAAAGTATTGATCACCAATATTATTTAACCTCGGCGCAACACCGTTATGAAACTTTAAAACGTATCATTGACTTTAACCCAGGTATCTATGGTATCATCTTTACACGTACTAAAGCGGATGCACAAGAAATTACGCAGCGTTTAACGCGTGAAGGATATGATATTGATGCATTACACGGCGACTTAACGCAACAACAACGTGATAAAGTAATGGGTCAATTTAGAGATAAAACTTTACAGTTATTAATTGCTACGGACGTTGCAGCTCGAGGTATTGACGTAAAAGGAATTACACACGTAATTAACTACGAATTACCAGATGATGTGGAAGTATACACACACCGAAGTGGTCGTACTGGTCGTGCGGGTAGTCATGGTAATTGTATTTCAATTGTACACTCTAGAGAGTCTTACCGTTTACGTCAAATTGAAAATATCAATAAATGTACTTTCCACAAATTGGATATTCCAAGTGGTAAAGATGTTTGTAGAAAACAGTTTTTCCATTTAATGGATAAGTTAATGTCTACCGATGTAAGTCATGGTGATTATGAAACTTATGTTCCAATGTTGGCAGAAAAATTTGCTGATATGAGCAAGGAAGAAATTTTAACACGCTTTGCAGCTTTAGAGTTTAACCGTTTCTTAAGTTATTATGAAAATGCACAAGACTTAAATATTCGCGCTGCTGAAAAAGGTCGTCGTGATGTAGGTGGTATGCAGGATCGTAATCGTGAAAGAGGACGTAACGAATATTCAGATCGTCGAAGTGGTGGAGATCGCTCTAATGATCGCGGAGATCGTGGTGGTGATAGAGGAGACCGTGGCGATGGCCGTGGACGTAGCGCAAATCGTGCTGCTGCAGGATCTACTCGTTTGTTTGTAAATCTTGGTACTAAAGACGGTTTTTATAAAGCTAGTTTCTTACAGTTTGTTTTAGACATGAGTGACTTGAAAAAAGAAGTGCTTGGTAAAATAGACATGAGAGATATGAATAGCTGGATTGAAATTGAATCAAGTGCTGCTAAAAAAATGATTAGTGCAATTGATGGCAAGAGCTATAAGGGTCGTCGTATTCGTATGAACGATGCAGATAGTGGCGGTCCAAGAGGTTTTAATAAAAACGAAGGATAAAAAATACTAAATGGGTCCTTGATAAATGATCGAGGACTCATTTTTAAATTTTGAAAAATAAAATAAATACTTAATACTAAAATTGGTTAAAAATGGGAACCTTAACTGAACAACAACAAAAAGTAAGCGCATTATTAAAAAAAGCTCCATTGATTATCTCTGGTCCTTGTAGTGCCGAAACCGAAGAACAAGTAATGGCCACTGCAAAAGGATTAGCAGCAACAGGCAAAGTAGATATTATGCGTGCAGGTATCTGGAAACCAAGAACTCGTCCTGGAAGTTTTGAAGGGATTGGTACGAAAGGTTTACCATGGTTACAGCAAGCAAAAAAAGAAACGGGTATGCCGGTTGCAGTGGAAGTTGCAACAGCAAAACAAGTGGAAGATGCTTTGCATTTTGATGTGGATGTTTTATGGGTAGGTGCGCGTACTACTGTGAATCCTTTTAGTGTGCAAGAAATTGCAGATGCATTAAGAGGCGTTAAAGTTCCGGTTTTAATTAAAAATCCATTGAACCCAGATTTGGAATTATGGGTAGGTGGTATGGAGCGTATTGCAAAAGCAGGTATCGAAGATTTAGGATTAATCCATAGAGGATTTAGTTCTTATGGAAATACAGAATATCGTAACGCACCTATGTGGCATTTAGCTATCGAAATGAAGCGTCGTTTCCCTAATGTTCCAATGATTAATGACCCTTCTCATATTTGTGGTCGTCGCGACATTTTACAAGCAGTAGCGCAACAAGCGATTGACTTAGATTTTGATGGTTTAATTATTGAATCACATGTGGATCCTGACAATGCATGGAGTGATGCGAAACAACAAATTACACCAGAAGTATTAAAGTCCATGTTGGATAGCATGCATTGGAGAAAAGAGGACGTTAAAAACGAAGACTTCCATAGTGCTTTAGAAAAATTCCGTCAACAAATTAATCAGTTAGATGATGAATTGTTACAAGTATTATCTACACGTATGAAAGTGGCTCAAAAAATTGGTGAATACAAAAAGAATAATGAGATCACTATTTTACAAACCAATCGTTGGAATGAAATTTTAGATCGTGCTGTATCTAAAGGAAATAAATTAGGATTAAGTGATGAGTTTGTTACTAAATACATGGACGCTATTCATATGGAAAGTATCAATCATCAAAACAAAATAATGAATAGCTAGTTGTAAAACGAAGCTTCATAAATATTTGAAAGATGAAAAATTGGAAGGTTAAATTTTCGAGTGCTACAGTGACATTTGTGTTAGATGGCAAATTTTCAGCTATTGATAAAATGGTTGATAAATCTCAGGCAATCTATATTACAGATGAAAATGTATATGCTTTGCATGAAAAGAAATTCAAGGGTAAAAAAACCATTGTAATTCCTTCGGGCGAAGAACATAAGCATCAAGCAACTGTAGACTTTATCATTGAAGCCTTACTCAATTTTGGTGCCACAAGACAAGCCGTATTGATTGGTGTTGGTGGTGGAGTGGTTACTGATATGGTAGGTTATGTTGCCGGTGTTTACATGCGTGGAGTAGCAGTAGGTTTTGTTCCTACTACTATACTTGCCATGGTAGACGCTTCTATTGGCGGTAAAAATGGTATTGATGTTGGATTGTATAAAAACATGGTTGGCTTAATTAGACAACCTCAGTTTTTAGTTTACGATTTTGACTTTTTACAAAGTTTACCAACACACCAATGGGAAAACGGCTTTGCAGAAATTATCAAACATGCTGCCATTAAGGATGCAGCAATGATGAAGGAATTAGCTGCCCATGATATTGCCTATTATCAAAAAAATAAAAAAGCTTTGGCTGCGCTCATTGAAAAAAATGTGCAGATAAAAGTGAAAGTGGTTCAAAAGGACGAGTTTGAAAAAGGTGATCGTAAGTTGCTCAATTTTGGACATACCCTAGGACATGCTATTGAAAATGAACATGCATTATTACATGGGCATGCCATTAGTATTGGAATGGTGTATGCTGCTAAAATTTCACAGGTATTGCAAGACTTTAATGGTGTTGGTTTATTGGTGGAAACATTAAAGCGATACGGCTTACCAACTACTATGCATTTTGATATTGATGCAGCCATGGAAGTGATGCAGAAAGATAAGAAAAATGCAAAAGCAGGTATGCAATATGTATTGTTGAACAAAATTGGTAAAGCAGTTTACGAAACAGTGCCTATGAAAACATTGTATAAATTGATAAAATTGTATTCATAAAATGATTGCGATTGTACATCCAGGAAAATTAAAAGGGGCACAGATTGCTCCAGCAAGTAAGAGCAGTATGCAAAGAGCATGTGCTGCTGCATTATTGCATGTGGGCGAAACGATCATTTTAAATCCAGGTCATTCCAATGACGATTTAGCAGCTTTAGATGTGATCCAAAAATTAGGAGCACAAGTAGAGAAGCTAAATGATAAAATTAAAGTTCAATCCAAAGGGGTGGCGCCGGTAGGTCCTGAAATGAATTGTGGCGAAAGCGGTTTAGGAATCAGAATGTTTACACCTATTGCGGCTTTAAGTAGTCAATCTATCACTATAAATGGCAAAGGAAGTTTAGTAAAACGTCCAATGCATTTTTTTGATCAGATATTCCCAGCATTAGGGGTAACTATTCATTCTCAAAATGGATTTTTACCCATTCAAATTCAAGGTCCATTACAAGCACCGGCTAGTATCACTGTAGATGGCTCTTTGAGTTCACAATTTTTAACGGGTTTGTTAATGGCCTATGCTGCAAGCGATGCCAAGGATGCAGTGATTAAAGTATTGGATTTAAAAAGTAAGCCATACATTGATTTGACCTTGGCTGTTTTAAATGCTTTTGGTTGGAAAGTGCAACATGATAATTATGAATCTTTTACTTTCTTACCGCACGAACCTTTAAAAGAAAAAATAGAATATACGGTGGAAGGAGATTGGAGTGGTGCAGCATTTTTATTAGTTGCTGGTGCCATTGCAGGTCCAATTATTGTAAAAGGATTGCAAATGGATTCTACGCAGGCTGATAAAGCGGTGATGCAAGCATTGCAAAATGCAAATGTTTCAATCGCATTACATGCAGACGGAATTCAAATTGGTTCGGCCGAAGGAGATGCATTAAGGGCATTTGAATTTGATGCTACGGACTGTCCTGATTTATTTCCACCATTAGTGGCACTTGCTGCGGCTTGTATAGGTGTCTCAGAAATTAAAGGAGTAAGTAGATTGGCTCATAAGGAAAGTGACAGAGGTTTAACTTTACAAACTGAATTTGCGAAGCTGGGCGTTCAAATTGATTTAGAAGGTGATATCATGAAAATACATGGTGGTGGTGAAATTAAAGGAGCCGAGGTATTTTCTCAGCATGATCATCGAATTGCCATGGCCTGTGGAGTGGCTGCATTAATTGCGAATGCGCCGGTAAAAATCACTGAGGCTGAAGCAATTAACAAATCCTATACTGACTTTTTTGATCATTTGGTTCAACTGGGTGGTAAGGTTGTGATTGAATAGAGGTTTTAGAAAGCGATTAGTAGGTTAGATGATAATTTGGTAATAGAAAATTCTTAACTTGTAATATTAAGATTAACATGAATAGTTTTGGAACCTTATTTAAAGTACAAATTTTAGGCGAGTCACATGGTGCCTGTGTAGGTATTGTAGTAGACGGATGTCCTGCAGGTTTGCCATTGGTAGTAGCGGATTTTGTTACCGATATGGAGCGTCGTAAAGGAGGTAAGCAAAAAGGGACTACGCCAAGACAAGAGGACGATATGCCTATTTTTAAATCAGGTTTATTTAATGATACGACTACAGGTGCGCCGATTATGATGTTATTTGAAAATAATAATACACGTAGTGGTGATTATGAGAAGCAAAGAGCAGTACCTCGTCCAGGTCATTCTGATTTTACAGCGCATCATAAATTTGGTGGCTTTGAAGATTTTAGAGGAGGAGGCCATTTTAGCGGTCGTTTAACAGCAGCTTTAGTAGGAGCGGGTGTGATTGCGAAAAAATTATTAAAAGATATTTCGGTTGAAGCACATATTGTAAGTATTGGTGGCGAAACAGATTTGGAAAAAGGTTTGCAAAAAGCAATTGATCAAAAAGATAGTGTGGGTGGTATTGTTGAATGTGTGGTGAAAGGTTTGCCTATAGGTTTGGGAGAACATTTTTTTGATTCTGTAGAATCTTTAATTAGCCACGCTGTATTTGCCATCCCTGCCATCAGAGGGATTGAATTTGGCACAGGTTTTGCAGCTGCATCTATGTTTGGAGTAGATCACAATGATCCTATCTTAGACGAAACTGGTAAAACTAAAACAAATCATGCAGGTGGTGTAGTAGGTGGGTATACCAATGGTAATGATTTGGTTTTCAGAATTGCCGTTAAGCCCACATCATCTACTCCTAAGGATCAAACCACTTGGAATTGGGAAACCAATGAACAAGAAGTGTTTTCTGTAAAAGGAAGGCATGATCTATGCATTGCATTAAGAGTGCCCGTTGTGTTGGAAGCGGTGACTGCGATTGTGCTTGCAGATTTAATGTTATTGGAACAAAAAATTCCAAGAATATTGAAATAGGAATTAAAAAAGAATAAAAAAGAATTTAAACCAATAGATAAAATTAGTTTAAAATAAAAAAAATTAAAAAAAAATGGAAAGCGAATACATATACCATGTGACTACTCAAAAAGAGTGGGAGCAAGCAAAAATAAATGGGGAATATAAGCCTGCAGGCTATGAGCAAGATGGATTTATTCATTGTTCAGTTGAAAAGCAAGTAGCTGGCGTATTAGACCGTTTTTACAAAGGTCAGACCGGATTAATTAAATTGAAAATTGAAAAATCGAAAGTAAGTCGTCCTGTTTTATTTGAACTAGCGGTTGATTTAGATGAATTGTTTCCTCATATTTACGGCACTTTAAATTTAGATAGCGTTGTTGAAGTAATTAATATTGGATAATGAAAAATGTATTATTCATATTATTTTTCTTGTTACTTGCGCCCTTTTTAAAAGCACAAGATCATTACGGAATAAATCCATTTGTTGAAAACTGTATTGATAGTGGCTTGATAAAAAAATATCATCGACTCATTGATACTAATAAAATTAAAATTGAATTTAAAAAGGTGACTGGTAAGGCTACTTTTTATAGTGCCAATTTACACGGTACCAATACCACAAAAGGGGAGCGTTATAAAAACAATAAATATACCGCAGCATCTAATATTTTCATGCTAAACTCAATAGTAAGAGTTACTAGTATGAAAAATGGAAAATCTGTACTCGTTAGGATTAATGATAGAATGCATCCTTCGATGTTAAGAAAAGGCAGGGTGATAGATTTAAGTGGTGTTGCAGCTAAAAAATTAGCGATGAGTAATAAAGGTGATGGAATTGTAAAAGTAGTTATTGAGGCTGTAGATAAGAGCGAGAAGAATCCAAAAAATGAAAAGTAGAATTATAAATTAATATATATATAAATATGAAAAAAATAGTACAAATCATAATGT
>Ga0007825_1000105_pt1 | contig 26651 bp, 23 predicted proteins | sample CryBogCBE13Jul09_FD_71229 | JGI IMG/M metagenome (GOLD analysis project Ga0007825, IMG submission 71229) | Freshwater microbial communities from Crystal Bog, Wisconsin, USA - CBE13Jul09 | ecosystem: Environmental > Aquatic > Freshwater > Lake | place: Crystal Bog, Wisconsin, USA | collected... | reverse complement strand
TCATTCGGAATATAGCTTTGGTCAATGGCAAGGTTTTGTTCAATAACAGGATGACGTCCTGCTTCGATATTTAAAACCGTGTTTTCGGTGATGGTAGGCTTGCAATATTTTTGTGTCTTTGCAATGGATGCAAAACAAATTAAACAATCCAATACGCCAATCCACTGACCATTTTTTTGCAGCAGATTCATTTCTTTTAAAACCTCATCAATCAACCCTTGGTACAATTGAGTTTCAAGGGTTAGTATTTTATCCTCTGCGCCTAAAATCTTTTCTTCATATATTTTTAACTCAGGCGTAATGTAACGCTCTGCAGTGGTTAGTGTTTGTTTACGTATCCACTCGGCAGGCACTTTATCTTTATGCGCATGGGTTACTTCTAAATAATAACCGTACACATTATTGTATCCAATTTTTAAAGAGGAGATTCCTGTAATTTCTGCTTCCTTATTTTGTAGTTGTGTTAAATATTCTTTACCACCACTCGAGATATTTCTTAATTCATCTAATGCTGCATTCACGCCTTCTTTAATAAATCCACCTTTCACAGCAGTTGCAGGAGGTTGTTCAATTAAAGTATCGAATATGGCTTTTTTAGAATGCGCGCAAATGTCTAACTCGCTACTGATATGTTGTAAATAATTATTTTCAATTCCCGAAAGTTCCAATTGAATAGTTTCAATCGCTTCTAATGATTTAGCCAATTGAATAAACTCGCGAGGTTGTAATTTTCGAGTAGATAATTTACTTGACAATCTTTCCAAGTCGCCACAGGATTCAATCAATGCACTGATAGTTTGTGCTTTGTCATGATTTGCCAATAAGGTTTCAACCGCATCCAATCGGTCATTAATTTGCGTAACAGATTGCAATGGAAATATTAACCAACGCTTTAGCAAACGAGCGCCCATGGGGCTCTTGGTGTCATCCATTACTTCCAATAATCCTTTACGATCAGCGCCATTTCCAATTAATTCTAAATTGCGAATGGTAAATTTATCCATCCATAAAATTTCATCTCTATCAATACGACCAATTTTATGTATATGTGAAAGATGCGGATGTTCGGTTTCTTTTAAATAATGCAAAATAGCACCCGCAGCAATAATTCCTTTTGTCAATCCTTCAATACCAAAACCTTTTAAAGAGGTAGTTTGAAATTGTTTAAATAATAAATCGGTTGCGAAGGGTTCATCAAAAATCCAACTATCTAATCCGTAGGTATAAAAACCATTACCAAAGGTTTCCTTAAAACTAGCTTGATAATTTTTAGGATAAAGAATTTCAGCAGGTTGTAAACTTTGTAATAATTTATCTAAATATTCGGTGCTGCCTTCTGCCAATAAAAATTCACCAGTCGTAATATCTAAAAAGGCCACACCACCGTGTTCTTTTTCAACAAAAACAGCCGCTAAGAAATTATTGTTTTTATGTTCTAATAATTTATCGTTGGTAGCAATGCCTGGAGTCAGCATATCAGTTACGCCACGCTTTACAATTCCTTTTACCGATTTTGGGTCTTCCAATTGGTCGCAAATGGCTACACGATAGCCCGCTTTTACCAACTTGTGTAAATAAGTATCTAAAGAGTGGTGGGGGAACCCTGCTAATTCGCTAGAGGATGCCGAACCATTATTTCGTTTTGTTAAGGTAATGCCTAATACTTTTGAAGCAATCACTGCATCTTCCCCAAATGTTTCGTAAAAATCACCCACTCTAAACAACAAAATAGCATCGGGGTATTTTTGTTTAATAGCCCTATGTTGCTGCATTAGAGGAGTTTCTGCACTAGATTTTGCCATGGCAACAAACCTACATAATTTTTTTAATATTCGAAAAGCGTACTTTTGCAGATATGCGCAAACTTACAATGGACGAATTGGGGAGAAAGTCGGTAGCCGACTTTAAAATGGCCAATAAAACGCCAATTGTGGTGGTGATGGACAATATCCGTAGTATGCACAATGTGGGAAGCGTATTTAGAACCTCGGATGGCTTTTTAATTGATGGTATTTGTTTGTGTGGTTTTACTCCGCAGCCTCCGCATAGAGATATTCATAAAACGGCCTTAGGTTCCACTGAAACTGTAGATTGGATGCATTACGAAAACACTACGGATGCAGTAAATGAATTAAAATCCAAGGGGTATAAAGTATATGCCATTGAGCAAACAGAAGGAAGCATTTCTTTAGAAAAATTCAAGGCATTAAATCCTGAAGTTGCCAATTTTCCTTTGGCCTTTGTTTTTGGAAATGAAGTGGACGGAGTAGAAGAGCAAGTCATTACTTTATGTGATGGAGTCATCGAAATTCCGCAATGGGGCATGAAGCATTCATTAAATATTTCAGTGGCCGCAGCTATTGTTTTATGGGAGTTTGTGAGATAGAAGATAATAGTAAAATAGAAAATTAAGATATGAGTGGAGTAAAAAATTATTTGAGTTTGGTGAAATTTTCACATACCATTTTTGCAATGCCTTTTGCATTAATTGGTTTTGTGTTGGGTATAAAACATATGGACGATTTACATACGCCAGAAGAACATGGGATTAAAAAGTTTTTACTGGTTTTGTTATGTATGGTCACTGCAAGGTCCACTGCCATGGCTTTTAACAGGTATTTAGACAGACATTTTGATAAACTAAATCCAAGAACTGCCATTAGAGAAATACCTGCGGGCATCATTAAGGCGGAGAAAGCATTGTTATTTATTATCATCAATGCGAGCATATTTATTGCGGCGACTTTCTTTATTAATCCAATTTGTTTTTATTTATCTCCTGTTGCATTATTTGTGATCTTGTTTTATAGCTACACCAAAAGATTTACTTATTTATGTCATTTGGTTTTAGGGGTAGGGTTATCCTTAGCGCCTATTGGTGCTTATTTAGCTGTCACAGGAAGCTTTGCATTATTACCCTTGTTGTTTTCATTTGCTGTAATTTTTTGGGTAAGTGGGTTTGATGTCATTTATGCATTGCAGGATATTGATTTTGATAAATCTCAATCCTTGTATTCAATTCCAAGTTATTGGGGTTTGAATAGAGCTTTAAATATTGCAAGAGTATTGCATGTTTTTTCAGCAGCATTTATTATTGCAGCTTATTTTGTAGGTGCTTTTCATTTTATTTATCTAGGGGGCATGTTGGTTTTTATTGGAATGTTATTGTACCAGCATAGTATTGTAAAGCCTCATGATTTAAGTAAAGTTAATATTGCATTCATGACTGCTAATGGAATAGCAAGTATTGTGTTTAGTATATTTGTAATTACTGCATTGGTTCTTGAAATATTGGGGAATATTCCTAGTGCAGTTATTCATTAATCTTTCCATTCATGCATTCAATCATTCATCGAAACCTTTTTTAAATTATCAACTTTGGCTAGAATTATTTGTATAGACTACGGCGGAAAAAGATGCGGATTGGCAGTAACCGATCCATTGCAAATTATTGCCACTGCATTAACTACAGTTGCAACTAAAGAGCTATACACTTATTTGGCAGCTTATTTTGCGAAAGAGCCAGTGGAATTAATTTTAATAGGGGAGCCTTTAAATTTGGATGATACGCCAACACATGCTACACCATTGGTTAAGAAGGCCATTGTGGAGTTGGGTAAAAAATTCCCAACTATACCAATTCAAACGGTGGACGAGCGTTTTAGTTCCAAAAATGCAGTGAGGGCCATGGTGGAAATGGGCATGAAGAAAAAGGATCGTCAGGATAAAAAAAATGTGGATCAAATAGCGGCGACCATTCTATTGCAGGAATATTTAACAAATCGTCCCTAATTCGACCTAATCTAAGGGCGTTATTCCTCTTTTATTTCTACCTTTGCGTTTATTACAAAGACCTATTATGATTTTACCTATTGTGGCATACGGTGCTTCCGTTTTAAGAAAAGTGTGTGATCCTATTGAATCCGATTATCCTAATATCAAGGTATTAATTGAGGATATGTGGGAAACCATGTATGAAAGTAATGGAGTAGGTCTTGCTGCGCCACAAATCAATAAGCATATCAGATTATTTGTTGTAGATAGTGCACAAATATTTGCCAATGCCGAGCCCGAAGATGAAACCTATGCAGATGCGCCTGGTATTAAAAGAGCGTTTATAAATGCACAAATTGTAGAGTTAAGTGGAAAGGAGTGGGTATATAATGAAGGTTGTTTAAGTATCCCAAAAATTAGAGAAGATGTATTGCGTCATGAAAATGTAACCCTATCTTATTTGGATGAAAACTTTCAACCGCATACCGAAACTTTTACGGGTATGACCGCAAGAGTTATTTTGCATGAGTACGATCATATTGAAGGCAAATTATTTATTGATTATGTAAAGCCTTTAAAGCGTAAAATGTTGCAGGGTAAATTAAATGATATCAATAAAGGAAAGGTAAGGGTGGATTATAAAATGATTCAACTTAAGTAATGCAATCTTTCAAAAAAATAATATTTGTTTTATGGTTGTCAATAATGATCAGTCCAATCGTCGGACTGTCTCAGGACACCACATTAAAAGATGATGGTTTAAACTTTACTTTGTCTGATGCCATTGTTCGAAATCACTTTGATTATAAAGCTATTTTACAAAGAATAAAAGAGGACACTAGTTTTTATAAAGCCTTCAAAACCCTTCGTACCATTGGGTATACTTCCTATAATCATATCGAGATGAAAAATAAGGAGGCGCGCATGGTAGCGTCTCTTGATAGTAAAACAAGACAAAATCATATTGGTGATTGTAGAACCATGGATGTTTTACAGGAAACTGTTACTGGAGATTTAAGAAAAGCAGATGGCTCCTATAATTACATGACTCCATCGCTGTATGCCAGTTTATTTTTTACCAAAGGACAGGTTTGTGGAGAGACCAATGTAGTAGCAGGTAAAAAAAGAGTAGTGAGTGGCACGGGCATTGAAAAAGCAAAGGAGCAATTAAAAATGTTGTTTTTTAATCCAGGTAAAAAAATTCCGGGTATTCCTTTTGTGGGTAATAAATTGGATTTATATGATGAGTCTGCACATGAATTATACGATTACAAATTAGATTATGTTGAATACCAAGGTCAGTTGGTATATATGTTTGAAGTAAAACCAAAAGTAGATCTTGGATTTTTTGCCAAGAACGATGTGGTCGTGGATCAAATGACTACTTGGTTTAATCCAAAAACTTTAGAAGTGTTGGGACGTAATTATGCATTGTCCTATAAGGCAGGAGTGTATGATTTTAATGTAGCGATGGAAGTGGAGATGACTTATTTTAATGGTCAATTGGTACCTAAAACATTAAGGTATAAAGGAAATTGGGATGTTGCCTTTAAAAAGAGAGAGATAGGTTTATTTACTGCAACCTTATTTGATTTTAACAAAGGAAATTAAACTTGTAAGAACGAAGTTTCAATCAACTTAACTACTTCCACTAAACTTCCCGTCTCTGCAAAAGTCGCAAGCTGTCTATCTGCACCCGTTCCATTTTTAAAGATGTCTTTTACTTTTTCAACATGGTGTCTGCTTCCTAATTCATCTACAACACCATCTACAAATTCAAGTAATTCGTCAATCAATTCAATTACGGGCACTTCTTTTTCTTGACCAAAGTCAATCAACATACCATCAATACCATAACGACTTGCGCGCCATTTATTTTCGTTAATTAAGGCACGTTGATAATTGATGAAATTTATATTTTGACGACGTAATGCGTATATTTTTGCACAGATAGCTTGAAACAATGCAGTAATAGTAATGGTTTCCTGCACAGTCATTGGAATATCACAAATTCTAAATTCGATAGTATTGTAAACAGGATGCACGCGAAGGTCCCACCATATTTTTTTAGCATCGTCAATGCAATTTGTTTTAATGAGCAATTGCACGAAATTATCATAGGCTTCGATGCTTTCAAAGTAATCAGGAATGCCTGTTCTTGGAAACTTATCAAACACTTTTGAACGATAGGATTTGTATCCTGTGTTACGTGATTCCCAAAAAGGGGAGTTGGTACTTAATGCATAAATATGTGGCAGAAAATACCTTGCAGTATTTGCAATATGAATGGCCATTTTGCGGTCTTCCATACCCACATGCACATGGAGTCCAAAAATTAAATTACTACGTGCAGCTTGCTGCAATTCATTTAATAAGTCTTGATATCTTGAGCTGTCTGAAATTAATTGTTTCTCCCATAAACTAAATGGGTGGGTGCCTGATGCTCCAATGCTATATCCAAGATCATTTGCAATTTTGGCAACACCCGTTCTTAAGGATAATATTTCATCAAAAGCCTCGTCGGCATTTTTGCAAATAGCACTTCCTACTTCCACCACCGCCTGGTGCATTTCGGCCTTTATTTTATCCTGAAATATTTTTTGTCCTTCGTTAACAATAGAACGCTGATGGCTTTTTAGTTCCTTGGTAGAAGGGTCTAAAATCATGTATTCTTCTTCTACCCCTATGGTAAATTGTTGTAAGCTAGCCATCGCTATAAAAATAAGCATTTTTTACCATACATAAAAATACCCCCAACACGGCGCCGGGGGTATTGTACGAACTAACAATAATTTGATAGTAATTCGCTCAAGGATTATTAACGATGATAAGAGTTCTCTGTTTCGTTTTCTCTTTCTTTATCATAAGCCTTAATAATAGCTTTTACTAATTTATGTCTTACCACGTCTTCCTCATCTAATTCAATATGCGCAATGCCTTCGATATTTTTTAAAATACGCACTGCTTTTTCTAAACCACTACGTTGGTTACGCGGTAAATCCACCTGTGTAGGGTCACCGGTAATAATGGCTTTGGCATTGGATCCAATACGCGTTAAGAACATTTTAATTTGTAAGTCATTTGCGTTTTGAGATTCATCCAAAATAATAAACGCATTGTCTAAGGTACGACCACGCATGTAAGCCAATGGAGCAATCTCAATGGTGCGTGTAGACATATAATATCCTAATTTATCTGCAGGAATCATATCGTCCAATGCATCATATAAAGGGCGTAAGTATGGATCAATTTTTTCTTTTAAATCACCAGGTAAGAATCCTAAACTTTCACCGGCTTCCACTGCAGGGCGCGTTAAAATAATTTTCTTTACTACTTTATTTTTCAAAGCCCTTACTGCTAAGGCAACCGCAGTATATGTTTTACCGGTACCTGCTGGTCCGATTGCAAAAACAATATCGTTTTTGTCAGCGGCTGTAACCATTTTTTTCTGATTGGCAGTACGCGCTCTAACGGTTTTACCATTAGGGCCAAACACCAATACTTCATTTGGATTTTTGTCTACAAAATTGTCGATTACTTCGGCATCATCGCCGCCCAAAATTTGTTCAAAATAATTTTCAGACAAATGCCCATTGCGTTCCATGTACTGGATGATGAGCGTAATTTTTTCTTTAGCCAATTCAATTTGTTCTGGTGCACCGCTTAGTTTAATTTGGGTGCCTCTTGATAAGATTTTTAAAAGTGGAAACTTCTTTTTTAAAATGTCAAACTTGGAGTTGTTGACACCGAAAAACTCAATTGGGTTTACGGTATCTAAATTGATGATGGTTTCAGTCAATGGATTAGATTTAATTGGTTAGGGTAGTAATTATATCAACTACCACAATTTAATCAAGGAAGTTCAAAAATGCAAGGGCTAAATACGCACAATTGTGAATTACTTAATTGATAACATTAAGTTCATAAAATAGTAAAGATGCGTTAAAACCAAAAGGGGGAACTAGGCGTTCTTTAAAGTAACAATCATCGCCCTTGGATCGGCTGCTTTAAATACCGTGGTTCCTGCTACCAATACGTCGGCACCTGCTTTCACCAAAGCACCAGCATTGTTTTCGGTAACACCACCATCAATTTCAATTAAAGTGGCAGCGCCAGCGTTCACAATAATTTGTTTAAGTGCGCGCACTTTTTCGTAAGTGTGTTCAATAAATTTTTGTCCTCCAAAACCAGGGTTTACACTCATCACACAAACCACATCAATATCCTTAATCACATCTTTTAATAAATCAACCGAACTGTGTGGATTGATAGCAACACCGGCTTTCATGCCCTGTGCTTTTATTTGTTGCAATGTGCTATGTAAATGAGGGCAGGCTTCATAATGTACCGTTAAAACATCGGCACCTGCTTTCTTAAAATCAGCAATATATTTTTCGGGATGCACAATCATTAAGTGCACATCCATTACTTTAGATGTTGTTTTTTTGATTTGCTCAATGACTGGCAATCCGTAACTAATATTAGGAACAAAACTTCCGTCCATCACGTCCAAATGAAACCAGGCGGCTTCGCTTTCATTCAGCATTTCACATGCTTTACCTAAATTCAAAAAATCTGCAGCTAATAATGAAGGAGCGATGATGGCCATAGGATGTATTTGTTACAAAATTAAGTACTTTTGGGTTCAATTTTATAAGTATATGAAAAAGTTAATGCTTCTTGTTGTAGCTATGCTAAGTATCGCATCTGCATTCAGTCAAAAGGATTCTGTGTTTGTTGGCTTCGCAAAAAAGGACTCTATCTTATTTGCTGGTGAAAAACATTTTAAAAATATCATTCAGTTAACCAATAGTGGTGATAATGCCGAAGCCTATTGGAGCTTTGATAGCAAGCGTATTACTTTTCAGAGAACCAATCCAAAGGAAGGTTTGATGTGTGATCAAATATTTATGGGCGTAGTGCCTGGAAATAGCACCACACCATTTACTTATAAATCAATTAGTGGTGGAAAGGGTAGAACTACCTGTTCTTATTTCACAAAAGATGGTGCACACATTATATATGCATCTACTAAAGATGGTGGTAATGATTGCCCTCCAACAGTGGATCGCGCTAAGTATGGTAATAAATACATTTGGCCTTTATACAATACCTATGACATTTTTATGGCAGATACCAATGGTGTAGTAATTAAACAATTAACGAAGTCAAAAGGCTATGATGCAGAAGGGACTTTATCTTACGACGGTAAAAAAATGATTTACTGTAGTGATAAAGATGGAGACTTGGATTTATATGTAATGGATTTAGAGACAGGTGCTGAAAAGAAAGTAACCAATACTTTAGGCTATGATGGCGGTGCATGGTTTAGCCCTGATGGCACTAAAATTGTTTGGAGAGCAAGCCGTCCTAAAACAGAAGCTGAAATTGCAGATTATAAAGCATTATTAAAAGACGGATTAGTGGCACCAACAAGTATGGAGGTGTTTATTGCCAATGCCGATGGTACCAATGCAAAACAAATTACACATTTAGGTCAAGCCAATTGGGCACCTAATTTTACACCAGATGGTAAGCATATTATATTTTGTAGCAACCATGAGTATAAATATGGATTCCCTTTTAATATGTATCTAATGGATTTGGAAGGAAACAATATTGAAAAAATTAGTCGTGATAAAGGATTCGATGCTTTCCCAATGTTCAGTTATGACGGTAAAAAAATCATGTTCTCTTCTAACCGAAATAATGGGGGTACGCACGATACGAATCTATTTGTGGCAGATTGGGTAGATTAATCGTAATTTAGCCAACATTCTAATTAAAAAATTTAACATATGTATACAGGCTTAGTTCATTTACATAACTTATTAAGATGGGTCATTATAATTGCCTTAGTCTTAACTATTGTAAACTTATTCCTTAAAAAGGATGCGCTTAAAACCAGCAAGGTTTTATTAATAAGTGCACACACTACTTTATTATTGGGCTTATACCAATACTTTTTTGGATCGGTAGGTTTTCAATTAATTAAGTCGGCAGCTGGTGGTATGAAAGATGTGATGAAGGATGCGGCCAGTCGTTTTTGGGCAGTTGAACACGCTTTTTCTATGATTTTAGCCATCGTTTTTATCACGATTGGTCATATCAAATTAAAAAAGACGGGAAAAACCAATCCAAGCCTAGTATTTTTCATTTTAGCCCTTGTTTTAATACTTTTAATGACTCCTTGGCCGTTTAAAGCCGGGGTAGGTCGTCCTTGGTACCCAGGAGCTAGCATGTAGTCATTTTATAACTAACTGATTATCAACGATTTTTTAAGGAGAAGCGTGGCTTCTCCTTTTATTTTCTACTTTTTTCAATATTTCGCTGGTAATTTTTCTTAATTCCATTCATTTCCATATCTTTGCAACCCCAAAATAAGTATGTCAAAACAACCGCTGATTAAACAAGATGGAGTAATTATTGAAGCACTGAGCAATGCTATGTTCAGAGTTAAGCTTGAAAATGGTCACGAAATCTTAGCAACAATTTCTGGAAAGATGCGTATGCACTACATCAGAATTTTGCCTGGTGACAAAGTAGGTGTGGAGATGAGTCCATATGACTTAACGAGGGGTAGAATTATATTTAGACATAAGTAACAGAAGAATAATTTTTTAAAAACAAAAAGATGAAAGTTAGAGCATCTATCAAAAAACGTAGTGCCGATTGTAAAATCGTGAAGCGTAAAGGCGTATTATTTGTAATCAACAAAAAGAACCCTCGCTTTAAGCAAAGACAAGGATAGTAAAGCTTTTAGCGGAGACACTAAAGTTTTAAAAAACAAAAATTAAAATAAAAAACAAGTTTTAGCATATGGCTCGTATTGCCGGTATCGACTTACCAAAAAACAAAAGAGGAGAAATAGGATTACAGTACATCTATGGTATTGGACATTCAACTGCTCAGTATATCTTACACAAAGCAAACATCAGTTACGATAAAAAAGTAAATGAGTGGAACGACGAAGAGCAAACTGCTATTCGTAATATCATTAACGCTGAATTCAAAGTAGAAGGTGCTTTACGTAGTGAAGTTTCTATGAGCATTAAGCGTTTATTAGATATCGCTTGTTACCGTGGTTTACGTCACAGAAAAGGTTTACCTGTTCGTGGCCAAAGAACTAAGACTAACTCACGTACTCGTAAGGGTAAGCGTAAGACAGTTGCTGGTAAGAAGAAGGTAGCTAAGAAATAATAAATCATAAAGTAGTCGTCGAAAATTTCGGTGACTACTTTTTGCTATAAAATCCGTTTGAAATTGGATCCTGATTCGCAAGAACCAGGGGAGATTTAACCGGTTTCCGCTTCGGCGGAATTTCAATTTAAATAACCCGCTCTTTTTACAAGTGAAAAACAAGTAAAAAAAGCACACCTCAAACACAATGGCTAAACCACAAAAAGCACAGAACAGTGCAAAAGCAGCTGCAAAAAAGAGAGTCGTAAAAATCGACGCAGCAGGTGAAGTTCGCATCAGCGCAACTTTCAACAATTTAATCATCGCCTTTACTAACAAAGCAGGTCAAGTAATTAGCTGGAGCAGTGCTGGTAAAATGGGCTTTAGAGGTTCTAAAAAGAACACTCCATATGCAGCTCAAATGGCAGCAGCTGATGCAGCAAAAGTAGCATTAGACGCTGGTGTTAAAAGAGTTGATGTATTTGTAAAAGGACCAGGTTCTGGTCGTGAAGGAGCTATCCGTTCTATCTCACAATCAGGTATCGAAGTAACTTCAATTCGCGACGTGACTCCAATGCCACATAACGGTTGTCGTCCTCCAAAACAAAGAAGAGTATAACACTAACAATATTTCAAAAAGGGTATTGCATTCATTTTAGATTTTTACTGATGCATTACCGTCACCAAAAAATCAAAAAAAATAAATTATGGCACGTTACACAGGTCCAAAAACCAAAATTTCCCGCATTTTCGGCGAACCTATCTTAGGAAACGCAAAATGGTTGGGTAAAAACAGCAACCCTCCAGGTCAACACGGTGCACAACGCAAGCGTAAGCAATTAGGAGAGTATGCATTACAGTTAAGAGAAAAGCAAAAAGCTAAATACACTTACGGTGTGTTAGAGCGTCAATTCCGTAAAACATTTGAAGAAGCATCTCGTATTAAAGGTGTAACTGGTGAAAACTTAATCAAATTGTTGGAGTCTCGCTTAGATAACACAATTTTCAGAATGGGATTGGCTGCTAGCCGTCCAGAAGCGCGTCAGTTAGTAGCGCACAAGCATATTTCTGTAAATGGTGATGTAACAAACGTTCCTTCTTACACTTGTAAGCCAGGTGATGTTATTACTTACCGTCCAAAGAGTGCACACAATTCTGCTATCGTTAGCAAACAACGTCCAAGAAACACTAAGTTTAGCTGGGTAGATTGGAATGAAACAACTAACACTGGTACATTCATCGCAATGCCAGAAAGAGAAGCTGTTCCTGAAAACATTAAGGAGCAATTGATCGTAGAATTGTATTCTAAATAGTAGCACTTAACAACATTTCTTCTCTCGGGAAGATTCAAACAAAAAAAAGTATAACATGGCTATATTAAGTTTTCAAAAACCTGACAAAATTGTTTTACAAAAAGCAAATGACTTTGAAGGACAATTCGAATTCCGTCCATTAGAGCCAGGATTTGGTTTAACATTAGGTAACGCTTTAAGAAGAGTATTATTAAGCTCTTTAGAAGGTTTTGCTATTGTAGGAATCAAGATTGAAGGTGTAGATCATGAGTTTGCAACAATCAAAGGAATTACAGAAGACGTTACTGAGATGATCTTAAACTTAAAGCAAGTTCGTTTTAAGCGTAAGGCGGATCAAGACGTTAGCTCTGAAAAAATCACTTTATCAATTAAAGGTAGCAGTGAATTTAACGCAGGTCATTTAGGCGAAGCTTCTCAACAGTTTCAAGTAATGAACCCTGAGTTAGTTATTTGTACAATGGATCCTTCTGCAAAATTAGACATTGAATTAACTATTAGCAAAGGCCGTGGTTATATCCCAGCTGAAGAGAATAAGTTAAAAGAAATGCCAATCGGATATATCGCGATCGATTCTATTCATACTCCAATTAAGAATGTAAAGTATGTAATGGAAAACTATCGTGTTGAGCAAAGAACTGACTACGAAAAATTAATCTTAGATGTAGCTACTGATGGAACAATTCACCCTGAAGATGCTGTTAAGCAAGCTTCTAGAATTTTGATCCAACACTTAATGATCATCACAGACGAGAATATCACTTTTGATAATAAAGAAGATAAGAAAGAGGATGTGGTTGATGAGCAAGTATTACAATTAAGAAAAGTATTAAAGACTCCATTAGAGGATTTAGATCTTTCTGTACGTGCGTTCAATTGCTTGAAAGCTGCTAAAATTAACAGCTTGAGCGAATTGGTACAATACGAGCAAGAGGACTTAATGAAGTTCAGAAACTTTGGTCAAAAATCTTTATCTGAAATCGAACAAGTATTAATCGAAAGAGGATTAAGCTTTGGAATGGATTTAGGTAAATTAGGATTAGACAAATTAGATTTACAATAGTCGCTTTATAATTAAGTAGATTATTATTTATAACCGAGCTTTCGGGCTCACACCTTACAATTCCTGACACGGTGTAAGGACAAAAATTAAACGTCATGCGTCACGGAGACAAACAAAACAACTTAGGTCGTAAAAAGGCACACAGAGAAGCCTTGTTAAGTAACTTAGCTATTCAGTTAATTACCCACAAGCGTATCGTAACTACATTAGCTAAAGCAAAAGCTTTAAGAACTTATGTAGAGCCATTAGTTACTAAAACTAAAAAAACGGCTACTAAAGAAGAAATCAGCCATAACCACAGAGTGGTGTTCAGCTATTTAAATGACAAAGCAGCTGTGAAAGAATTATTCACTGTTGTAGCGCCTAAAATTGCTGCTCGTCCAGGTGGATATACACGTATCATCAAATTAGGTATTCGTCCAGGTGACAACGCCGAAAAAGCGATGATCGAATTAGTAGACTTCAACGAAATTTACGGTAACTCAATTGCAACTGCAGCTGAGCCAGCTAAAAAGACACGTAGAAGTAAAGCAACTGCAGCTCCTAAGAAAGCAGCAGAAGCAACAGAAGCTCCAGCAGCTACTGAAGATGAAGTTGCGAATGCAACTGATGAAAACGGATCAGTATCACCAGAAGCAGCAGCTGAATAATGGTTAATCTTATTTAACATATAAAGGCAAGACTTTGGTCTTGCCTTTTTTTTGCCTAAATTTGCAGCATATAATAATCAACTACACACCCAACTTATAATAGCATAATCCAATGACCGCACAACCCGCAATCTTAGTTTTAGCCGATGGCAATGTATTTCACGGACAAGCATTTGGTAAAATAGGCACCACTACTGGTGAAATTTGTTTTAACACGGGCATGACAGGTTATCAAGAGGTTTTTACTGACCCAAGTTATACAGGCCAGGTAATCATCATGAACAATGTGCATGTTGGAAATTATGGAGTAAAGGATACTGATGTTGAAAGTAAGTCTGTAAAAATTCACGGTTTAATTGGAAGAAATTTAGAAGAGAAATATTCACGTAAATTGGCTGATGGAAATTTGAATGAATATTTAATCGCAAATAATATTGTTTCTATCGAAGGATTAGATACAAGAGCATTGGTAGCACATGTAAGAACAAGTGGTGCAATGAACTGTATTATTTCTTCAGATAATTTAGATGTTGAATCATTAAAAAAGCAATTGGCGCAAGTGCCAAGCATGGATGGATTAGAATTAGCGAGCACAGTTAGTACCAAAGAAATTTATGAATTAGGGGATGTGAATTCTCCTATAAAGGTTTCTGTACTTGACTTTGGCGTGAAGCATAATATTTTACAATGTTTAGTAGATAGAGGAGTGCATGTAAGAGTACATCCTGCAAAAACAGATTACGCAACCTTAAAAGCATTTAATCCAACAGGATATTTTTTATCTAATGGTCCTGGTGATCCAGCTCCAATGGATTATGCAGTAGCAACTATCAAACAAATTTTAGCAGATAAAAAACCTTTATTCGGAATTTGTTTAGGGCATCAATTATTGGCGCGCGCGAATGATATTCCAACCTTTAAAATGCACCATGGTCATAGAGGATTAAATCATCCAGTAAAAAATGTAATCACGGGTCGTTCAGAAATCACCACACAAAACCATGGTTTTGGGGTAGATCCTGAAGCAGTAAGAAAGCATGACAATGTGATTGTATCGCATGTGAATTTGAATGATGACTCTATTGAAGGAATCAAATTAAAAGATCGTCCTGCGTTTAGTGTACAATACCACCCAGAGGCAACTCCAGGTCCACACGATAGCAGATACTTATTTGACGATTTCGTATCTTTAATGAAGACCAACTAGTTTTAAACTTTAAATAGTAAATTATAAAGAGCGTATTTAACATGTTCATATAATACTTACTTAAAAAATATTTTTATGCCAAATATTACCATCATCAACGGGCCTAATTTAAATTTATTAGGAAAGCGTGAACCAGGTGTTTATGGCAATGAAAGTTTTGATGATTTTTTAGTTCAATTAAAGAAAGATTTTCCTCAGGTTAATTTTACTTATTTCCAGTCAAATATCGAAGGTGAATTAGTTGATGCTATTCAACAACATGGTTTTAATCAAGATGGCATTATTATTAATCCTGCGGCTTACACACATACATCTGTGGCTATTGGCGATGCCATTGCAGCTATTAAAGTGCCGGTGATTGAAGTGCATATTAGCAATGTACATGCAAGAGAAGATTTCAGAAAAATTTCCCATGTATCTGCCAAAGCAGTGGGAAGCATTGTAGGCCTTGGTTTAAAAGGGTACGCATTGGCAACTGAATGGTTTTTGAACAATACTAAAAAATAGTTTGTTATCATTAAGTTATGAGCGCTTAGTAAAGTAAAAGCTCCTTGACCTCTCGTTTATTAATTTTTAAATATGAAAACATCATCTACATTCTTTCAAAAAAAAATGTGGTGGTTGATTGGTGTTACGATTATTGCTAAAATAATTTTATCTTATTTTTTAGAGCTAGGCAACGACGAAGTGTACTATTACACCTATTCAGTACAACCTGACTGGAATCACTTTGATCATCCAGGAATGATAGGGTGGATGATGCGTTTAACAAGTTTAAATTTACATTGGGTAAGTACTCTGTCCATGCGTTTAGGGAGTATCATTTGCGCAGGGCTTGCTACCTTGGTGATTTTTAAAACCGCCACTATTATTAAAGATGAAAAAGCAGGATACATTGCAGCATGGATGTATACGCTTTCAATTTATACTTCCATTATTGCTGGCTTATTTGTTTTGCCGGATAGTCCACAGCTTTTGTTTTTTACATTGAGTATTTATTGGATGACTAAATGGGTATTACAGCCCTCTTCATTTACAACTAAGCATTGGTTACTATTGGGTGTATTAATTGGCCTAGCCACTTTAAGTAAAGTGCATGGTTTGTATTTATGGCTAGGATTTGGAGCTTTTATTTTGTTTCATCAAATTAAGACGCTAAAGAATGCGCGTGTGTATTTATCCATTTTGATAACCTTGCTTTGTATAGTACCCATTGTATATTGGAATTATCAAAATGATTTTATTACCTATCGTTATCACTCACAAAGGGTAATGCATACAGGTTTGTTATTGGATAGTTTTTTGCAACAAATTGTAGGAGAGATTATTTATCAAAATCCATTGGTATACTTGGCAGCAATCATTGCTTTGTTGAATGTTAAAAAAATCAAAGTTCAATTAGCAGGGTCGAGTCAAAATGAAACAATTACCCAAAACGAATCAGCGGATGCTACATCCCGCGCTCAAACTATTAATTTATTATTGTGGCTAAGCTTGCCCTTAATTTTTACTTTTTGGACACTTTCCTTATTTAATCCAACACTGCCTCATTGGACGGGTCCAGGATTCATTGGATTATTTATCATCGCAGGTGTTTATTGGAGTCAGCGTCTAGAAAATAAGCAAGGTTCTAGTAACAAGTCTATGCCATTCATCTTAAAAGGAGCATTAGGCCTATTAGGAGCCTCAATTTTGGGCTTTTTATTGCTTGTTTATACTTTCCCTCAACAATTAGGCTCGACCAAAATGGAGAACCTAGGCGAGTATAATCCTATTAATGATGTAACGGGCTGGGAAACCTTTACCGAATCCTTTGTCAAAATAGTAGCACAGGATAAAAAACTAGGATTGATGCAGGAAACAGATCCTATTATTACCCATAAATGGTTTCCTGCTGGCCACCTATTATTTTACACAGCAAAGCCATTGAACAAACGTGTTATTGCAATAGGCAATTTGGAAGACATTCACAAGTTTGCATGGTTAAACAATACACAGGATGCATTAAAAATAGGAGAGAATGCTTATTGCATTGTGCCTTCCAATTTACCTGCTGATCCCAATAAATTATATGGCAGTTACTTTGAAACTATCAGCAAGCCCGATACCATTCCAATGATTTCAAAAGGAGTGTTATTACGTAATTTTTATGTGTATCGCTTAATGCACTGTAAGCAAGTTCCGGTTGAAATAATTAAGAAGTAATTGTAGAAAACTGCGGACTACTTGACTTTTTATAAGTTCTTTTATCAAATGCTATTAATCAAAATCTTTACGATAGGAGATGCTTACACCTTGTCTGTTTCTTTTACCAAGGGCGCTACCGTTAATATCTAAACTATTACGATTAAATAAAATAGCGCGTAGTTTTTTATCTTTTGAAAGTATAAATTCAACGTTCACATCTGGCAACCATTGCAAATCACTGTTTTGAATCGTGCTAGTGTTTCTAACATTAAAGTCCAAATCACCACCCACATTCACCACAATTTTATCGTTTAAAAAGCTACGACCTAATTTTAAATTGACCCTGGTTCTATCCACTTTGTTGGCATTAATCGCAATGCCTCCACCCGTTGGGTCTAACAAATTACCGCTGTTGTAAACCGAAGATCCAATATCAAATCTCAAGCTTTTATCGCCAGTCACTTTGTTTAACAAGTTGCCAATGGATTTATTAATTTCTTTAGTAAGCAATTGTGAAATCGTATTGATGCCAATAGTGGTTACTGAATAAGCACTACTATTATTGCTGTTGCTAAAGCTAACAGGAGCAAATGAATTAAATACAATCAAGAAAGAAACCTGTTTTAATATTTCGTTGTCGTCACGCTCAAGTCTTGTAATGAATTGTGAAAACTCATTGTCCGAACTAATAGGGTTGCCTTGAGGAAACGCTAAAGAGAATTTAATTTCAGGTTGTGCTAATTTATTTCTTAAAGCAGCAATCACATATACACTTCCTCTATAACCTTTTACTGCATTGCTAAAATTCGCTGAACCCACTAAGTCATTTAAGCTAACACGCTCTGCTGTGTATTTTGCATCAATGTGAATATCAGCTTCATTTGGATTGCCAGTCCATTCGATATAATTTCCTGCTTCAGGAATCAATTCAAATGGTTTTTTAATAAAGGATTGGAAGTTAAAATCGTATTTACCTGATTCAATATTATACTTACCTCTTATCGTTAATGGCTCAATATTACCTGCTCTAATTTTAATTCTACCATCCCCAACACCTTTAATCACATCTCCCGTAAGCTCATCTAAAATAACATCAATCTGTGTTTTATTATTGGCGGTCACTTCTAAGTCCACCACTAAATTATAAGCAGGCACGTCGGCACTTTTAGTTGCGGATTTGCCATATTTTTTAAATACAATAAATTCAGATTTTCCGCTTTCCTTACTGGTTGTATTAGGCAAGTAAATATGTGAGCTATCATTAACATCGGCGTTAATGGACATTTTAATATTTTCCTCAGGGCCTTTTATCGTCATGGTTGCTTTACCCACGGCCTTACCATAAAAATTTGGATTGTCCAAAACATCAGTCCTTAACAATTCAATTTTAGGGCTACTCATCTCCATATCATAATCAAGATGCTTAAAACCTTGATTCAAAATCTTTCCTTTAAAACTTGCCTTTCTATTAAGTTCATCAGATACACTCATGTTGCCAAAATCAATTCCTTCATTGGTGAATTGTATTAAAGCGCCACTATCAATTTTGTATTTTACTTTGGTATAATCCACTACAAAAGAGGCATTTTCTATACTAGCAGACCCAAGTAAATAAGGATTTTCAATTCTTCCTCCAAAATGCAAAGCACCATTGGCCTTTCCATCAATATTGGTAATTACGTTTCCAATAAATTGTTGAATTAAACTAAACTTAGAATGCTTTAAATACAAATTTGCGTCTAAAGGATTAGCGCTGTCTTTTAAATTATAGCTACCTAATGCAGATAAATTATATTCAGTATTTGGACTCGTGAAATCAAATGGAATCAATCCTTTTGAATGTTGGTAAGCAAAATTGACACTTGTAAATCCAATGGAGTCGTAGTTAAATGCAAACTTGTCCAAGTTTAAATTTGCACTCAACTCAAAGTCCTTTAAAATATTTTTAAATAGAACTTTACCATTGGTAGCGGCTTCTAATTTAGGATAAGAGAAAAATACTTTAGTGATATCTCCAAGAATCACATTTTTAAGCTCTAATTGAAGTGCATTTTTATCAATATTGGAATTAGACACAATAAGTTCTTGTAGTCCTTGAGAGAGTCTTAAATTACTCGCACTGGTATTGCTTTCCCTGATATTTAAAATGCCTTTATTATCAATGTCCCATTTTTTATGGTTCAATAAAAAGTAGGAGGGTAGCCAGTTAATGGATAAGCCATCATTGTAAGTATGTACATAGCCGTTTAACGCCAATTGTTCCAGCGCAGACTCACTATTCGCATTGATGTTTACTAATGAATTGTCTTTGCTGGTATTAATTTGAATAACAGGCTTTGTGAAACTAAAACTATCCGTTAAATTAAATTGATTCGCAGAAAGGGTTAAATGTAAGGAGTCAATATTTCCCTTACCTGTAATTTGACCATCCTTAATAGCGTAGTCAGCCCAATTGTATTTGAAACTTGCAAAAGGAATTTTCGCGTTCAAGCCAATGCTTTGTTTATCCGTATTGATAGCCCCTGTAATATTTACATTATTAAAACCAGAAATGTCACTATTGAAAAGTCGAATATAAGGTTCAAAATAGTTGGTTTTAATGTCAATGCTAAATGCTTGATTGGTAGTAGTATTTTTAGGCGCAGGAATATAAGTTGGCAAATAGCGCTGCATAAAATATTGCAAACTTGCAGGTAGGTGTAGGATATTAAATTTACCATCAATGCTTGCTTGAATATCATCACTTGATAGTTTGATATGCTTAATACCGTTAATGGTTGTTGAATTTAAAGTAAGGGAGTCAAAGTTAACAGCTGCTTCTGTTCCCTTTAGTTTACCATTAAAAAATTTAGCATACCCCGTAAAGTTGTCAATATTATTTCCTTCAAAATTGATATCCAATAAACCTGTAAGCTCAATTTTATTATTTGAAATATTCAATGCTTTTAAATTCGCACTTAACAAGTCGCCCACTGCATTGAATTTTGGCATTTTATTGCGAAAATCTAATTCAAGATTGCTGTTAAAATTAATATTAGGATCCTTAACTCGGAACTTACCATTAAATGCTCCTTTTTGTAAAATTCCGTTGGTATTGATATTCGTGTACGTGTATTTATTAAATTCAATAGAGTCAATAGTACCCTCAATATTTGTTTTAGATTTCTCTAATTTAAATGAGCTGCCAGCAATTTTACCTTTAAAGTTTAAATAGCCAAGCGATTCAATGTTAAATAATTTACCAGCATTAAAATGGTAAGTGTTTAAAAGACCATCATAAGTAGGTTCACCCGTTTCAGGGAATTTCAATCTGAGTTGAGTTTCGGCCAATCCCATTTTAGTAGAGATAGTTCCTTTGGTGATAAAGTCATAAAGTGTTCCATCAAAATCACCTTTAAAATACAAATCACCCAAAGCTTCAAAAGGAAAGTCTTTTACTTCGTCTAAGCTTTTAATCCAACTTCTTAAATCACCATAATTTGTTTTCGCATTAACCCCTTTAAATTCAATTTTGGTATTGCGCATATCTGGAATGCCCTTCATTGAAAAGTTGCCTCCAACAAATGAATTATTATACCTACCGGTTAAATCACTTGCATTAAAATTGTCCACTGTTCCTAAAAAGTGACAGCTGATATTTACTTTCTGATTTAAGTCCTTTAGCTCTGGAGCAAAGTAAGCAATATCATCTGTTGCAACACTTGCATTTATAAGATGTGATTTCATAACTACATTGTTGATATAGTTGACAAAATCTTTTCCAAAATGATTGTATTGCATAGCGAAGTAGGAGCCAATAACGCTATTGTTAGTTTTTAAAAGTAAAGAATCAAACTCCATAATTTTTGGAGTCAATTTAAAGGAAGTGGTTAGTTTTTTAATTTCAAAACCAGATCGCTCTTTTACTTGTAATGAATTTACTTTTGCCGTGATGGTATCTCCTTTGAAAAGAACATTTCTAATATTTGCATTAATATCATGCATTCTTATATGCTCGCCATCAAAATAGTTTACAGGACGCTTGTAACCATATTCAATCCACATTTTACCATTGGAAACAAGCAATTCATTTACTTGAATATTTAAATGGGTAGGGTTTAGTTCAAGATCGCCATTGTCTAATTTATTTTCTGCTCCCTTATCTTTTGAATCATTCAATGGCTTTAACCCTTTAAATGACTGTAATAAATAATAAGGCTTATTGATGACAACCTGATCTACATGAATATTCTTTCCTTGAACCGATTTTATATTAGCAACAATATTGTCTGCATTTAATTCAGTTAATCCACCCAACCATTTGTCATTTTCTACAAAATGTAAATTGGTAATATCCAATTTCTTGATGTCTATATTGTTGGATTGTTTCTTACTGGTATCGCTTGATAAGTAGTCTGCTAAAAATTGATAGTTCCATTTTTCTGAACTTCTGTTTAAATATATTTTAGCACCATCCAATCCAACATATTTAATAATGGGTTCGGTGGAAGAAAAAACAAGGTCACTGATTCTTAACTTAAAACTATTGGCATATAAAAGGGTATCCTTTTTTTGATCACGAATAAGGATATGTTGCATATCCAATTTGTCAAATAAAGAAAAGCCTACGCGGTCAATCTTTACTTCAGTTCCTAGTTGCTTTGAAATGCGCGCAGTCATGATCCCAGCCAACTTATTTTGTATGGCAGGGACAAATAATAATAGATAGCAAAAAAGGAATAGTCCTAGTAGGCTAGCTAAAATTACACGCAGTAAATAAAGCTTCTTTTTTAACAAGAATTAGATTTTTGTAAAAATACAATTAATATCCCGCAACGCTATCATCGCCACGCTTATCTCCAGCAGCATTACGTTGACCCTCTTTGGTAATTAATACGCCGTCCATTCTTCCAAAACGACCTCTTTTTGTAACTGTATATCCTTTAGCTTTTAAGGCATTAAATGTTGTTTCTGGGAAATCAGACTCCACGGCAACCATGTCAGGAATCCATTGGTGATGGAATCTTGGGGCGTCAATAGCTTCTTTAATGGTCATTTTGTGGTCAATGATATTTACTAAACCCTCGTAAACTTGGTTAGGAATGGTTGTGCCACCCGGAGTTCCAATACTGATATAAGGCTTATTATTCACCGTCACTAAAGTAGGGGTCATTGAACTTAACATTCTTTTTCCTGGAGCAATCGCATTGGCTTCGCCACCAATAGCACCATACATATTAGGTACTCCTGGCTTTACACTAAAGTCATCCATTTCATTATTCAATAAAAATCCAGCACCTGCTACAATGGTTTTATTTCCGTAGGTATCATTAAGGGTAGTAGTGATAGAAACCATATTGCCCTCGGCATCAATTACGCTAAAGTGTGTTGTTTGCTCGCTCTCATGTACTTGTCCAGCCTGAGTCACTTTTGAACTTCCTGCAACCCCCGGTACATAATCCTTCATTCTATCCTGCGCATATTGATTGCTTGTTAAAGTTTTTGTAGGCACTTTCCAGAAATCAGGATCGCCCATATGTTCTGCTCTGTCGGCATAAGCACGTCTTTGAGCCTCTACCATTAAACTTACAGAAGCTTCGGTATTTGCACCCATTGCACCCACATTAAAAGGAGCAATCATTTGCAACATTTGAGCAATAATTATACCACCACTTGAAGGAGGAGCAAAGGAAATCACATGGTTGCCTCTGTATTCAAATTCAATTGGTTTTCTAAATTTAGGGTGATAGTTTTTAAGGTCTTCTTTAGTAATGATACCTGCACTATGTTCCATTTCTTTCACAATATAATCTGCAGTTTCGCCTTCATAAAAACCTGCCAAACCCTTTTTCTGTATACGTTTTAAAGTAGCAGCCAGTTCAGGTTGGTATAAAGTATCTCCAGCTTTCCATTCTTTTTTTGTGAATGCACTAGGCGCCGAACTATTCTTTAAAAAATTAGCTCTTTGACCATTTAATCCAGCTGCTTCTCTTTCTGTAATCACATATCCAAACTCGGCATATTCAATAGCAGGCTCAATTAAAACCGCTAAAGGTAATTTAGCATAAGCATGCGTACTAACCATGCCAGCCACGCTACCCGGAATACCCGAAGCAGACGCACCATCCAATGATTTTTTTGTAATAGGGTTGCCTTTATCATCTAAATACATATCTCTACTTGCTTTACTTGGAGCAGCTTCGCGATAATCAATACCAATTAATTCACCGTTGGCCTTGCGTGCCAACATGAATCCTCCACCACCAATATTACCAGCGCCTGGGAACACCACCGCTAATGCAAATTGCGTAGCAATGGCAGCATCAAAAGCATTACCACCATCTTTCATCATTGCCGCACCCGCCATACTCGCTAAAGGATGTGCCGAAGTAACTGCGGCATGCGCGAAGGTTTTTTCCTTTACCACTTCATATTGAAAAGGGTTAATTTCGGTATGTTTTTTTAAAAAGGTTTGGGCATTGCTGTTCACTGTTAAAGCAACACTGGATAGTGCCAAAACGCTTATTTTAAGGGTAGAGGAAAGGGTATTCAACTTCATAGCTTTTAATTGAAACAGTAAATTAGTTAATTATTTAGTATTCAACAAAATAGGGGTTCCGTTTGTGTAAAACTATACGAAGCAATCCCAATTTTAAGCCTAAATATGCGTATTTTTAAGCCCATTATTAAATTCTACCTATTCAAAAAAATCCTATATGAATAATCGTACCATGAAGCAGTTGAATGTACTTATTGCATTTGTGTTGTTGTCTTTTGTAGTGAACGCGCAAAACGTTCCAAGTCCAGCTAGCTATTTAGGCTATACCGTGGGCACTCGTTTTACAAGACACCACCAAATCGTATCTTATTTTAATACCGTGGCGCAAGCAAAACCGGATATGGTTAAAATTATGCCTTATGGTAAAACCAATGAGGGTCGTGATTTATTAGTGGCAGCAATTGGGCTTCCTGAAAATATTTCAAGATTAGAAGAAATTAGAAAACACAATAATGGATTGGTAGATGGTTCGGTTGCAGATTTAAACCAGCCGACTATTGTTTGGTTAAGTTATAATGTGCATGGTAATGAGCCAGCATCTTCGGAGGCTGCCATGTTAACTTTATTTGCATTGGTAGATCCTGCTAATGCTAAAACAAAAGAGTGGTTAAAAAATACCATCGTGATGATTGATCCATGTATTAATCCGGATGGTCGTGATAGATATGTAAACTGGTATAATAATGCAGTGGGTACTAATTATAATGCAGATCCTTATGCAAGAGAGCATATGGAACCATGGCCTGCAGGACGTAGCAATCACTACAATTTTGATTTAAATAGAGATTGGGCTTGGCAAACACAGGTGGAGAGCAAGCAAAGAGTTGCTTTATACCAAAAGTGGTATCCTCAAGTGCATGTTGACTTTCATGAGCAAGGATACAATCAACCTTATTTCTTTACTCCAACATCAGAGCCTATTCATGATGCAATCACAACATGGCAAAAAGATTTTCAAGTTCAGTTAGGGAAGAACCATGCAAAATATTTTGATCAAAATAATTGGTTGTTTTTTACCAAAGAAAGATTTGATATGTTGTATCCATCTTATGGCGATAGCTATCCAATGTACAATGGTGCAATTGGTATGACTTATGAACAAGGTGGAATTCAAGCAGGTTTAGGAGTTCAAAATAAAGACGAGGACACTTTAACATTAGTAGCAAGAGCAACGCATCATTTTACTACAGGATTATCAACAGTTGAAATTAGTTCTCAAAACAAAGAGAATTTATTAAAAGAATTTAAAAAGTATTATGACAATAGCCGTGCGGGTTCACATTCTGCTTACAAAACATTTGTGATGACAGCAAAAACCCCAAATGCTTTAAATGCATTGGCTGACTTGTTGAAGAAAAATAATATTCAAGTTGGAACGATTAATGGATCATTTAAGGCTTACGATTATACTGCTAAAAAAGAAGGAACTTTTTTAAATGAAGGGTATACTTTAGCAGTGAGTGCAGCGCAAGCACATGGAGTTTTAGCACGTGTTTTATTAGAGCCTATTACACAAGTGAATGATTCAAATACCTATGACATTACTGCTTGGTCATTGCCTTATGTATACAATGTACATGGCTATGCATCTAAGGAAGCCTTATCTATTACGCCAGGATTTGAATTGAAAAAAGTGGAGACTGCTGCAAGCGCTTATGGATATTTAATTCCGTATAATTCATTTGCATCTTCTAAAGTATTGGCGGCTATTTTAAACAAGAATATTAAAGTAAGATATGCAGAGAAGCCTTTTAGTGCAAGTGGTAGACAATTTGATGCAGGTACTTTAATTGTTTTAAAAACGAGCAATAATGAAAATTGGGCTGCTGATACTAAAGCAATTTGTGATGCAGCAAATATCGAAGCCATCCCTGTGAATTCAGGATGGGCTGAAAAAGGAGCCGACTTTGGTTCACCAGAAATTAAAACCATTAGCCATGCACCAAAAGTGGCATTGTTAACAGGTGATAATGTTTCTGCTTTGGCTGCAGGTGAGGTTTGGAATTTATTTGATCAACAATTAAATTATCCAATCACTCAATTAAACTATACCAATTTTAATAGAATTGATATTAGCAAATACGATGTAATCATTGCGCCAGAAGGTGGCTATAAGGATTTAACAAGCAAAGCAGTAACTGATAAATTACAAGCATTTGTGAAAAAAGGCGGCGTGTTAATTGCATTTGAAACAGCAGCTGCTCAATTGGCATCAAATGCTGATTGGGGCGTAAAACAAAAGGAATTACCAAAAGCAGATAAAGCAGACGTAAACAAAACTGCTAAATATGGTGATGCAGTAACTGATTATTTACAAAGTTCTATTCCAGGTGCGATTTATAAAGTATATATGGATGATACCCATCCAATTGGATACGGAACAGGTGGTGTTTATTATGATTTAAAGCAAGATATTGTTACTTACGAAGCGTCGCATGATTACTGGAATGCTGGTGTCATTAAAAAAGATAGTTATGTAGCTGGTTTTGCTGGTGTTAAAGCAAAAGCTGCATTACAAGAGGGCGTAGTGATTGGTGTGAAAGAGATGGGTGCTGGTAAATTTGTATTTATGGCAGACGATCCTATTTTTAGAAACTTCTGGGAAAATGGAAAGTTGGTATTATCCAATGCTATTTTCTTTAACGGAAAATAAATTAATTATTGTCGTTAGATTTTTATTATTGAATAGATAAGTATGAGAAAAATAAATGTTTTAGTTGTTGGGTTGTTGTTGATTGCACCC
>Ga0007825_1000100_pt1 | contig 27577 bp, 28 predicted proteins | sample CryBogCBE13Jul09_FD_71229 | JGI IMG/M metagenome (GOLD analysis project Ga0007825, IMG submission 71229) | Freshwater microbial communities from Crystal Bog, Wisconsin, USA - CBE13Jul09 | ecosystem: Environmental > Aquatic > Freshwater > Lake | place: Crystal Bog, Wisconsin, USA | collected... | reverse complement strand
ACTTTTATATTCATGAGAATCAATAGGTGTCATATATGGTTCGCCACCATGATGTTCAAATGCTTCAACTGTAACATTGGGCGGCGCAATTTTTTTGAAATGAGCAAGCACCATTTCAGTAATTTTTGCTGAAGATTGATTGGGCACTAATCGGCATGAAATTTTTGCGAATGCTTTTGAAGGCAATACAGTTTTTGCGCCTTCGCCAGTATAGCCTCCCCAAATTCCATTTACTTCTAATGTGGGTCTAATGCCCGTGCGCTCGTTAGTACTATATCCTTTTTCACCCCATACTTCTTTGATACCTAAATCTGCCGACCATTCCTTTAAATCAAATGGAGCTTCTGCCATTTTCTTTCTTTCTGCCTCAGTAGATTCAACTACATCTTCATAAAAACCTGGTATGGTGATATGATTGTTTTCATCGTGACAAGATGCAATCATTTTTGATAAAATAGTAATTGGATTCGCCACTGCACCACCGTAAACACCACTATGTAAATCACGGTTTGGACCTGTCACTTCTACTTCAATATAACTTAATCCTCTTACGCCAATATCTATAGAAGGATTGTCCATGCTAATCATAGCTGTGTCACTAATTAAAATTACATCTGCTTTTAATAAGTCATGATGTGCTTTCACAAAAGTGGCAAGGTTAGGGCTTCCAATTTCCTCCTCACCCTCTATGATAAATTTAATATTCGTACAAAGTGAATTTGTCTTAGTCATTATTTCTAATGCTTTTACATGCATATAAAATTGGCCCTTATCGTCACATGATCCGCGCGCAAATATTTTGCCATCAATGATAGTTGGATCAAATGGACCGCTTTTCCAAAGCTCTAATGGTTCAGCAGGTTGTACATCGTAATGTCCGTAAACCAATACGGTTGGGAAACTAGGATCTACTATTAGTTCACCATACACAATGGGGTGACCCTCGGTTTCATATATTTTAGTTGTTTTTGCACCTGCATCTTGCAATGATTTTTCTACTGCTTTTGCGCAGGTTAACATGTCTTCTTTATTTTCACTTTTCGCACTTACACTAGGGATTCTTAACAAATCCAACAATTCGTTTAAAAAACGATCTTTATTTTCTTCTTGAAATTGTTTCCAACTATTCATACTTTTTATTTTTCTATATTTTTATAATTGATGTTTGTTATTAGACAAAACATTCTCCATATTCCATTCTAATTGTTGCTTAAAGGAGTGTTGTCTTCTATCACAATCAGCTAAATTACAAATTGCGCAGCTAAATGGCATACAACCATCAGTATGTATAAAAAATTCAACACTATCTCCAAATTTGCTTTTAATTAAATCGGTAAAATGATCCATCACTAAATGCGCTTCATGTACGTTTAAATACCAAGGCATTGTTAAATGACAATCAATATGTAATAAAGGGCCGTATTTAATTACGCGTAAGTTATGTAAGTCAATCCAATTGTCATTTCGGTTTTTATTTATTTCGGCAATTACATTTTCCAAAAGTGCCATATCTGCCTCATCCATAATACCAGCAAGGGATGCCCTAAGTATTTTGTAACCATCATATACCACCCATGTTCCCAAAAGTATTGCAATGATTGAATCTACTTTTTGAATCTTTGTTATCATTAAAATGATTAATCCAACTGCAACAGTAATAGTGGTAAAAAAATCGATTAAAAATAATTTACCACTGGTAACCAATGCTAAAGAATTATTCTTTTTACCCATGCGCATTACAAACAAGGCAGTGGCAATATTGATGATTGCGATTAAAATTAATAACCACAAACCGTTTCCTAAATTATGAAGCGTGCCAGGATGAATAAAGCTATCAATGGATTCATAAATAATTAAACAACCTACAACAATAATCAATGTGCCTTGAAATGCGGATGAAATAAATTCTGCTTTACCATGCCCATAAGGATGATCCTTGTCCTTAGGTTTGGCTGCTATATACAAACTATACGAACCTACCAAAGTTGCAATAATATTTACCACACTCTCTAAAGTGTCAGATAAGACAGACAAAGAATGTGTAATAAAAAAAGCAGTAATTTTTAAGATAAATACAATGATAGAAAGTCCCGTTAGGGTATACTGTATTCTTAAATTTTGTTTAGAATTATGCACTGGGTGAAATTGAAAAATAATCAGTTGATTGTGCCAAAATTATTTGATTGCAATTGCTTCGGCATATCTGTTTTGAACAAATTCCCAGTTCACTAAATTCCACCAGTTATTAATATAGTCCGGACGTTTATTTTGATATTTTAAATAGTAAGCATGTTCCCAAACATCCAAACCAACCAATGGCGTTCCTTGTACTTCAGCAATATCCATTAAAGGATTATCTTGGTTTGCCGTTGAGCTTACAGCTAAACTACCATCTTTCTTAATGAGTAACCATGCCCATCCGCTACCAAATCTTGTTTTAGCTGCTTCCCCAAATGCTTTTTGAAAATCAGCAAAAGATCCAAATGATTTATTGATTGCATCTGCTAATGCACCAACAGGAGCAACGCTTGGTGCTGGCTTCATGAGTTGCCAAAAGAATTCATGGTTATAATGTCCGCCTGCATTGTTACGCATTTTAGGACTATACTTTGAAATATTTTTCAAAAGGGAAACTAAGGAAGTAGATGCAGTGTCTACTTTTTCTGCAACAGATGCATCCGCTAAATTTTTTGCATAAGTGGCTGCGTGCTTAGTATAATGAATTTCCATTGTTAAAGCGTCAATGTATGGCTCTAAGGCATTGTACGCATAAGGCAAGGGCTGTTGTTGATATTCATTCACTGCTACAAATGAAGCAGGAGTAATTTTAGTGATTATTGGAAGGGTAGCTAATGCAATACCCGCTTTGCTAGTTTTAGTTAAAAATTGGCGACGACTTTGATTTGAACTTTCCATAATATTATTTTTTAAAGTACTTCTGTAAAGTTACTTTAATTGGCTGTAAAAGCCTATAGTAAAATTCCTGATTAAATAACTGGGAATCGCGCATTGCTTTGTAGGTAAGAAATAAACCTACTGGGATCAAAATGCTTGACGACAACCACATACCTTTATAAACGGTCCACTCGCCTGATTTGGCAAATTTTTCACCAAAATTGTTCAATAAGAAAAAGATTACAAAAAATACAATGGCAAGTACCAATGGAGTTCCAAGTCCTCCTTTTCGTATAATTGAGCCCAATGGTGCGCCAATTAAAAACAATACAATACATGCAAAAGACAGGGTGAATTTTCGGTGCCATTCTATTGCATGGTATGCACCGGCAGATGCATTGGATTTAAAAGTTTCTTTAATGCTTTGTATATTATTAATGATAGAGGTAAACTGGTATCCTAATGACTCTAGGATATTACTAGAAAGTGAATCAGGTAATATGGCATTAAAATTTTGAATACTTGGTGTATTTTTTAAGGAAGCAAAAACGGCTGCGCTGTCTTTATATTTCATGAACTTCATATAAGGCATTACTTCTAAGTTCATTTTTTTTACATAAAAACTATCCTTGTTTTGCAAAGAGTCAATGGCGTGACTAAGCTGCCTAATACTTAACATTTTGGGATCATAAATATTTTCATTCCCCTTATTCATTTGAAAACTACTAAGGTTAAATACTTTCTTATATTCTTTAAAATGTAGTCTTGTGAATTCGGTGTTGGTGGTATTTTTTAATCCTCTTTCTTGGTATCTCCATCCATTATACATGATGAATTCCAAAAATTTCTTATCCTTTGAAACCCTCATCACGCCTGATTCTGCAATGATCATATTGTCCTGCAGATTAAATTTCTTTTCAAAAATTACAATGTTGCGAATTACGCTGTCATTGGATTCTTTCTTCCCTAACTTAATAACATATCCGTCTATCTTATCATAAAAAACGCCTTCTTTAATATCCAATGCGGGCTTTGAAACAATGATCTCATATTTAAGAGAACTAAGTTTCATTTGCGTAACAGGAATAATATTATTGGCAAATAAAAATGCTACACCGGATAAGAAAATGGCGAAAATAAATAAGGGGCGCATAAATCTAACCAAAGGGATACCAGCTGCTTTAATGGCAATTAATTCAAAACTTTCTCCCAGGTTTCCAAAAGTCATGATAGATGAAAAAAGTAAAGCCAATGGCAATGCAGTGGTGAATGTGCTTACTGAAACAAGCCCGATTAATTCAAGGATGGTAAATAAATCCAATCCTTTGCCCACTAAATCGTCAATGTAAAGCCAAAAAAATTGCATCGTCAGCACAAATGTAGAAATGGTAAGTGCTGCCAAGAAAGGCCCAATGAATGCCTTTAATATTAGTATGTCTAATTTTTTGAACAAGTTGTTACAACTAGCTTCCTATTCTATGAAAAAGGTCTTTTACTTGGTATCCCCAAAGTTGACTTTGATCCTTGATTTCGTTTTTCTCAGCAAAGTCTTTGATAATCAAAACAGTTTGATTTGAAATTTCTGTTTTTTCAACCCTGAATTCAAAATATTCATTTTTTTCGCTGTGTAACCATCTAAAGCGAATAAACTTATCTTCCTCTTGGTCAAGGATTTCGGCCTTATCAGGTACTCCACCATTCCATGAAAAACTGAATACATTTTCCCACTCATCTACTTTATCAGCAAACCACTCCTGTAAGCCAGAAGCTGTTGAAAGGAATTCAAATAATATACCTGGTGAACATCTCACTGGAAACTCTAATGTAAATAATTGCTTCTTACTCATAAATAACGCGATAACCTCTTTTTATATAGTTCGTTAGGTGCAATAATAATAATTAAAGACAAGCTTCCAAGTATTTTTCATTGTTTATTCGTTAACAAACTGCCAATATGTAAAAGTAAGGGTGTTTATTTGTACTTAAGTTATTGATATTCAGTATTTTAAATAAGTTATGCATTTGAAAATATTTTATCGTAACCCTGACTTATCTTTGCCTTCCTTAATGATGAAATATGTTTAATAGCCTTAGTGAAAAATTAGAGTCCGCGTTTAAGCACCTGAAAGGTCAGTCGCGTATCAATGATTTGAATGTTGCCAATACTTTAAAAGACATCAGAAAAGCATTGTTAGATGCCGATGTGAACTTTAAAATTGCTAAAGAATTTACGGATAGTATTAAGGAAAAAGCAATTGGCGAAAAGGTAATTAATGCGATTAGCCCGGGTCAGTTAATGGTTAAAATTGTGCAGGATGAATTGACTGCATTAATGGGTGCTGAAGCGACACCATTAAGTTTAAATGGAAATCCAACAATCATTTTGGTTGCCGGTTTGCAAGGTTCTGGTAAAACTACTTTTTCAGGAAAATTAGCTAATTATTTAAAGGCGCAGAAAAAATCTCCGTTGTTGGTTGCTGCAGATATTTATCGTCCTGCGGCAATGGATCAATTAACAGTATTAGCCGAACAAATTGGAGTAGATATTTTTGTTGAAAGAGAAAATAAGGATGCAGTTTCCATTGCGCAAAATGCAATTGCCTATGCAAAACAAAATAATAAAAATGTAATTATTATAGATACTGCAGGTCGTTTAGCAGTAGATGAAGTAATGATGACCGAAGTGGCAAATATTAAATCTGCCATCAATCCTCAAGAAATTTTATTTGTTGTAGACTCCATGACAGGGCAGGATGCAGTCAATACAGCAAAGGCTTTCAACGAACGCTTAGATTTTACGGGTGTTGTTTTAACCAAGTTAGATGGTGATACAAGAGGTGGTGCTGCATTGAGTATTAAGTATACTGTGAATAAACCAATTAAGTTTATTAGCAGTGGTGAAAAGATGGACACCTTGGATGTTTTTTATCCTGAACGTATGGCCCAAAGAATTTTGGGAATGGGTGATATCACTTCATTAGTTGAAAAAGCACAAGCGCAATATGATGAAGAAGCTGCTAAAAAATTAGAAAAGAAAATTCGAAAAAATCAATTCGATTTTGAAGACTTTTTAACGCAGATTCAGCAGATTAAAAAGATGGGTAATTTGAAAGATTTGATGGGTATGATTCCTGGCATGGGAAAAAGTTTAAAAGATGTAGATATTAAAGATGATGCATTTAAAGGAGTGGAAGCAATCATACAATCTATGACCGTTTTGGAAAGACGCAATCCCGATATGTTAACGCCAAGTCGTAAGCAAAGAATAGCAAATGGTTCTGGAAAAAATATTGGCGAGATCAATGCCTTTATCAAGCAGTTTGATCAAATGAAGCAAATGATGAAAATGATGAATGGCCCAATGGGGTCGGCAATGATGAGTAAAATGCCGGGAATGAAAAGATAATAATTCCTTGACAGCTTGTAATTAATTGATTTTCAGTAGATTTTTGACCAAATTTTAATTTAGACAGCCTTTTTAGCTCCATTTTGTTGGGTAAATTCAAAGGGTTGTCTTATATTTGCAGCTCAACCTTATTTATTAACGCCTATAAATTTCTATTTAAAATGGCAGTAAAGATCAGACTACAGCGTCATGGTAGTAAAAAAAGACCTTTCTACTTTATAGTAGTGGCCGACGGACGCGCACCAAGAGATGGTAAATTCATCCAAAAAATTGGTACTTACAATCCTTTAACAGTTCCTGCGACAATCGAATTAGATCGTCAAAAAGCGTTAGAGTGGTTAAACAAAGGTGCTCAACCTACTGACACCGTTCACAGAATTTTATCATTCAAGGGTGTTCTTTATTTGAAACACTTATTGCGTGGTGTTAAATTAGGCTTATTTGATGATGCAACTGCAATGGCTAAGTTCCAAACTTGGTATGCTGAGCATGAGTCACAAGTAGCTTCTAAAAATGATGCGCACAAAAAAGCACAAGCTGCTAAAAAAGTGTACGTACCCGTTGTAAAGAAAGTTGCTGAGCCAGTTGCTGAAGAAGCTGCTCCAGAAGCTGCACCAGAAGAAGTTGCGAATGCAACTGATGAAAGCGCACAAGTTTCAGCGCCTGCTGCTGAGGAAACTCCAGCTGCTGAATAGTTTAATACTATTTAAAATAGCTAATAAAAACCCTGACTCCATTTGGAAGTCAGGGTTTTTTATGCGCTTGAATTCCTATTAATTGATTTAAATTTGCGCATGAGTGAATACATACATATCGGTAAACTAGTAGCACCACATGGGGTAGCAGGAAGTTTAATTTTAGAACATGCTTTAGGTAAACCTATTCACTTTAAAGGAATTGAAGCTTTGTTTGTAGAACAAAAAACTGGAAGTTTTATTCCTTATTTTATTGAGTCAGCAAATGCAAAGACCGATACCATTACACATTTACAAATAGAAGGAATCAAAACAAGAGAAGCAGCTAACTTTTTAACTTCTAAAAAAGTTTGGTTGCCTCAAGCCGATTTTCAAAAATTAGTAGAGAAAAATTCCCCATTGGCTTTATTGGGTTATATGGTACAAGAAGCCGGAAAAAATATTGGAGTTATACAAGAGGTAATTGAACAGCCACACCAATTAATGGTGACCATTTTATACCAGGGTCAAGAAGCCTATATTCCTTTACATGAAGAAAGTTTAAAAGGGGTGAACCATGCCAAGAAAACAGTGCAAGTTGAACTACCTGATGGGCTATTAGATTTATACACGGAGTCTCCCGAATAATCAACTTAACAAGCGTTCATAAAAAAGTTTTAAAAAAGTTAATTAAAAAGTCTACTAAATTGATAGGATTATAGTATCTTTGTATTCGCAAAGAAAAAAACGGTTCCTTTTTTAATGAATTAAATAGAAAAATTATGAGTTTACGTTTAGGCGATATCGCACCAGATTTTAAAGCAAAATCAAGCATTGGAGAAATAAGTTTTCACGCATATTTAGGAGATAGTTGGGGTGTACTTTTTTCACATCCTGCCGACTTTACACCAGTTTGTACTACTGAATTAGGTCGTACTGCAGCTTTGCAAGATGAGTTTGCAAAACGTAATGTTAAAGTATTGGCATTAAGTGTTGACGGTGTGGAAAGTCACAATAATTGGATTAAGGATATCAATGAGACGCAACATGTATCAGTTGGATTTCCAATTATTGCAGACGAGGATCGCGCAGTTGCAAATGCGTATGATATGATTCATCCAAATGCTTCTGAAACTTTTACTGTTCGCTCCTTATTTATTATTGGTCCAGATAAAAAAGTGAAATTAATTATTACGTATCCTGCTTCAACAGGAAGAAATTTTGTAGAAGTATTACGTGTAATTGATTCATTACAATTAACGGCTAATTATAGTGTTGCTACTCCTGCAAACTGGGTAGAAGGGGAAGATGTAATTGTGGTTCCTGCTGTTAAAACTGAAGATGCTTTGGTTAAATTTCCAAAAGGAGTAAATATTGTTAAACCTTATTTACGTTACACACCACAGCCGAATAAATAAAGCAATTCAATCCATTCATTTTAGTGTGTAATTGCAAAAATATGGGCCTTGGACGATTCTAAATACAGTGTGTCACTGAAGATTCGAGTCAAGGCCTAACAAATTGAACCACTTCCGTGAAAAGGAGTGGTTTTTTTGTATATTTAATTTCATATTACACTTCATTAAACAATTAAATATGCGTCGTTTATTATTTACCCTAATACTGGGATTAAGTATTGTTAGTGTTTTTGCACAAAAAACATACTTGCATTGTGGTCAATTAATTGATGTAAAACAATTACAAGTTTTAAAAGAAAAAACAGTTGTAGTTGAAGGCAATAAAATTGTAGAAATTTTAGATGGCTATGCAAAAGCCGGTGCCGGAGATAAAACTGTTGATTTAAAATCAAGTACTGTGATGCCAGGATTAATGGATATGCATGTACATATTGAAAGTGATCCAAGCCCATCTCATTATTTAGATGAGTTTACTCTTAAAGCTCCTGACTATGCATTTTCTTCTGTACCAATTGCACAAACTACATTAATGGCTGGATTTACTTCAGTACGTGATTTAGGCGGTACAGGTGCAAATATTGCGTTAAGAAAAGCAATTCAAAAAGGATATGTGATTGGTCCAAGAGTATATACTGCAGGTAAAGCTATTGCCACTACTGGAGGACATGCAGATCCTACTAATGGTTACAGAGAAGATTTAATGGGGGATCCTGGTCCAAAAGAAGGTGTGATTAATGGACCCGAAGATGCATATAAGGCTGTAAGACAAAGATATAAGGATGGTAGTGATGTCATAAAAATTACAGCTAGCGGAGGCGTTTTAAGTATGGCAGCAAGTGGAGAAAATCCACAGTTTACAATTGAAGAAGTTAAAGCAATCACTTCAGCAGCTAAGGATTATGGTTTTAAAGTGGCTGCACATTGTCATGGTGTTGAAGCTATGCGTAGAGCAATTATTGGTGGTGTAAATTCTATTGAACATGGAACTTTAATGGATGAAACTATTTTTCCTTTAATGAAAGAATATGGCACCTATTTAGTACCAACAATTATTGCTGGAAAGTCTGCTTCTGATTCTGCAAAAATACCAGGATATTATCCACCTGTTGTTGCAAAGAAAGCATTAGAGATTGGACCAAAAATTCAAAATACTTTTTCAAAAGCATATAAAGCTGGTGTTAAAATTGCATTTGGTACTGATGCAGGAGTTTACAAACATGGAAAAAACTGGAAAGAATTTTTGTATATGACAGAGGCTGGAATGCCAGCAATTGAAGCCATTCAAGCAGCTACTTGGAATGCTGCTGACCTAATGGGAACGCAAGCAATTTTGGGCAGTATTGAAAAAAATAAATTAGCAGATATTATTGCAGTAGATGGTGACCCTATTAAAAATATTGAAGCAATGGGTAAAGTGAATTTTGTAATGAAGGATGGAGTAGTATATAAATCTAAATAATCATTTTAGGATAGGTTGCACTTATTGCGCAACTGCATTCCATTTTTCCAACTGCTTTAAAGTAGCAGCTAAATCTTTAGGTAAAGGGGCTTCCAAAAGGAGCTCCTTTCCTTTATACTCAAATTGTACACTAGCTGCATGTAAAGCTTGTCGGCCCATTAACGGACGCTCTTCCTCTTCGACCTTGGCTAGTTTGAAATTCTTCTTTTTAATATTCGATAGTTTCAATTTCTCTCCATCTCCATATAAATCATCCGAAACGATGGGATGTCCAATATGTTTTGCGTGTACTCTAATTTGATGAGTACGACCTGTATGAATTTGAAAACTAACCCAAGCATATTGCTTAAAATATCTTACTACTTCGTAAGTTGTTTTGGATTCTTTTCCTTTTGCATGAACCATCATGAAACCCTTTCTTATTGGGTGTTCCATCATATTTTCTTCCACTACACCCGATTGAGGTGGTCGGCCATTTACTAAACCAAAATATTTTTTTACAATTGTTCTGCCCTCAAATAATTCACTTAATACTTTATGTGCTTCCGCATTTTTTGCAAAAATAATTAAGCCACTTGTTTGTTGGTCTAAACGGTGCACGGTGAAAATGTTGCCGTATTTTTCTTGCAATAAAGATTTTACAGAAGCCTCTTTGCCAAATCGGTCAGGGATACTAAATAAACCAGCAGGTTTATTAATCACCACCATGTCATCGTCTTCAAATATGATATCTAACATCCTAATTATGAATTAAGGGGCCGCCACTAAATTATTTAGAGGCCTTACGTGTAAATGATTTATTCAAGAATTTAAGTAAGCGTACTTCTTTTTCACTTAAGAATCTCCACTTGCCTCTGTCTACATTTTTCTTTGTAAGATTTGCAAACATGACTCTGTCCAAATGTCTTACGTCATATCCTAAGTGTTCAAATATTCTTCTTACAATTCTGTTTCTTCCACTATGAATTTCAATTCCAATTACATCACGTTCTTTGCCTACATAACTTACTGCATCAGCGGCAATAAATCCATCCTCTAAAGTAACTCCCGCTGCAATCGCTTCCATGTCGGCCTTTGTAACAGGCTTGTCTAATGTTACTTCATATATTTTTTTAATCTCGTAGGAAGGATGCGTTAACTTTTGTGCAAGGTCACCATCATTTGTTAAGATTAAAACACCTGTAGTGTTTCTATCCAAACGCCCCACTGGGAACATTCTTTGTGTAGTTGCGTTCTTGATAATATCTAATACTGTTTTTCTTCCTTCTGGATCATTTGCAGTACAGATATAATCCTTTGGTTTATTCAATAAGATGTATACTGGCGTTACTTGCAGTTGCAATACTTTACCTTTTAATCTTACTACATCCTTATGTTGTACTTTGTAACCTGGTTCTAAAACAGTGTCACCATTCACAGTGATATGTCCATTTTTTACAAGTTCAGCTGCTTCACGTCTTCCACAAGTCCCAGCATGTGCAATGTATTTATTTAATGGCATTTGCTCGTGTGGTATATCATCACTCGCATTTACTTTTCCAATGCCCGCAGTTCTTTTAGCATCTGCTTTGTCCATGGATGCTGGTGTTCTTTTAGAAGCCGCTAAACGAGGAGATCCAACGCCTGCGCCTCTTTTAATTTCACCATATTTTGCAGGGGTATCGTCCACCACTTTTTTAGGTGCGGACTTAGCTCTTAATGGAATTGAATATTTTGGAGGACCAGTTACATAATCTTTTTTAGCGTAGCCACCTTTTTTGTTGTTACCCACCGGCTCAACAGCAATACCTTTTGCGATATCTTTTTTTCTTTGACGTGCAGCTTCGCCTGCAGCTCTTGATTCTGCTTTGGCTTTTTTCTTTTCCTGTCTATATTCTTCTTTAACTGCGCTGCCTTTTTTCTTGTTGGCAAATTTGTCAAAGTTGTCTGATCTCTTATTCTTCATGCGCCTATTTAATTTTTTTTCTTGTTGGATTATCCTTTATTGGCCAATTGTCCACAAGCTGCATCAATGTCTTTACCTCTGCTTCGTCTTACTCTTACATTCACTCTGTTCTTTTGTAATATTTCTACAAATCTTTCAAATCCATCTTCATCTGGTTTGTCAAAACCAAAATGATCTACGGCGTTGTATTCAATTACATTGATTAAATCTGCCGGAACCTGACGATAAATTTTTGTCAATTCTTCAGCATCTTTTTCAGAGTCGTTGAAATCTTTAAATAAAATATATTCAAATGAAATTTCGGTTCCTGTCTTTTTATAAAAATAGTTTAAGGCTTCAATCAATGATTTGATATTGTTGCTTTCATTAATTGGCATTACTTCGTTACGCTTTTTATCATTAGGCGCGTGTAAGGAAACGGCTAATTTAAAACGTACTCCATCGTCACCCAATTGTCTAATTTGTTTTACTAAACCAGCTGTAGAAACGGTAATACGGCGAGGACTCATTCCTAAACCGTCAGGGGAAGTAATTTTTTCGATGGCCTTTAATACATTATGGTAATTCATTAATGGTTCACCCATTCCCATGAATACGATATTGCTTAAATGTTTTTCGTGCGCTGCTTCACTTTGTTGGTTGATATAAACCACTTGATCATAGATCTCGTCAAAGTTTAAATTTCTTTTTCGGTCCATAGTGCCGGTTGCGCAAAATTTGCAACTTAAACTACAGCCAATTTGAGATGAAACGCAGGCAGTTTTTCTTTCGCTTGTAGGAATAAGTACTCCTTCAATCATATGATCGTCAAAAGTGCGGAATCTTGTTTTTAAGGTACCATCCTCACTTTGTTGAGTCGTGTCAATTTGCAATGCAGGGAAACTAAATGTCTCAACCAATTGCTTTCTTAAATCCTTGCTCAAATTGGTCATTTCGTCAAAGCTATGGGCATGTTTTTGCCATAACCATTCTACAATTTGCTTTACTCTAAAAGGCTTTTCGCCCACCTGAGCTATAAAACGTTCAATTTCAGTGACTTCTACTTGTCTAATATTAGGTCTTGTCTTCTCCATAATGCAAAGATACTTTATCCACTTAGATAACAATTTATTCTTTTTGTGGGCTCAGAAAAACGCTTTAAATTCATTTTCTCAAAAAATGCCAATATGAAAAAATTAGTTTTATCAATCCTAGTGATCTTAGGATTTATGACCGTTGTAAATGCACAAACAAGTCCTTTAAAAGATTATGTAGGTAAGTATGTTTTTGCTGCAGGTAGCCCAGTGGCCGAAGTAACTATTACTGCTGAAGAATCTGCTATTGTAATTAATTCTGCAATGGGGTCAACTCCATTGGAAAAGAAAGGTGTAGACACTTTTTACCTAGCTCAATATGATGCTTTGGTTATTTTCAAAAGAACAGCTGATAAAAGTGTAGAGTCTGTTTCTATCGCTGTTCAAGGAATGGAATTAGTAGGCAAAAAAGAAGCTGCTGCTTCAATTGCTGGAACTAAGGAAGAAGAGTTCCAAATGGAGATTTTAGCTGGTAAATTAGAAAACTAATTACTCGTATAATTTTAAAAAACTAAACTGTTTAAAAAGAATAATTAGGTAAGTCTTTAAACGCAACATTTGTTTGTTGGCCAGTAGCTAAATTTTTAATGCTACATGTTTCATTGCTTACTTCATCAGTTCCAATTATTACAATATTTGGAATTCCTTTTTTCTCAGCATATTTAAATTGCTTGTCAAATTTGCTCTTTTCAGGGTACATTTCGCAAGCAATTTTTTTGTCTCTCAATAACATCATTTGTGCATACGCTACCTTTGCTTCGGCTTCCCCTAAATTGAAAAATAATACCTGTGTACCTTGGTCAATACTAGCAGGAAATAGATTCTTTTCTTCTAATACATCATAAATACGATCCACGCCAAAGCTAATGCCAACGCCAGGTATATTAGGTACGCCAAATAAACTTGTTAAGTCATTGTAGCGTCCACCACCTCCAATACTTCCCATTTGAGCGTCGATAGCTTTCACTTCAAAAATCAATCCTGTATAATAATTTAAGCCTCTTGCTAAAGTAAAATCAGCTACTAAATGTTTGTCCATTCCAGTGCTTTGGTGATAGCTTAAAACATATTGTAATTCTTCGATTCCTTTTTTCCCATTTTCATTGTCACCTAACAATAAAGCCAATTTTTTTATTTTTTCTTCGTTGTTTCCACTGATGTTTAAATAGCATTCTACAACGGATTGTTGTGCGTCATTAAAACCCTTATTGGTTAATTCTTCTTTTACTTTTTCCCAACCAATTTTATCTAGTTTATCAATAGCAATTGTCAGGTCAATTAATTTTTCTTCACCTCCGCAAACCTGCGCCAATCCTAATAAAATTTTTCTGTTGTTCATTTTAATTTCAACAGGCAATTGCAACTTTTCAAATGCAGTTACATATATTGCTATTAAATCCACTTCATTTAATAAACTATCGCTTCCTACAACGTCCGCATCGCATTGATAAAACTCACGGTATCTTCCTTTTTGAGGTCTATCTGCTCTCCAAACTGGTTGAATTTGATAGCGCTTAAAAGGGAATGTAAGTTGCCCATGATTCATGGCAACGTATCTAGCAAATGGAATGGTTAAATCGTAACGAAGTGCTCGTTCCGTAATAGTGTTATTGTTTTTTCCGCTAAGCACTTTTTCCCATCCCTCATCAATTTGAGCTCTTTTTTGAGGGTTGTCTAAGCCATTATTCAAAATTTTGAAAATCAATTTATCTCCTTCCTCGCCATATTTCCCCATTAAAGTATCTAAGTTCTCCATGGAAGGTGTTTCCAATGGCTGAAACCCATAAGTTTCAAAAACCGAACGTATTGTTTGGAATATATATTGACGCTTTTGCACTGTTGCAGCGTTAAAATCTCTGGTGCCCTGTGGTAAGGAAGGTTTGCTCATACTGTCCGATTTGAATGCAAAGATAAATTTTTAAATTCATCCTATATAATTGTTTAATTTGCCGACAAATTACTTGTGTATGTCTGAAATGAATCAAGGAAGAGAAAGATCCGAAAAAACCTATCGAATTTTTAGAAGTATTTACGATTTCACCATGGCATCTTTGATTTTAGGATGTGGTATTTTAATGTTTGGTGCTAAATATTTTCACTTGGATCAAATCATTAATTTAGACAATGAGTGGCGTATCATTTTTGGCTGCATGTGCTTATTATACGGGGGTTTCAGGCTATACAGAGGATTTCAAAAAGACTATTAAATAAATTTTATGTTGAAACATATTGGGGCATTTTTTATTGCAATTAGCTTAATCGCTTGTTCTAATAACACCCCTCAAACAGCTCAAGACACAACCTCGGCTGGAACCATTCATATCTCTGCCGAAGAGACTTTTAAACCCATTTTGGATCAACAAATTGCGGTATTTAAATCAAGTTATCCAAAAGCAAATTTTATTGTTGAATATAAGTCTGAAATTGAATGTTTAAAGGACTTTAAGCAGGATAGTACAAGAATGATTTTCATTACAAGAGGACTTAATAAGCAGGAGGAAGCGGCATATAAGAATCAATTAGGCTTTACACCCACTTTTGGTATCTTGGCTTATGATGCAGTAGCCATTTTGGTACATCAAAATGCAAAAGATTCCTTATTTACCCTGTCAGACCTTCGAAAAAGATTGATTGGTGATAATACCCAACAAGTGGTCATGGATGGCAACCATTTAACAGGAGTAGTGCGCTTTTTAAAGGATAGCTTAACTAAAGACAAGCCTTTTGGCAAAAACGTGATGTCAGCAGTCGGTAGTGAGGCGGTGATTGAATATATTAAAAATAACCCCAATGCGATAGGGTTTGTAGCAATGAATTGGATAGGGGATAAATATGATGTAAAGCAGGAAAAAGCTAGAAAATTTGTAAAAACTGCCATGTTGGAGTGTACTTTATGTGCTGAAAAAGGGCTTTTCGCACAACCTTCACAAGCAACCATTGGAAGAGGGGAGTATTCAATGTCATTGCCTTTATATTATGTTCTTAAGGAAAATGCACCAGGCTTAGGATCGGGGCTACTTAACTTTATGAGCTTAGAGCGTGGTCAATTAATATTTAGAAGGGCATTTATGGTACCAGCTAAGATGAGCTTTCAAAAAAGAAATAGTATGGTTAACTAAAACTTAACAAATACTAACAAATTTTAGTCCTTTTTGAAAAAATTAAAATAGAATTCTTCCGAAAAAATTAATATTTTTAGCCTTCTTAAAATGAGTCCTTTTTTAAGAAGCATAAACAATGTGTCTATTTGACGTATTCGTTTAAAACATTGGGTTTAATTGTAGTAATTATAAAAAGTAAAAAACAGAAGTGATGAAAAAATTGGCTTTATTGATCATGGGAGTTGCCTTTATTGCGACTGGATTAAAAGCACAAGTTGCTCCGTCCCCATTAGCAGAAGGTGTGAAGATGTTGAATTACGAAAAAAATAAATCAGCACTTGATTTCTTTAAAGCTGCATTGGATAAGAATCCTGCAGATGCTGAAGTTATTTTTTGGTATGGACAAGCATTGTTAGCACAAAACTACAATGGAATTCCAACGCCTGAATATATACAAAAGGCTAAAGCCCTTTATCAGCAAGCGCTTCAAACAAAAGGAAATGATGCTTGGTTATTAGTAGGTATGGCGCATATTCAATTTTTAGAAGGCGTAGATGCTGCTTTAATTAAAAATAATTTAGAGCTAGCCATTACTTCTTCAAAAGTGGAAAAAGGTAGAAACAAAGGAAAAAACAACCCTGAAATCATTAATGCAATTGGTCGTGTATTTGCTGAATTACCAATCAATATTGGCGATCACCATTATGCAGTAGATAAATTAAAAGAATTAATTTCAAGCTACGATGAACCAACTATCAAGCCTGATTTATACTTAAACTTAGGTATTAACTACTTAAAATTAGGTGGTGAAAATGGCGGGGAAGCTGTGAGTGCTTTTACAAAAGCAATTGATCACGATGCAAAAAATGCATACGCTTATTATAGAATAGGTAAAATTTATCAAAGTCAAAGTAATAAAGATATTTTTGAAGATAACTATAGTAAAGCGGTAGCGGTGGATGCTACCATTGCTCCAGTGTACGTTTCTTTATATACTTATTATGCAAAAATTGATACTACAAAAGCAAGAAAGAATTTAGATTTATTCTTGCAATATGCCGAAAAGGATCCTGCTTTTGATTATTTATATGCCGATTATTTATTCCAAGTGGGCCAGTATGACGCCTCATTAGCAAAGGCACAAGCTTTAGAAAAAAGTATTGGTATTACAACTTACCCTCGCATTGCCATTTTATTGGCTTATAACTACACACGTAAAGGAGATTCGGTAGCTGCTAAGTCTTATATCGAGCCGTTTATCAATAACACACCTGTAGAAAATATTCTTCCTGAGGATTATGATTTAGCGGTGAAGGTATTGTCTAAATTCACTGGTAATCAATCTGTTGTAGCTTCAATTTTAGAAAAAGCGATCGCCTCTGATCCTTCTAATAAAAGAAATGCACTTAAGTTTTACAAGTTAGGATATGAAATGTTTGAAAAAGCTAATTTGTACAACGAAGCCTATAGCTGGTTCTCAAGATATGCTGCTTTAAATGGTGTAAAAGACGAGTTCTACTATTTTAAGGCCGGTAGCTATGCATTGAATGCTAAGAATGGTCCTGCTGCTGATTCTGCTGCAAAAGGATATATTGCTGCATTCCCTGAAAAACCAAGAGGTTATGTATTCAACATTAAAGCAGCTGCTTTATTAGATACAGCGAACACACAAGGCTTATATATTGATGCATTGAACTTAAATAGCCAATATTTACAGAAAGATGTAGCAAATAATAAGCAAAAGTTAGTTGATAATTTTAGCCAAATGTTAATGTACTACAATCAAACAAAGGTATTTGACAAGGCTGTTGAAATGTGTGACGAAATCTTGAAATTAGCTCCAGGTGACGCTGATATGCTTAAGTATAGAGAGCAATTCCAAAAGAATGCTGACTTACAAAAAGCAATTAAGGATAAGAAGCCAGCTTCGGGCGCTACCCCTCCTAAAAATTAATAATGTTGAATCTTTTTTAAGGTTCTTCAAAAAAGGATAAAAAAATGAAAAAAAACTCCCCTTTTATGGGGAGTTTTTCGTGCTAGGTGCTATCCTTTGCGTATTTTTGCGCCACCTAAACCAATTGTATGAATTTGATGCAATTATTACTATCTGCAAACGAAACAAATAATGCTGCTAATTATCTCCCAATTGTACTACAATTGTTATTTGCTGGTGGCTTTGTAGCGTTCATGATTTTAGTATCTAGCTTATTAGGTCCTAAGCGTAAAACGGACGATAAATTAGCCACTTTTACAAGTGGTATTACAACACATGGTGATGCAAGATCACCAATGGCTATTAAGTATTTTTTAATCGCAATTTTATTTGTGTTATTTGATGTGGAAGTCATCTTTTTTTATCCATATGCCGTAAATTTTAAAAGTTTGGGATGGAGTGGATTAGGTGAAGTGATTCTGTTCGTATTATTTTTCCTAGTAGGATTTATATACATTATTAAGAAAGGGGCTCTTAAGTGGGAAGATTAATTTATTAAAATTCAAAGCATTTTTTTATGCGTCCAGTAAGATTTAACATACATCCAAAAGAAGCTGAAATTGCAGATGCAATTTCAATGGCACCAGCACCAGATGGAATTGGTGGCGAAGGATTTTTTGCTACACAATTAAGTTCGGTTGTTGGATTGGCAAGAAAAAATTCTTTATGGCCTTTGCCTTTCGCAACATCATGTTGTGGAATTGAATTTATGGCAACGATGGCTTCACACTATGACTTATCACGTTTTGGTTCAGAGCGCGTAGGTTTCTCTCCACGTCAATGTGATTTGTTAATGGTAATGGGAACCATCTCTAAAAAAATGGCACCAGTATTAAGACAAGTATACTTGCAAATGGCAGAGCCACGTTGGGTTATATCAGTTGGTGCTTGTGCATGCAGTGGTGGTATTTTTGATACTTACAGTGTTTTGCAAGGTATTGATCAGGTAATTCCTGTTGATGTGTATGTACCTGGTTGTCCTCCAAGACCTGAAGCTATTATTGATGGCTTTATGAAAATTCAAGAACTAGTTGGTCAAGAAAGTATTCGTCGTCGTAATGGTGATCAATACAAGGAGTTATTAAACAGTTACGGCATCCAATAGTTATTTTTTAAATTATTTATTTTAAATAAAATGGCTTTAACAAACGAAACAATACAAGCGCAATTGGAAGCGAAATTTGAAGGACAAGTAACTACTTTTTCTACAGAAACAGGAATGCTTTCATTTGAATCGCCTGCAGCACTTAATTTAAAAGTGATGCAATATTTGTTTGACGAATTAGGATTTACTTTTTTATCAGATTTATGCGGAGTGAATTATCCTGACAATGTGGATGGTGAATTAGTGGTGGTATATCACTTACATAATTTTGTTGAGAATATTCGTTTACGTTATTCGATAGCAGTGCCTATCAGTAAGCCGGATGTATTTACTGCTACAAAAATATTTGAATCAGCGAATTGGATGGAGCGTGAGACTTATGATTTCTTTGGTATCAATTTTATAGGACATCCAAATTTAAAACGCATTTTAAACGTAGAAGAAATGGATTACTTCCCGATGAGAAAAGAATTTCCATTGGAAGATCAAACAAGAATTGACAAAGACGATGAAATGTTTGGAAGAGGATAATTTTAAAAAACATTTCAATAATTAAATTAAGAAACGAGCAACGTATATAATATGGAAGCACAACACAATATCACTTTACCTGAAGGGTCCATTGAAAAAAAGACCACGACCTTAAACTTTGGTCCTACACACCCTGCAACCCATGGTGTATTTCAGAATATTATGGAAATTGATGGAGAGCGTGTGGTTTCATCTGAGCAGTCAGTTGGATTTATTCATCGTGCATTTGAGAAATTAGCTGAGCGTAGAAATTTATATCAAATCACGCCGATTACAGATCGTTTAAATTATTGTAGTAGCCCTATCAATAATATGGGTTGGCATTTAACATGTGAAAAATTCTTGAAAGTAGAAACACCAAAGCGTGTTGATTATTTAAGAATCATCATTATGGAGTTGGCACGTATCTCGGATCACTTAATTTGTAATTCAATTGTAGGCGTGGATACAGGTGCTTACACTGGTTTCTTATATGTAATGCAATACAGAGAATTAATTTATGAAATATATGAAGAAGTATGCGGCTCCCGTCTTACTACTAATATTGGGCGTATTGGCGGTTTTGAAAGGAATTTCACAAATACAGCATTTGAGAAACTCGAGAAATTCTTAAATGAATATCCAAAAGTTTTAAAGGAGTTCGAAAGCTTGTTTACGCGTAACCGTATTTTTATGGAGCGTACACAAGGTACTGGTGGTATTAGCGCTGAGCGTGCAATGAACTATGGATTTACGGGTCCTAATTTGCGTGCCACTGGAGTTGACTATGATGTGCGTGTTGCGAATCCATATAGCAGTTATCAAGATTTTGACTTCACGGTTCCTGTGGGATCAACCGGCGATAACTACGATCGTTTTTTAGTGCGTAATGCAGAGATGTGGCAAAGTATTTCCATCATCAAACAAGCTTACCAAAAAGTGCAGGAATTTAAAGGCACTGATGCTGAAATTTTCCATGCAGATGTTCCTGAATATTATTTACCTAAGAAAGAAGATGTGTACAATAATATGGAAGCATTAATCTGGCACTTTAAAATAATTATGGGTGAGGTAGATTTACCAAAAGGTCAAATTTACAATCCAGTAGAAGGTGCAAATGGAGAGTTAGGTTTTTATTTGATTAGTGATGGTGGTCGTACTCCATTCCGTTTACATTTCCGTCGTCCTTGTTTCATTTATTATCAAGCATATCCTGAATTAATTACAGGGGGTATGTTAAGTGATGCGGTGGTGACAATGAGTAGTTTGAATTTGATTGCAGGAGAGTTGGATGCGTAACAATTGGGTTGAAAAATTAAAATTGAAAAAGAAAGTTTAGTATATGGCTACTATTTTTAATGATACACAAATGACCGAGTTTAAACGCTTGGTGGCACGTTATCCAGAAGGGAAACAAAAAAGTGCTTTGCTACCTGCTTTGCATTTAGCGCAGGACAGTTTTGGCGGTTGGTTATCAACTGAGGCTTTGGATTATATTGCTAGCCTTTTGCAAATTGAACCTATTGAAGTGTATGAAGTAGCTACTTTTTACAGCATGTATAATTTAAAGCCTGTGGGCAAATTTGTTTTTGAAGTTTGTCAAACCGGGCCTTGCATGATTAGTGGTTCAGATAACATTATTGACTATATCAAAAAGACTTTGGACATCAAACCAGGCGAAACAACAAAAGATGGTTTGTTTACTTTAAAATTAGTAGAGTGTTTAGGTGCTTGTGGATATGCTCCAATGATGCAAGTAGGAAAAATTTACAAAGAGCATTTGACAAAAGAAAAAGTTGACAGCATTATTGCTGAGTATAGAGCACAAGCTTCAAACAATTAATAAAGACCTGAATTAAATATATTAAAATGGGCGTAAAATTATTATTAGACAAAGCAAATGTACCGGGCATTCGAACTTATGAAGTGTATCGTCGTGAGGGAGGTTACCGTGCAGTAGAAAAAGCTTTGAAAGAAATGACCACGGATGCGATTGTAGAAGAGGTTAAGAAAAGTGGATTAAGAGGTCGTGGTGGTGCAGGTTTCCCAACAGGAATGAAATGGAGTTTTATTGCAAAACCCGAGGGCGTTCCACGTCACTTGGTTTGTAATGCCGATGAATCAGAGCCAGGCACTTTTAAAGATAGATATTTGATGGAATTTTTACCTCACTTATTAATTGAGGGTTTAATTATTTCAAGCTTTGCTTTAGGATCTAATGATACTTACATTTATATCAGAGGGGAGTATGCATGGATTCCAGAAATTTTAGAAGAAGCAATTGAAGAAGCAAAAGCAGCTGGCTGGTTAGGTAAAAATATTTTAGGAACCGGATTTGATTGTAATATACACGTACAACGTGGTGGTGGTGCTTATATATGTGGTGAAGAAACTGCTTTGATTGAATCTTTAGAAGGTAAAAGAGGAAATCCAAGAATTAAACCTCCTTTCCCTGCGATTCAAGGATTATGGATGCGTCCAACGGTAGTAAACAACGTAGAAACATTAGCAGCCATTGTTCCTATCATTAATATTGGTGGTGAAGAGTATGCAAAAATTGGCGTTGGAAAATCAACAGGTACAAAATTAATTTCGGCATGTGGTAATATTAATAAGCCAGGTGTGTATGAAATTGATATGACTATTACAGTTGAAGAATTTATTTATAGCGATGAATATTGTGGCGGTATTAAAGATGGCAAGAAATTAAAAGCTTGTATTCCTGGAGGATCATCTGTTCCTATTTTACCTGCCAACTTATTATTAACAACGGCAAAGGGCGAACCACGTTACATGAACTATGAAAGTTTAAGTGATGGAGGTTTTGCAACAGGATCTATGTTGGGTTCTGGTGGATTTATTGTTTTAGACGAGGATCAGTGTATTGTAAAAAATACCTTGACTTTAGCTAGATTCTATCGTCATGAAAGTTGTGGTCAATGTTCACCTTGTAGAGAAGGAACAGGTTGGATGGAAAAGATTTTAAATAAAATTGAATCTGGAAAAGGAGAGATGAGTGACATTGATTTACTATGGGATATTCAAAGAAAAATTGAGGGTAATACTATTTGTCCATTAGGTGATGCGGCTTCATGGCCGGTTGCTGCTGCAATTCGTCATTTCCGTGATGAGTTTGAATGGCATGTAAAAAATCCTGAATTATCACAAACAAGCAATTTTGGTTTACAACACTATGCAGACCCAATTCACGTACCTGCATAACATTGAAAGATAAACTATGAGCGAACAAACATTATTTAAAGTAACAGTTGACGGCATCACAATAGAGGTTCCTGCGGGCACAACTATTTTACAAGCTGCGCGTCAAATTGGTGGACAAGTTGCACCTCCTGCAATGTGTTATTATAGCAAGTTGAAAGGAAGTGGTGGTAAGTGTCGTACTTGTTTAGTAGAGGTTTCAAAAGGTTCCGAAAAAGATCCTCGTCCAATGCCAAAGTTGGTTGCGTCTTGCAGAACAACCGTGATGGATGGCATGGAAGTGAAAAATATTACAAGTGATAAAGTAATTGATGCACGAGCTGGCGTGGTAGAATTTTTATTATTGAATCATCCTTTGGATTGTCCAATATGTGACCAAGCAGGTGAGTGTCATTTACAAGATTTAAGTTTTGATCATGGAAAATCAAAGACAAGATTTGAATTCCAAAAAAGAACTTTCAAAAAACATGATCTAGGTAAAAATATTCAATTGCACATGACGCGTTGTATATTATGTTACCGTTGTGTTTTCACTGCAGATCAATTAACCAATAAGCGTGTGCATGGTATTTTAGATAGAGGAGATCATGCTGAAATTGCTACGCATATTGAAAAGAGTTTAGACAATGAATTTATTGGCAACGTGATTGACGTTTGTCCAGTAGGTGCATTAACAGATAAAACATTCCGTTTTAAAAATCGTGTATGGTTCTTAAAACCAATGGATGCACATCGTGATTGTCCAACTTGTAGCGGTCGTGTTACTTTATGGAATAGAGGAGATGAAGTATTTAGAGTAACTGCGCGTAAAGATGAGTGGGGAGAAATTGAAGATACACCAGATGGTCAACCAGGTTGGATATGTAATACTTGTCGTTTTGACAAAAAAGACGCTAGTGACTGGGTGATTGAAGGACCACGTGAAATTAGCCGTGCTTCAGTAATTTCTCAAGGGCATTACGCAGGTAAAGTAGGAACTACTAAACCAACTGAAACATTTTTAGCAGTGAATGGCGGACGTACTCCTCATTTACTAATGGATATTCATGATGAGAGCGAAGTGAATAAACCTACTATTCATTTAGGTAAAATTCAAGGACCTTCTCATGGTGACACTTTTGAAAATAAAACTGAAAGCGCCTAATTCACCAACTCATTATAACTCATATATACAAATAATTATAGCATGACAATTCTTGCACTTGATTGGGGTTTTATCATAGAGAAATTAATAATGATTGCCATTGTTGTTTTCGCTAGTTTAGGTATTGCCTTATATACCACATTTGGAGAACGTAAAGTAGCAGCTATTTTACAAGATCGTCCAGGACCTAGCCGTGCTGGCCCTTTTGGTTTATTACAACCTTTAGCGGATGGTTTAAAATTGATCATGAAAGAAGAGATCATTCCAAATGCTGCTAATAAATGGTTATTTATTTTAGGACCAGGTTTAGCGATGACTGCTAGTTTAATGTCCTGTGCAGTGATTCCTTGGGGAAGTGCAGTGGATGTTTTTGGTCGTCACGTTGAATTACAAATTGCAGATGTAAACATTGGAATTTTATATGTGTTTGCTGTGGTGAGTATGGGTGTGTATGGAATTATGATTGGTGGATGGGCTTCCAATAATAAGTTTTCTTTAATGTCCGCATTGCGTGCTGCTTCACAAGCAATCAGCTACGAATTAGCAATGGGATTGGCATTGATTGCATTATTAATGACTACAGGTACTTTAAGTTTAAAAACAATTGTAGAGCAACAAGTACAAGGGCATTGGTGGAATATTGTATACCAACCATTAGGCTTTTTAATATTTTTTATCACAGCGATGGCAGAGTGTAACAGAACTCCATTCGATTTGCCGGAAGCTGAGAATGAATTGAACTTTGGATATCACCAAGAGTACTCTTCAATGAAATTAGGATTCTACTTATTTGCAGAATATATCAATATGATCATGAGTAGCGCTATCATGGCTTGTATGTATTTTGGTGGTTATGATTTGCCTTTCTTTAATGAGGCAAGTGTAGCTCCAAATATTGCAGCTTTAATTGGCGTTGGTACTTTGTTAATCAAAATTGTATTATTCATTTTCTTATTCATGTGGATTCGTTGGACTATTCCAAGATTCAGATATGACCAGTTAATGGGATTGGGTTGGAAAACTTTAATTCCTTTAGCACTATTTAATATGTTATTAACTGGAGCGGTGATTTTAGCTAAATTATAATTTATAAAAAGATATTTTTTAAGACCATGCAAGCATTAACCAACAAAGCACAAGCAGTAAACCGAAAGCCAATGACGCTTTTGGAGCGTTTGTATTTGATTAATATTATCAAGGGCATGTTGATTACATTTAGTCACATGTTTAAGAAGCAACCCACTATTAGATATCCTGAACAAAAGCGTGAGTTTAGTCCTGTATTTAGAGGCTTACACGTTTTAAACAGAGATGAAGAAGGTCGTGAGCGTTGTACTGCATGTGGATTGTGTGCGGTGGCTTGTCCAGCAGAAGCGATTACGATGGAAGCTGCTGAAAGAGTAGAGGGAGAAGAGCAATTGTATCGCGAAGAAAAATATGCTGCTAAGTATGAGATTAACATGCTGCGTTGTATTTTCTGTGGTTTGTGTGAGGATGCTTGTCCTAAGGATGCCATTTATTTAAGTGAAACTTTTGCACCTGCAAATTTTACCCGTAAAGGATTTATTTACGGAAAACCTGATTTATTAATTCCAAATCCTTTGACAGAAGCAAGTGCTTTTGCTGAAGCTAAAGGAGTAGAAGCATAATTAATATGAGTACATTAGAAATTTTATTTTTCGCCTTATCTGCATTTGCAGTAATTAGTGCAGCAATGGTATTGATTAGCAAGAATCCAATACATAGCGTATTGTGGTTAATCCTGGTATTTTTTGCTATCTCAGGACATTATATTTTATTGAATGCGCAGTTCCTTGCCATTGTAAATATTATTGTTTACGCAGGAGCCATCATGGTATTGTTCTTATTTGTGATCATGTTAATGAATGTAAAGTCGGATAACGAACCTCAGAAAAAATTATTCACCAAGTTTATAGGTGTTTTATCTGGCGGTAGTTTGTTGACCTTGTTAATTGCATTGGTAAAACAAACAGTTCAATTAGAGGGAAAAGAAGTAATGATGAAGGAAGGTACTATTGGATTAATTCATCCATTGGGTAAAGCATTGTTTAGCGACTATGTAGTGCCTTTTGAAATAAGTAGTGTACTATTTTTAAGTGCCATGGTAGGTGCGGTAATCATTGGTAAAAAGTAGTCACAAAAAAAATTAAACGATCATAAAAATTAAATAGCGGATATGCCAATACAATATTATATTTTCTTTTGCTTAACCTTATTTAGCATTGGGGTCATTGGAGTGTTAACACGTCGCAATGCAATTATCGTGTTTATGTGTGTTGAGTTAATGTTAAATGCAGTGAACTTATTGCTTGTTGCATTTTCAAAAATGCATCACGCTGCAGGCTTAAAAATTGCTGCTGCTAGTACTGCAGGTATTGACGCACAAATTTTTGTGTTCTTTATTATGGTAGTTGCTGCTGCTGAGGTAAGTGTAGGATTAGCAATTATTGTAATGATGTTTAGAAATACACATTCTATCGATATCAATTTCTTAAATAGATTAAAGAATTAATTCATTTCGCATGAAACTAATAATAGGTTTAATAGTTCTAATGCCATTGGTTGGATTTTTATTCAACGGTTTGGGACGTAATATTTGGAGTAAAAAATTAATTGCATACAAGGCAACTGGATATATTGTAATGTCATTTATATTTAGCATCCTAGCTTTTTTAAATGTGCAATCATCTGGACCAGCAACAGTTCATTATTTTGATTTTATCAATACAGCTGGTTTTAAAATCCCTTTTGATTTAAAGGTAGATGCTTTATCAAGCTTATTTTTATTGGTGATTACTGGAGTGGGTTCTTTGATTCATTTGTATTCAACAGCCTATATGAAGGAGGAGGAAGCGCCTCATTACGCACGTTACTTTGCCTATTTGAATTTATTTGTATTTAGTATGTTGTTATTAGTATTAGGAGACAACTACGTAATTATGTTTATTGGATGGGAAGGCGTTGGATTATGTTCTTATTTATTAATTGGCTATTGGTTTACGGATGCCACTTATAATTACGCAGCTAAGAAAGCCTTTATTATGAATCGTATTGGTGACTTAGGCTTTTTGTTAGCTATTTTTTGGTTGATCGTAAAATTAGGTACCGTTAGTTATGGTACCGTATTGACTGCAGAAAGTTTAGCTAAATTATCTTCATCAGATATTACTGCGATTACTTTATTATTATTTGTAGGTGCAATGGGTAAGAGTGCTCAAATACCTTTATATACTTGGCTTCCAGATGCGATGGCGGGTCCTACACCCGTGTCTGCATTAATCCATGCGGCTACAATGGTGACTGCAGGTATATACATGATCACACGTTCAAATATTTTATTTAGTGCTAGTGAATTTACACAGCATGTTGTTGCGATAGTTGGTATCAGTACTGCATTGTTATCAGCAACCATTGCGATTAAACAAAATGACATTAAAAAAGTATTGGCTTATTCAACAGTGAGTCAATTAGGATATATGTTTTTGGGATTAGGCGTAGGTGCTTATTCTGGTGCCGTGTTTCACGTAATCACACATGCGTTTTTTAAAGCTTTATTATTCTTGGGTGCGGGTTCGGTGATACATGCAATGCATCATGAACAAGACATTCGTAAA
>Ga0007825_1000096_pt1 | contig 27769 bp, 24 predicted proteins | sample CryBogCBE13Jul09_FD_71229 | JGI IMG/M metagenome (GOLD analysis project Ga0007825, IMG submission 71229) | Freshwater microbial communities from Crystal Bog, Wisconsin, USA - CBE13Jul09 | ecosystem: Environmental > Aquatic > Freshwater > Lake | place: Crystal Bog, Wisconsin, USA | collected... | reverse complement strand
TAAGCTTTTACCCATTTCATAACTTACTAATTGGCCTAGCGCTTGTTTATCGGCTCTTAATGCTTCTCCTAATTGTCTTACCACTTCGCCTCTTTTTGGAGCAGGCCATTTTCTCCATTCCAAAAATGCAGATTGAGCGGTAGTAATTACCTTTTCATATGCTTCTTTATCTGTTGTGCTCACGGTGCCAATTATTTTTCCATCAACAGGAGAGTTGCTGGTTATAAATGCTCCTTTGCTATTGATGGTTGTATTTCCTGTTGAACTTCCTTTGTTCTCTTTTGCTAAATTCAAATGCTGTAAAAATTCCATTATTATTTTTTAATTTTTTCTATAATATTCGATGTTGAAAATCCCTCTACGATTGGGTTGATAATTACTTTACCTCCATTGGCAATTACTTCCTTCGCTCCAACAATAGTGTCAATGGTATAATCACCCCCTTTCACTAAAACGTCTGGCATTAAGGTTGTTATTAATTCATAAGGGGTGTCCTCTTCAAAAACAACCACTGCATCAACCAATACTAAATTGGCCATCACCAATGCGCGACTCTCCGTTGAGTTAATTGGTCGATCAGGCCCCTTTAATCTTTTAATACTTGCATCAGCATTTAAGCCAAGTACTAAATAGTCCGCTTCTTTGGCTGCTTGTGCAATGGAGAATAAATGTCCTTGGTGTAAAATATCAAAACATCCATTGGTAAATGCTACTGTTTTGCCTGTCACTTTCCAGGAACTAATCAATGCTTTAGCCGCATCAATACTTAAAATCTTTTTTTCAATGCCTTCTACAAATCGCATATTATTTGACTTGTTTATTTATGATTGGAAGTATAATTAAACTTAAACCTCCTAATACGATGATGATTAAAAATTGAGCAAACCATTGTACCGTTCCATTTGCTAATCCAAGGGTATATTCAACGCCATTTAGCTCTAAGACCTTCGCCATTAAATAGGCATAAGCGCCAATGCCACCTGGTGTTAAAATCATTCCTATACTAGCATAGGCTAAGCAACTAATGGCAGTGGCAAAGGAACTTGCGGTACCTTCTGTGCCCATTAAACCAATATAGGTTGCTGATAAATACATAAACCAAATGCCAAAAGAGTAAAGGAAAAATAAATTATGCTTTTTTAATTTAGTTGCGCTTATTACCCCTTCCCAAATACCTTTAATGATATGCTTAATGTTTGCAATGGTTTTTTGCAATTTGGTTCTGAAAACGAATAAAATAAGGATCGCAATTAATACAAGTCCAATAAAAATATACAGGGTATTATGATTATTGGTTTCAAGAGGGGCATTTGCTTTTTGACTCATTAATTGATGCCAGCCTGTTTCAATTACATTAAACTGAAGCACAAGGGCTAATAAAAAAACGATACCAAGGCTTAATACATCAAATGCTCTTTCCGCTACAATCGTGCCTACAATTTTTTCAGCTGGTACTTTTTCATATTTTGAGAGTAGGGTACATTTTAATACTTCACCCAGTCTTGGTACGGCCAAATTGGCTAAGTATCCGATAAGCACTGCTAAGAAGGTATTTATAATGGAGGGTTTATAGCCCAAAGGCTCCATAATTAATCTCCATCTTAGTGCACGTAAAAAGTGGGAGAAGCCAAGCATTAGGAAAACGGGTAAAACGATCCAATATTTTGTGGATTTTAAAGCGGTAGTGAATTTAGCCCATTCCTGAGCAGGAATTTGGTGTAAACTCCACCAAATCAGCAATATGCCGATAAAGAAAAAGAAGGCAATCTTCAGGAATTTACCCATTATCGTTAGTTTTTATAATGTCTTGCAATTTACGACCTATTGTCCTATAAATCTTGGATTTGGGGGCCAAATATGTAGCTTTTTTAGGTGTTTCTTAAAGTGAGGACTATTTCGTACCTTCGCAGACTCAAAGATGGTTCTGAGTTAAATCCCAATAGGAATGTCTGAAAAAAAACGAATTTTATACATCGCAACTGAAATGTCACCTTATTTAGAGTTGACAGAATTTGCTGAGGTAATTAATAAACTAGCTATCAAGAGTAATGATAGTGGTTTAGAAGTAAGATGTATTATGCCAAGATTTGGTGTAATCAACGAAAGAAGACATCGCTTACATGAAGTGGTAAGGTTATCTGGAATTAATGTGCAAGTAGATAGCGATGATTATCCTTTACAAATTAAAGTAGCTTCTTTGCCCAATGCAAGACTACAAGTTTACTTTTTAGAAAATGAAGATTTTTTCAAACGCAAACAAATTTTCCATGATGAAAACGAAGTTTGGTTTGATGACAATACATTAAGAACCATTTTCTTTTGCCGTGGTGCTTTAGAAACGGTGAAAAAATTTGGCTGGCCTCCAGACATTATTCATTGTAGTGGTTGGATGACTGGTTTAATTCCTGCTTATATTAAAACCGCCTTTAAGAAAGAACCCGTATTCTCTAATTCAAAAGTGGTTTTCACCATTGGTGCAAATACATTTGAAGAGAAGTTTGACAAGGATCTTTTAACGAAGGGTTTAATCAATGCAAATATTAAGGACAAAGACTTAGAAATCTTCAAAGACTTAAATAATACTGCTTTATTTAGAGGTGGTGCTACTTATGCTGATGCCATCACATTTGGTTCAGACATCATTGATAAAAAATTAGTATCTGAATTTTCGGCTGTTAAAGGAAAAAAAGTAGTTCCTTTTAATGGTTGGGACTCCGATTTAACAGAGTATTTAGATTTATACAACGAACTTGCAGGCAAATAAAGACAAAACAATTCATGGCATTAATTAATATAGTAAAGCGTATATCAGTAATCTTATCAATTGGGATTCTTTTTTCAGCATGTACAAGAATTGGCACTACCGAGATGGGGCTTGGACTTTTACCTTCGGCTGATTCATTTAATACAAAAGATACCATTTTAACAGTTGAGACAGTGACTGTTGATCGTCCAGATTCATTGAGAGTCTATGGATCAGATGATCATGTTGTTGGAACGATTACTAATGATCCATTATTCGGTTCAACTAATGCAAGTTTATATTTTAATTTAAAGCCTGCTTATTTCCCGTATACAACTAGTGGTTCAAGAGATAGTTTGTCAGTGGATTCTGCAGTATTGATTCTTTCTTACAAAGGATTTTATGGGGATTCAACAAAGCCTGTTACTTTTAATTTGAGAAGAATTAGTGCAAATACGCCATTGACACCAGATTCTTCAGTAGCTAGTAACTACCCAGAAGTTTACAATTTTCAGACGGATGCAACTATGGCAAATCCATACACTTTGGATTTTACCCATGTACATGATTCTGTGATAAATAGATTTGAGGCAGCAAAAGATCAAATACGAATCCCTTTGAACAAGACTTTCACTGATATGTTCTTGAAAGTATTTGATACAAATACGGCATATAAAACAGATACCACCTTACGTCAATATTTTCCTGGCTTTGCTTTAACAACTAGTAACAATAATAATGTCTTGGTAATAGTCAATTTATTAGATACCAATACTAAGTTAGGGTTGTATTATACTACCAATTCAACTTCGACAGCTACTCCAGGGGCAAGAGATACTGTAGTGGATTATTTTAAATTTACTACTACAGATAATGGGGATGCAAATATTATAAAAAGAAATAGAACAGGTTCAGAAGCTTCAAGACATTTAGGTATCGCTAATGATTCATTAATTTATGTTCAAACGAGTCCCGGAACTTTGGTTAAAATAAAAGTACCGGGCTTGAAGAATTTTGCAAATAAAATTATTCATAGAGCTGAATTAATAGCGGAGCAGGTTCCAACTTCCAACCCTACAGCATTAGAATCACAATGGACTGCGCCTAGTTATTTATTTCTTGGCGCATATGACAGTGCATCAAATAGTATTCGAAATGTACCAAATGATTACCAAGGGACTGTTAACGCTGCACAGTTTGCACGTTTTGGTGGTAAGCTCATTTATAAATCTATTCAAGGCTATGATAATGTAGCTTCTTACAATTTTGATTTGAGTAGATACATGCAAGGCGTGGTATCAAGAAAAGATTCAATTTTTGATTTGAGATTAATGGCGCCTGTGAATGATTCCATTAGATATGTTCCACCATATCCTAATAATTTATCAGGCGGAGTAGATTACATTTCGAGAGCTGTTGCGAATCAACCAGCCATTGGTCGCGTGCGCTTAGGTGGTGGTAGCCATTCTAAATTTAGAATGCGCTTACACGTTTATTATTCCGATTTATAGTCAATAAGTATAATTAATATATTTGCACTTTAACAACATCTAAATAAAAGAATATGCCTTATTTATTTACATCTGAGAGTGTTTCCGAGGGACATCCAGACAAAGTAGCGGATCAGATTTCTGACGCCTTAATCGATAACTTTTTAGCATTTGATCCACAGTCAAAAGTGGCATGTGAAACTTTAGTAACCACGGGCCAAGTAGTTTTGGCTGGAGAGGTAAAGTCAAAAGCATATTTAGATGTTCAAGAAATTGCTAGAGGTGTAATTAAGAAAATTGGATACACGAAGAGTGAATATATGTTTGAGGCAAATAGCTGTGGTATTTTATCGGCTATCCATGAGCAATCAGCAGATATCAATCAGGGTGTTGATAGAAAGAAAAAAGAAGAACAAGGTGCTGGTGACCAAGGAATGATGTTTGGTTATGCAAGCAACGAAACAGAAGATTATATGCCATTGGCTTTGGACTTAGCGCACAAAATCTTAATTGAATTGGCTGCATTAAGAAGAGAGAACAAGGCGATTAAATATTTACGCCCAGATGCAAAGTCTCAAGTGACTTTAGAGTATAACGACAAAAACGAGCCAGTAAGAATTGACGCGATTGTTGTTTCAACTCAGCATGATGATTTTGATAAGGAAGGCAAGATGTTGGAGAAAATTAAAAAAGACATTATTGAAATCTTAATTCCAAGAGTAAAGGCAAAATACAAGAAATACGCTAAGTTATTTAACAAGGATATCAAGTACCATATTAACCCAACAGGTAAGTTTGTAATTGGTGGTCCACATGGTGATACGGGTTTAACAGGTCGTAAAATTATCGTGGATACTTATGGTGGAAAAGGTGCACACGGTGGTGGTGCCTTCTCAGGAAAAGATCCAAGTAAGGTAGACCGTTCTGCTGCGTATGCAACAAGACATATTGCAAAGAACTTAGTAGCTGCTGGTGTTGCAAGCGAAGTATTGGTGCAAGTTTCATACGCGATTGGTGTTGCTAAGCCAACTTCAATCAACGTAAACACTTACGGTACTGCTAAAGTAAAATTAACCGATGGTCAAATTGGTAAATTAGTAGAAAGCATTTTTGACATGCGTCCTTACTTTATCGAGCAAAGATTAAAGTTAAGAACACCAATGTATAGTGAGACTGCTGCTTATGGTCATATGGGTCGTAAGAATGAAGTAGTTACTAAAACATTCACAACTCCAGATGGTAAATCAAAAACGTTGAAAGTTGAATTGTTTACTTGGGAGAAATTAGATTATGTTGCGAAAGTGAAAAAAGCTTTCGGTTTAAAATAATTAAATGATTTTTAATAAAGGCCCGTTCCGAAATTTCGAGACGGGCTTTTTATTTTAATGAAAAATGAATTGAATGGTTATGGCAGCATCTGAAAAACAATCACAGGAAAATCCTTGGAAAAAAATAAGTGCTCAAGTTAAATATGATAATCCTTGGATTAATTTAACAGAGTATCAAGTAATTACCCCGGCAGGTACGGAAGGAATTTATGGTAAAGTGCATTTTAAAAATATTGCAGTTGGAGTGATTGCTATTGATGCTGAAAACAATACTTACTTAGTTGGACAATATCGTTTTCCATTGGATTTATATAGTTGGGAAATTCCAGAAGGTGGATGTCCAGAGGGAACAGATTGGTTGGAAGCGGCTAAAAGAGAATTGAAAGAGGAAACCGGTTTTGAGGCAGGGAAATGGACGGAGATTTTACAAATGCATGTCTCTAATTCGGTTTCAGATGAATTTGCAGTTGTATATGTGGCAGAGGAATTAATTGCAGGAGCGTCTGAACCTGAGGAAACAGAAGATTTACAAATCATAAAAATGCCTTTTACGCAAGCAGTACAATGGGTGATGGAGGGTAAAATAACGGATTCTATATCCGTTGCTGCTATCTTAAAATGGAATGCTATAACTTTGAGCCATGCAGGAGAGAAATAATAGACCAGAAAGGAAATATTCAGGGCCAAGAAGATTTAGTCCAAGACCTAGTTTTACCACAGAGCGTAAATTTATTATTGGTCGTCAACCTTTAATTGAATCCTTAGAGTCTGGTGCCAATATTGAAAAAATATTAATTCAAAAAAATGCACAAGGGGAAGGATTAAATGAGATCAAACATTTTGCGCGTGAAAAGACCATTCCTATACAATTGGTGCCCATTGAGAAATTAAATGGAATGACCAAGGCCAATCACCAAGGCGTGTTGGCATTTATTTCGAATGTTAAATATTTGGATTTACAAGAGGTGATTGATTTTGTAGTAGCAAAAGGGGAGACCCCCTTATTTGTAATGTTAGATGGGGTTACAGACGTAAGAAATATTGGAGCCATAAGTAGAAGTATACATTGTTGTGGTGCTCAAGCATTAATTATTCCTGATAAAGGAGTAGGTGCATTAAATGAGGAAGCTTTTAAAAGTAGCGCAGGTGCATTGGAGCATATACATGTAGTACGTGTAAGTAGTTTATTAAAAACAGTCGATGATTTACATTTAAATGGCATACAAGTTTTTACAAGTGAAATGCGTGCAGATAAAAACGTACATGAATTGGATTTAAATGTACCATCTTGTATTATCATGGGGGATGAGGGCAGAGGGGTGCAACCTTATTTAGCAAAGGCGGCAGATTATTTCTTTAAAATTCCAATGGCCACAAACTTTGATTCCTTCAATGTTTCTGTAGCTGCAGGTATTGTTTTATACGAAGCTATGAAACAAAGATTATTCCCTACCACAAAATAATTTCCAATGAGTGCGGTGAAATTCAAATTAACATTGTCGGCACATCCATCTAATGTATCTATTGCCTATCAGCAAAAAACAATGTTAATTGGATCTTGTTTCACTGAAAATATGGGTGCTAAATTAAAGCAACATCTTTTTGAAACACTCGAAAATTCACATGGTATTTTATTTAATCCAGTAAGTGTTAAAAATGCGATTAGCGATTATATTTCAAACAAGCAATACACCGAAAATGATTTGTTTTTATTAAATGATGTTTGGAATAGTTGGCATCATCATAGTCGTTTTTCAGGTATTACAAAAGAGGAAGCTTTAAATAAAATTAATAATTCAATTAAGGAAGCAAACGCGTTTTTGAAATCTGCTAATCATTTAATTATTACACTAGGTTCCGCTTGGTTGTATACTTTAAATGAAAATGCACCTGACTATGCTGGTTTAGTTGTTTCAAATAATCACAAAGCGCCTTCTAGTTGGTTCACAAAAAAATTAATTAAGTCTGCAGAATTACTGGGCGATTTAAATTCTTTAGTGGAAGCCTTGCAAAAGTTTAATCCTTCCTTACATATCATATTTACCATTAGTCCAGTGCGACATTTGAGAGAAGGACTAGTTGAAAATAATAGGAGCAAGGCCGTTTTAATTCAGGCAGTGCATGATTTAATGGAAACAAATTCAAATGTTGAATATTTCCCTGCTTACGAATATGTGATTGATGATTTAAGGGACTATCGTTTTTATGCCGAAGACTTGGTGCATCCAAACTATGCAGCTACGAATTATGTATGGGAGAAATTTGTAGAAACCTATTTTGCGGTTGAAACACAATTGGTAATGAAACAGGTTGCAGAAATGCAGTTGGCTTTACATCATAAACCCTTTTTTTCAGGGTCAACGGAGCATCAAAAATTTATACATGCTTGCATCGAAAAAGCAACTGTTTTGATGGCAAATCACCCTTATCTTTCTTTACAAAATCATATTCAGGCTTTTAAAAGTCAAATTGGCAAATAATTACTTAATTTAGACATCTAAATTATTTGTATGCGATTATTGCCATTGATTGCTTCCGCTGTAGCTACAGTTGGACTCGTTGCAGTCTTAAATACTCAATTGCCAAGTGGAACATCTAAAACGCCTAAACTTGGATACTTTCTTTCACCCCAACATGGCTTTTGGAAAAATGCCGAAAAAGTAGATGCTAGTTTTGATGCATCCATTGTTGCTGGTGAATTAAAAGGGAATGTAGATGTTTACATGGACGACAGATTGGTGCCTCATATTTATGCGGATCATGATGAGGATGCTTATTTTGTTCAAGGTTATCTACATGCTAAATTTAGATTATGGCAAATGGATTTTCAAACCCGTGTTGCCTCTGGAAGACTAAGTGAAATTGCTGGTGCGGATAAACTTTCCATAGATCGTTTTTTCAGAAGACTTGGAATGGTATATGGCGCAGAACAAACTGAAAAATACATCAATGAAAACAATCCTGTAATGAAGGCTACTGTAGATGCTTATACAGCAGGTGTAAATGCATATATAAAGCAATTAGCTCCAGAAAATTTGCCTTTAGAATTTAAATTGATGAACTATCAGCCTGAAGAGTGGACGCCAAAAAAGACATATCTTTTTTTAATGTTCATGTCTTATGATTTAACAGGTCGTTCAGCAACTGCAGATTTACAATTAACCAATACAAGAGATTATTTAGGCTTTGATTTATTTGATAAATTATATACCAATCAACAAGACTCTTTGGATCCAATTATTCCAAAAGGAACTGTATTTGCAAAACCTTCCATTGTTCCTGTAAAGCCCGCTGGATCTGATATTGCCTATTTAAAAAAGCAGGATCCGAATTCAATGGCTAGTAAAGTTTCTGCTAGCCCTGAAGCACCAGATAAAAATAATGGAAGCAATAACTGGGCGGTGTCAGGTAGTAAAACAAAATCAGGTCGCCCCATTTTATGTAGCGATCCTCATTTGGGTTTAAACTTGCCTTCATTATGGTATGAAGTACAAATTACCACTCCTACGCATAGTACTTATGGCGCTAGTTTCCCAGGTTCTCCTGCGGTAATTATTGGGTTTAACGATAGCTTAGCTTGGGGTGTAACCAATGCAGGTAGAGACGTTCTCGACTATTATGAATTAAAATTTAAGGATAGTACCCAAAAAGAATATTGGTTTAATGGCACTTGGCAAGCAACAACCAATAGACAGGAAATTATTAAAGTAAAGGATAGTGCGGATGTGGTAGAAAATATTGCAATGACACATTGGGGACCTGCTATGTTTGACAAGTTTTATCAAAACCCTCAATCAAAGGGTCGCAATTTAGCAGTGAAGTGGACTGGACATAATGCGTCTACTGGTGTTGAAACTTTTTATAAATTAAATAGAGCTAAAAACTTTGATGATTATTTAGCGGCTATTTCTTTATGGAAATGTCCTGGACAAAATTTTGTATTTGCAAGCAAGTCGGGTGATATTGCAATTAAACAACAAGGAAGCTTTGTAGCGCGTTGGGATCGTCAAGGTGATTTCATAATGCCAGGTCAAGATAGTAGTTATGATTGGCAGGGCATAATACCTAACGAAGAAAATCCAATGATCAAAAATCCTGAAAGAGGATTTGTAAGTAGTGCTAATCAAAAATCGGTGGATCCAAGTTATCCATACTATTTAGGTACTGCAAGTTCTTTCCCATTATACAGAGGAATTAGTGTGAATAAGCGTTTACGCACAATGAATCAAATTACTGCAGAAGATATGCAGCATTTGCAAACGGATAATTATAATGTTTTTGCGGAAGTAGCAAGACCTGCTCTAATGAAATTTATAGAACCTAATAAATTAAGTCCTGATGCACAAAGAATGGTAAAAGAAATGACCAATTGGAATTTATACAATAATGGAAATGAAAAGGGCATTACAGTATTTAAAATGATTTGGGATAGTGTGGAAGATGCAGTATGGGGTGATGAATTAGCGGGATCGCCAATTCCATTAACGAAACCTGAAGCTTATGTTTTATTAGATCAAATGAATAAGGATTCTAATTTTTCAGTAGCGGATGATATCAGAACAAAAGGCAAAGTAGAAACTTTAAAAGAGCAAGTAAACTTAGGTGTTGAAAATGCAACAAAAAAGTTAGTAGCATTAGAGAAAGAAGGAAAATTAGAATGGTCATTATTCAAAGCAACCAGAGTTTCGCATTTAACAAAAATACCTGCATTAAGTAGATTGAATTTGCCAATAGGAGGAGGTGTTAATATTGTGAATGCAACAAGTGAAGCCCATGGGCCTAGCTGGAGAATGGTAGTGCATTTAACAGATGAAATTGAAGCCTATGGTTTATATCCGGGTGGACAAAGTGGAAACCCAGGTAGTCCTTATTATGATACTTTTGTTGATTATTGGGCAGCTGGAAAATATTATAGATTGCTATTCTTGCCAAAAGAAAAATTGGTTGCACATGAGCGAACTAAATGGCATATTCAATTCACTAAGGCTTAATTAAATCAAATTCAATTAAAATTATTTTATGAAAAATATTGCTTCTGAAAATATAAAATTCATTGTTAGCATTTTAATCTCAGCTTTAATGGCCTATGCAATTGGAATTTATGGAAACTTACCTTGGTGGAGTTTTGTGGTAACCAATTTTATCATTGCTATTGTAGTGAATCAAAAACCCGGTAAATCTTTTTTATCAGGTGCACTTGGTATTGGAGTATTGTGGTTGGTTTTGGCATTGGTAATTGATACTCAAAACAATCATATCCTTTCCGTTAAAGTGGCTAATATCTTGCCACTTAAAGGTTCCTATATTGCACTTATCATAATTACTTCAATTGTTGGTTTCTTATTAGGGGGCTTATCATCCTTGACAGGTTACTTTGTTAGAAAATCATAAAACATAGTTCACATTATATAGAGATTACAGAGCTGACTTTTATCAGCTCTGTTTTTTTTAGCAGTATTGTAATTATATTTGCACTGAATTTGCTTAATCTGTAATTGAGCTTAAATTTAATTTTTATGTCAGTACTGCACAATCGCATCTCCAATGAGGAGTTGAAAGTAAAGTTGTATGAGGAAACTTTTCCTAGAACAACCATCAGTTTTTATCAGTATTTCCCAATTCAAGATCCCCAGGCATTTAGAGATGAAATTTATCGTGCTTTAAACGCGATGAAAGTGTTTGGTCGCATTTATGTTGCCACAGAGGGAATAAATGCACAGATTAGTGTACCCACTCATAATTTTGAAGTATTTAGAGATTATTTATACTCGTTTAAACCTTTAAAAGGGTTGCGGTTAAATGTTGCAGTGAATGATGATGGTAAAAGTTTTTGGGTGTTAAGAATTAAAGTACGTGAAAAAATTGTTGCCGATGGTATTGATGATCCCAATTTTAGCATGGAGAATAGAGGTAAGTATGTGAATGCACAAGAGATGAACAACTTGTTGGCTAAGGAAGATACCATCGTAATTGATATGCGCAATCATTATGAATATGAAGTGGGGCATTTTGAAAAAGCCATTGAAATTCCATCTGACACTTTTAGGGAACAATTGCCGATGGCTGCAGAAATGATGAAGAATAAAAAGGATAAAAATATTATCATGTATTGTACTGGTGGTATTCGTTGTGAAAAGGCAAGTGCGTATATGTTACACCAAGGTTTTAAAAATGTGTACCATTTAGAAGGCGGAATTATTAATTATGCAAACAAGATAAAAGAAGCTGGTATTGAGAGTAAGTTTAAAGGAAAGAATTTTGTTTTTGATGAAAGATTAGGCGAGAAAATCACAGAGGATATTATTGCAAAATGTCATCAATGTGGCAAGCCTGCAGATACGCATACGAATTGTAAAAATGATGCCTGTCATTTATTATTTATTCAGTGTGAAGATTGTGCTAAAAGCTTTGATGGTTGTTGTACCACAGAGTGTATGAATGTGTATCATTTGCCATTAGAAGAACAGGAAAAATTAAGAGCAGGCAAGAAAAATGGCATTCAAGTTTTTAACAAAAGCAAGCAAAGATTAAGACCTAAATTGGGTGTTGATATTGAAGTTAAATAAGTTTAAAATTTTTCATTCTTCTCCGCTCGTCATTTAACGCTAAAAAACTAAAAACAAATCTAAAATTGTGAACTCGCTACGCTCAGACATGCACAATTTTTTAACGATTAATTTTTAGTTTTTCTTAACGCTATGACTCGATGTTCAGAAGTGAAAAGCTTTTAAATTTTTCAATAGGCTGATAATGAATCGCAAATCAATTGGTAGGTTTCTTGTTCAGATTTTGCTTCTGGTTTAAAAGGAGCTCCAATTACTTTTTCATACAATTCAATATATCTTTTTGAAATGGTGTCAATCCATTCATCTGTCATTGTTGGAACAGTTTGACCTTCCTTACCCATAAAATTATTTTCAATTAACCACTCGCGTACAAACTCTTTACTTAATTGTTTTTGCTTTTCTTTTTTAGTTTGTCTTTCTTCAAATCCATCTGCATAAAAATATCTCGAAGAATCGGGTGTATGAATTTCGTCCATTAAATAAATGGTGTCTCCAATTTTTCCAAATTCATATTTTGTATCTACTAAAATCAAGCCTTGTTTAGCTGCAATTTCTTTTCCTCTTGCAAATAAGGCCAATGCATATTTTTCTAAAACAGCCCAGTCTTCAGCGCTTGCCAAACCTTGTGCAATAATTTCTTCTTTTGAAATATCTTCATCATGACCTTCACTTGCTTTAGTAGAAGGGGTGATTATTGGAGTAGGGAAAAAATCATTCTCAGTCATACCGTCTGGTAAGGTAACACCACATAGTGTTCTGCCACCTGCGTTATAAGTTCTCCAGGCATGACCCACTAAATTTCCTCTCACCACCATCTCAATTTTGAAAGGTGTACATTTTTTACCAATGGCTACATTTGGGGCAGGGGTCTCTAAAAGCCAATTTGGACAGATATCTGTCGTTTTTTGGAGCATATATGCCGCAATTTGATTTAACACCTGACCCTTAAATGGAATAGGACGGGGTAGGATCACATCAAAAGCCGAAATACGATCACTTGCAATCATCACAAGTAATTCATTTTCAATGTAATATACATCTCTAACTTTGCCGTGGTATTCGGCTATCTGTTTTGGGAATGGGCTTGAATTCATGCCACTAAATTAAAATTTTAAGCTTAATATTTGATAATTTTTTTAAATGCTAAAATTTTGTTATTTTGTACTACAATTCAATTAAAAACAAACATTTATGAAACGATTGTTAAGCAAGATGGGTCTTTTTTGCCTTGCCACTTTGATGGTATTTTCGGTAAATGCCCAAAGTGCTAGTACTATTTCTGGTACTGTTAAAAATGCAAATACATCTGAAACATTGTCTTCAGTGACAGTGACTGTGAAGGGTGGAACTGCAGGTACTTTTACAGATGATAAAGGTAATTTTAAGTTAAGTGTAACTAAATTTCCGGTTACATTGTTAATTTCTTCTGTTGGATTTGATTCTAAAGAAGTAGTAGTTAGTAATGCAAGTGCAAAAGTTGCAGTTAGTTTAACGCAAGGATATGTATTGGGTTCTGATGTAGTTGTTTCTGCTTCGAGAGTAGCAGAACGTATCTTGGAATCTCCAGTTTCTATTGAGCGTGTAAGCAATGCACAAATCAGAGCAACTGCATCTTCTAGTTACTATGATATGCTTGCAAACGTAAAAGGAGTGGACGTTGTAGGCGCGAGCTTAACTTTTAAAAGTATTAGCACAAGAGGTTTTAACGGTAGTGGTAACACACGTATGAATCAATTGATCGATGGTATGGATAACCAAGCACCAGGTTTAAACTTCTCAGTTGGAACGATGGTTGGTTTGACAGAATTAGACGTTGATAATTTGGAGTTATTACCAGGTGCATCTTCTGCATTATATGGTTCTGGTGGAATGAATGGTACTGTTTTAATCAACAGCAAAAACCCATTCAAATACCAAGGTTTAAGTTTCCAAATTAAGCAAGGTGTAAACCATATCGACAACTACGAGCGTCCTCAAGCTGCATACAAAGATTATACAGTTAGATGGGCTAGCAAAATAGGAGATCGTTGGGCTTACAAAATTAGTGCTGAATACACTGAGGCTCAAGATTGGTTAGCAATGAATACTTCAGATTATTCTAGAACTACTGGTACTGCAAATGGACAAACGATCCCTGGTACAAGATACACTGATCCTAACTATGATGGTGTAAACGTATATGGTGATGAAACAACTTCATCTTTAAGTGGTGTTTACAGTTCAGTTAAAGCTGGCGTTTTAGGTGCATTAACTGCTGCTTATGGTGGTAATGCTACACTTGCAAATGGTGCTTTTGCTCAATTATATGGTGCAGCTCAAGCTGGCCCTTATTCTGGAAATTTAGCAACTTATTCTGCTTTCTTAAAAGGTGCAAATGCTGCTTTAGCTCCTTATGCACCATATTTATATGGTGATGCAAAAGGTATGTTTACTGGTATCAATGTAAGCCGTACAGGTTACAATGAAGCTGATATCATTGACCCAGTTGCTAAGAACTTAAAAGTTTCAGGATCATTACATTATAAAATTAATGACAATACTGAAGCTTCTGCAAGTATGTATACTGGTTCTGGAAACACAGTGTATACTGGTAGTGACCGTTATTCTTTGAATGGCTTAAATATGACTCAGTTAAAATTAGAGATTAAGTCTAAAAACTGGTTCGCTAGAGCATACCAAACATTAGAAGATGCAGGTAATTCATACAACGCAACTATTACAACTCGTTTATTCAACGAAGCTTGGAAATCTAGTACAGTATGGTATCCTACATATACTGCAGCTTATGTTCAATATAAAGATGCTGGTTTAGATGCTAATGCAGCAGGTGCTGCCGCTAGAGCAGTAGCTGATGCAGGTAGACCAACTGGAAATATCGGTTCAACAGAATTATTTAAGTCTATTGCAAATATCCCTATCTCTCAAGGCGGTGGTAGATTCTTAGATAAATCTTCATTGAATGTAATTGAAGCTCAATACAACTTAACAGATGTATTAGGTCTTGATAAATATGACGCCTCTTTATTAGTAGGTGGAAGTATTAAAGGTTATGTATTAAATTCTCAAGGAACATTATTCGCTGATACTACACATAGAATCTGGATTAACGAAAACGGTTCTTATGCACAATTATCAAAAAAATTCTTTGGTGATATCTTGAAATTGTCTGTATCTGGTCGTTATGACAAGAACGATAACTTCGCTGGTCGTTTTACGCCAAGAGCAACTGCAGTAGTTAAAATTGCTGAAGACAATAATATCCGTTTATCATACCAAGAAGCTTACCGTTTCCCAACAACTCAAAACCAATGGATTAACTTGTTAGTGGGTGGCGGTACTCGTTTAATGGGTGGTTTACCTCAATTAAGAAATTATTACCATTTTGATACAAACCCTGCTTATTCTTTAGCTAGCGTTTTGGCTGGTGCTCCAGTTCAACAACAGTTTGGTGAGTTTAAGCCAGAGTCAATGAGTTCTTTTGAAGTTGGTTATAAAACTTTAATCAACAAGCGTTTATTACTTGATTTTTATGCTTATGCAGGTAAGTACACAAACTTCATTAGTGGTGTAACAGTTTTACAATCTCGTAATGCTGCAAACCCTCAATTATCTGATTTATTAGATGCGTCTAAGCGTATTGCTTATAGCATTTCTACAAATGCTCCTGGTGATGTGTATACGAGTGGATGGGGAATTTCTGCTGATTATTTGTTACCAAATAACTTCAGTTTCTCTTCTAGCGTTTATACAGACGAAATTGGAAATTTACCTTCTGGATTTATTTCTTACTTCAACACTCCATTGTTCAGAGCTAACTTTGCTTTAAACAATTCTGGTTTCTTATTTAAGAACAGATTAGGATTTAGCGCAAATTTACACTACCAAGATGACTTCATTTACGAAGGAACTTTCGCTGTAGGTAAAGTAGCTTCTTTCAACACAATTGACGCTGTATTAACTTATAAAGTGCCTTCTATCAAATCAATGATTAAAGTAGGTGGTACTAATATCTTAAACCATTACTATCAAACTGCATACGGTAGCCCAACAGTGGGTGGCTTGTACTATGTAAGTTTTGCATATAATATTTTATAGATTTTAATTCCTTAAAGGTGGGTTAGCCTTGAGAATCCCTCTTCGACATGTCGGAGGGGGATTTTTTTGCATAAAACAGCTATTTTTCTTGTCAAAATCGCTAATTTCGCAATCAAAATAAATTCATACCATGCGATCAATTGCATTTAGAGAAGCCCTTCGTGAGGCGATGAACGAGGAAATGAGAAGAGACGAACGTGTTTTGTTAATGGGAGAGGAAGTAGCAGAGTACAATGGTGCTTATAAAGTAAGCCAAGGAATGCTTGCTGAATTTGGTCCTAAGCGTATTATTGATACACCCATTTCTGAATTAGGATTTACTGCTGTGGCGGTTGGTGCTGCTCAAAATGGTTTAAGACCAATCGTAGAGTTTATGACTTGGAACTTTGCTGTATTACCTTTGGATCAAATATTAAATACCGCTAGCAAAATGTTAGCAATGAGTGGTGGTCAAATTGGTTGTCCAATTGTAATGAGAGGACCTAATGGTAGTGCTGGTCAATTAGGTGCACAACACTCTACTGCTTTTGAAAGTTATTTAGCGAATATACCTGGTATTAAAGTGGTATCTCCTTCAAATGGTTACGATGCAAAAGGTTTATTAAAGCAAGCTATCCGTTATGAGGAAGATCCAATAATGTTCTTAGAGAGTGAAGTAATGTATGGAGATAAAAGCGATGTTCCTGATGAAGAATATTATATTCCATTAGGTTTAGCGGATGTTAAAAAAGCAGGAACGGATGTTACAATTGTTTCTTATAATAAAATGATGAAAGTGGCATTAGGTGCTGCTGCAGAATTAGAAAAAGAAGGAATCAGTGCTGAGGTAATTGATTTGAGAACAATTCGTCCATTAGACTGGATGACTGTTTTAACAAGCGTTAAAAAAACAAATAGATTGGTAATTATTGAAGAGCAATGGCCGTTTGCTTCTGTATCTTCTGAATTATCTTACCGTATTCAAAAAGAAGGCTTTGATTATTTAGATGCACCAATTCGTCGTATCACAAGTGCGGACGCGCCAATGCACTATGCACCTAATTTAACTGCTTTGGCAATTCCAGACATCGCAAGATCTGTAAACTTGGTTAAGGAAGTATTACGTCAGTACAAATAGGCTTTTAAAAGACTATTGATACGGTATTTCGACCTTTTACAATTGGAATGAGTCAATTAACAATCTTTTTTATAAATATCCCTCACAAAGGGATATTTTTGTTACAGATAAACAAATACATTTTATGGGAATCGTTTTATTCATTATTTTTTGGTTGGGTTGGCATATTGGTATTTTTGCGATGTTAAAAAAAGCAGGTGTTGAAACCAATAAGGCGATCATTCCTATTTATAATACATGGGAAGTTGTTAAGCTTTGTAATATTTCCAAATTTTGGTTTTGGATTCAGCTCATTCCAATTTTAGGACAATTTGTTACCCTTTGGATTTCGATCATTTTTGTAATGCATTTTAAAAGAGTAGGATTAATTCATCATACCTTAACTGTATTTTTCCCTTTTATTTATTTGCCGTATTTGGGATATTCGAAAAATGAAAAATGGCATGGTACTGAAGCATTAGCACATTATCATAAATCAATTTCTAGAGAATGGGTTGACGCAGCAGTTTTTGCTGTAGTGGCTGCCACTTTAATTAGAACATTTTTATTTGAAGCTTATGTGATTCCAACAGAGAGTATGGAAAAGACATTGTTAGTAAACGATTTTTTGTTTGTTGACAAAGTAACTTTTGGTGCAAGAATTCCGCAAACACCAATTTCATTTCCTTTTGTTCATAATACTTTGCCTGGATCCGTTACTACACCATCTTATGTAAAATGGATTCAATTAGATTATAGTAGACTTCCAAAACTTAGAGACGTTAAACGAAATGATGTAGTGGTATTTAATTTCCCTGCAGGGGATACCATTATTAATTTACCAGAATTTGGAAGTAAGATTCCTTATTATGATGTGTTGAGAAGTCCAGAGTTTAATGGAGACAGAGAAAAATTAAATGCACAATATCCAATACTAGTACATCCAACAGACAAAACCGATAATTATATTAAACGTTGTGTAGGACTACCAGGTGATTTAATTCAAGTAAAAAATAGTCGATTATTTGTAAATGGTGCTCCTGCTTTTGTTGCAGACAATGCACAAACTGAATACTTAGTGGAAACCAGTGGCAAGCCCATTCCTGAGGATTATATTGAAGATAGTTTAGGAATCAATATTTCAGAAGCTACTGCCGATTTTCAGCCGGTTGACGGAAGGCCCAATACTTTTAAAATAAATATGACTGCTACTGCGGCAAATGCATTAAAGCAATTGCCATTTATCAAGTCAGTTAATTTTTATGAGGAAAATACTGTGGGTTACACTTTCCCAAATGATGTATTGCATTTTCCATGGACCATTGACAATTTTGGTGCCATTCGTATTCCTAAAAAAGGAGACATCATTAATTTAAATGATAGCACCATTGAATTGTATCGTAGACTAATTTGTACTTACGAACATAATAGTTTAGAGAAAAAAAATGGACAGTATATCTTGAATGGAATTGCTTCAACAAATTATACGGTAAAACAAAATTATTATTGGATGATGGGGGACAATCGTCATCGTAGCCAGGACAGCCGCTTTTGGGGCTATGTTCCAGAAACGCATATAGTTGGTAGAGCCGCTTTAATTTGGTTTAGCTATAGTAAATCAGTTAGATGGAATAGATTGTTTAATCTTATTAAATAAGTAGATGCATAAAAAATTCGAGTTCGAATATGACTTACTCAGCAATGCAAGTAGTCTTAATGAGGCTGATTTTGAATTATTAGAAGCTGCTAAACAAGCCACTAAAACTGCTTATGCTCCTTATTCTAATTTTCATGTCGGCGCTGCTGCTCGATTGTCATCAGGATCTATAGTAATTGGTTCCAATCAAGAAAGCACAAGTTTCCCAGTTGGAATCTGTGCTGAACGTAGCTTGTTAAATAGCGTAGGAAGCCAATTTCCCGACCTTTCTATAACAACCATGGCAATTAGTTATCAACCCCTAGGCAAAGATTCTAAAGAGCCCATATCGCCTTGTGGCATGTGTAGGCAATCCTTATTGGATTATGAGAATAGATATGGTGCACCCATTAAAATAATATTATCAGGAATGAGCGGGGAAGTAATGGTCCTTAAGTCTGCTTCTCTTTTATTACCTTTTGGATTTGACGGCTCCATGTTAAAATAACCAACAGGTTATTATCAACTTTAAAATAGGGTTTGTACTCCCAAGGCCAATCTAAACTCGTGCTGTAAAAGCCATTTTTTTCTTCCTTTCCCCCAAGCATATCCCACTAAGGATTTATCTGTTCCAATAATTCTGTGGCATGGAACAATGATGGCTATTTTATTTTTCCCATTGGCTGCAGCAGCTGCTCTAATTACTTTGGGGTCTCCCAATTTTTTTGCAAGGTCGGCATAGCTTAAAGTTTTTCCAAAAGGCAATTCGTATAACTCCTTCCAAACCTTTTGTTGAAATTCAGTGCCTTCTTGATTAATGGGAACAGTAAATTCTCTTCTAGTGCCTGCAAAATATTCAATCAATTCATCCACGCATTGGTGAATGACATCTGGCAGTTGAGCATCATGATCTATAAAAGCTGGAGTATTTTGCTCGTCTATAAATCCCAATTCAGTGATGCAGCCATCATCGGCAGTAATATTTAACTGTCCAATTGGGCTATGATATATATGGGAGACAATCGTTTCCATTTATGCTTCTAAATTATTTGCAATATCAATAAGGTCTTGTTGTTTGTATTGTAAAATGGGGCTTGAATAACATTTTGCTAATTCAAGTAACAATTTTTTAATGATACCCACATTTGACAATTGCTTGTAGTTGCTATTTTTAGGAGTAATATTGGATCTCGTAAAATACTGATCTAAATCTTTTTGAGAAAAAGGATGTCCAGTGGTGCCTTCAACATAAAATTGAATATACTCTTGAGGGTGAGGATAATTCTCGGTAGCCTCCCAGTCGGGTGTATAAAAAGCAACAATACATTGCTTAGGAATATTTATAAATGCTGCTTGAATTTCGAGTTGATTGCAAAGCTCAGCATATAAAATGGTGTTTGAAAACGCGTTCCCTTTTTTTGAAAGTAATGGAGCAGAAATTAAAAACTCCTCGGGCTTTTCATAGTTCACTTCAACCCCTTTAATTTGGTAATAATTGAAAAGAATATTTCTCAACACATTCGCCTGCTCAAGAGGTGTTAAATAATTATTAAGTTCTAGCCATATATTCCTTCTAATTTTTTCAATTTGATGACGCAATGTATCAATGGCTATTTCTGGATTTTGAAATTGATTCACTAACAAAGCTCCTTCAAATAAAGAGGGGTTAGGGTTGGATTTCCAAACTGAAAATGCTTCTTTTAAATCTTGCAATCTCAGCTTATAAATCATCAATTCAATTCTTTCTAATGTAGACTCTTCAAGTGTATTCTCCCATAAATTTTCTAAATCAGCGATGATGGGTGTACCGTAATTCAATAGCCTGTCTGAAATAGTATTAAATATTTCTTCATCAGGATCATCGATCAATTTAAACAGTGCTTTTATCTCTTTTTCGTTATCCATGAATAAAGTAAATGGGGTTATTATTATTCAAATCAACAGCTTTTTTTTGACATTAATAACCATTAGTTATCCCATATATGTGGATATATATGGACAAACTGACATAATATTCTCATTTATTATTCGTTAACCCTAATTTATTGATTTTTAACAGCTTAAATTTCACGAATTGGCTATATTTGATAATCATTTTTGAACCATATGCAAACTAACGAAACATTTTCTACTCCTAAATTTCCAGTAGCGACTAAGTCACTTCACGCAGAATTGAAAAGAAGAGTGAATGAATATTTAGACCAACATGAAATAAAAGCAACGGGTAACTTTAAGCTTTTTTCAAAAGCAATCATTTTAATTGGATTGTTTTTGATCACTTATGTTCATTTAGTGTTTTTTACGCCACCAACTTTATTTGCAATTTTAGAATGCGCATTTTTTGGCTGCTTGATTGCGGCAATTGGATTTAATGTAATGCATGATGGTAGTCATGGTAGTTTTAGTAAATACGCTTGGTTAAATAAATTAGCATCTTCTTCGATTAGTGTTTTAGGAGCAAGTAGATTTATGTGGGGTATGAAACACGTTACGATCCACCATACTTATACCAATATTGATGGTGTTGATGATGATATCGAAGTGGGTGTATTAATGAGAATGGCTCCAACACAAAAGCATTATTTAGTGCATCGTTTTCAGCATATTTACTTTTGGGTATTATATATGTTATTATACATCTTCTGGATTTTCTTTGCTGATTACAAAAAATATTTTTCTAAGAAAATTGGGTCTATTAGCTTCAAGAGCATGACTTTTGCAGAGCATTTTGAATTTTGGGCAGTCAAAATTTACCATGCAGCTGTATTTGTAATTCTACCAATTTATATGTTAGGTTGGGTGAGCTGGTTGGTTGGATTCTTGATTGCCACTTTTGTAGCTGGCTTTGTGTTAAGCATTGTATTCCAATTAGCGCATACTGTAGATGATACTGAATTCCCAGTTGCCATTCAGCCAGAAAATAGAATGCCTGATGAATTTGCCGCACATCAAATTCAAACCACTGCTAATTTTGCTACTAAAAGTAAAATTGTAAGTTGGTTAGTAGGAGGGTTGAACTTCCAAATTGAACATCATTTATTTCCTAAAATTTCACATGTACACTATCCTGCGATTTCTAAAATTGTAAAGGAAGCATGTGCTGATTTTAAATTAAAATATATTGAGTATCCTACTGTTGGAAGTGCCATTAAAGCACATATTAATTTCTTAAGATTAATGAGTAAGCCTTCAGCGGCTTAATTATTTTCAAATACTTTTTAAAGGGATGCAATTTGCATCCCTTTTTTTTATGGCCAAATTGATGGCTAAATTAATTGTATTGCTTCGATATGATATTCAAAACATACTTTACTTCGCTGTTCGCAAAACGCTGTAGTTGTTATTAGGTATTTAGATATACTTTTCTAGTATGTTTATACTGTAAGAAGTAGTATTGATTTTCGCTTCGCTATGCTCAGAGCTGCGTAAAGTATGTTTTGAATATCACTAGCGGATTTTCAATATAATGCCGTAGCGAACTTTGAGCCTAGCGTAAGTATTATAAAAAGTCATTACATAGTTTAAATATATATGCGGAGGGAGAAATAATTTTGCCTTTATCATTATAGCGTTTGGCGATAGAGAGCAGAGGCATTACTATTGAAATCCGTAATATGTGATACCAATAAAAATCCCGAGGCGGGGCCATCGGGAATTTGGTATTTTGAAATGAAGCAATCGATTAAGATGCTTTCTTTTTGCGGGCTGTTTTGCGCGGAGGATTTTTCTTTAACTCTTCAATAATTTCTTTTACTTCTTCGATCGTTAAAGTTTCCACTTTTTCTTGTTGCTCTTTAGTCAACTTAAAGTTGCGTAACCCTTGCTTGATATAAGGACCATAAGGGCCTCTTAGTAATTGAATTTTCTCTTTTTCAAATACTTTAATGGTACGCTCGTCTTTTGCTTTGCGCTTTTCAGCAATCATAGGAGTCAAATCCTCGAGTGTTACGGTATAAGGGTCCATTTCCTTATTAAGAGAGTAGAACTTCTTATCATGCGCCGCATAAGGGCCAAAACGGCCAATATTTACAGTTACTTCTGCGTCTTCAAATAAACCCAATGTTCTTGGTAGCTTAAATAATTCCATGGCTTCCTCAAAACTAATGGTCTCGATACTTTGAGAAGCTTTTAATTTTGCAAATTTTGGTTTTTCTTCCTCATCCTGATGACCGATTTGCACCATTGGTCCATAACGGCCCATACGCGCTATTACTTTTTTACCAGAAATTGGATCAAAACCTAATTCTCTTTCGCCCTTAGCACGTTCTGCATTTTCTAAGGTATGTTCAATGGTTTCATGGAATGGGTTGTAAAACTCCTCCAACATTTTACTCCACTTTAATTTACCTAATGCGATTTCGTCAAACTCGCCTTCAATTTTAGCAGTAAAACCAAAGTCCATTACTTTAGGAAAGTTTAACTTTAAAAAGTCAGTAACTACTAATCCTAAATCGGTAGGAGACAATTTGTTTTTTTCAGCTCCCGTAATTTCAGAAGCTTCTTCGGTTTTAATTTCATCCTTAGCGTTAAGTGATAAAATTTGGTAAATTCTTTTAACACCTTCTTTTTCTTTTTTCTCTACATAATTACGCTTCATAATCGTCGTAATGGTTGGAGCGTAAGTGGAAGGTCGTCCAATGCCTAATTCCTCTAATTTTTTTACCAAGCTAGCCTCCGTATATCTGGAAGCGGCTCTGCTAAAGCGTTCTAGCCCAGTCATGCTAACAAAATCTAATACTTGGCCTTTAGCTAATGGTGGCAAGATTGCTTCTGCATTTTCATCTTCTTCGTCAATTTCATCATCATCTTTGCCTTCTAAATATACTTTTAAGAAACCATCAAATTTCATCACTTCGCCACTCGCAGTTAAGGTTTCTTTATTGGTAGAAATTTCAATTTTCGCAGTCGTCTTTTCAAATTGCGCATCACTCATTTGAGAAGCAATCGTACGTTTCCAAATTAATTCATATAAACGATTCGTGTCCGCATCGTCCACCTTTGACTCATTCATATAAGACGGTCTGATGGCTTCGTGCGCTTCCTGTGCACTTTCGTTTTTATTCTTAAACTTTCTTGGTTGATAATATTTATCTCCAAAGCTTGAATTAATCTCAGTTTTAATAGCATCCATTGCAGTCTCACTCAAACTAATACTATCTGTTCTCATGTAAGTGATCTTACCGCTTTCATATAGTTTTTGAGCAAGTAACATTGTTTTACTTACGCTATATCCTAATTTTCTAGAGGCTTCTTGTTGTAGGGTAGAAGTAGTGAAAGGTGCGGATGGTGTACGTTTCCCGTCTTTTACTGTTACATCTTTTACTGTGTAAGTAGCGCCTTTACATTCGGTTAAGAATTTTTCAGCAGCACCCGCAGTAGTTAATTTTTGTGGGCCATCTGCTTTAAACTTAACCTTCTTTTTATTAATATCTAATGCAGTAAATAAAGCCGAAACTTTAAATACACTCTCTGGAATAAATTGATTGATCTCTCTTTCTCTTTCTGCAATTAATCTTACCGCAACGCTTTGTACACGACCTGCACTCAAGCTTCTTTGCATGCCAATTTTACGCCATAAAACAGGACTTAATTCAAAACCAACAATACGATCTAAAATACGACGCGCTTGTTGTGCATCCACTAAATCCATATTAATTAAACGTGGATTTTCAACCGCTTTTTTAATTGCGGGAGCAGTAATTTCATGGAATACAATACGCTTAGTTTTCTTTGGATCTAAACCTAGTACTTCGGCCAAATGCCAACTAATACTTTCTCCTTCACGGTCCTCATCCGATGCCAACCAAACTTCCTTCGCCTTCTTGGTCATGGATTTTAATTCTTTCACCACTTTTTCCTTTTCACTGGGAACCATATATCTAGGGGCAAACTTGTTTTTCAAGTCAATACCCATATCATTTTTCTCTAAATCACGGATGTGACCATAACAACTACGCACTTCAAATTCTTCTCCCAAAATTTTCTCAATGGTCTTAGCCTTTGCAGGCGACTCAACGATTAGTAAGTTTTTTGACATAGTAGTCAACCGCTCCTTCGGGGTTTTTTATATTGAAAATCAACTATTTAAGTAATAAACTAGCGAAAGCAAAAAACTTGGCAAGTCCAATACTCGTGGTGCAATATTAGCCTATTCAATTTGAAAAATAAAAATCATATATCATTAAGCACTCAAAAAAGCCACAATTTGATCCACAATTTCGGGCGTTTTATATACTTTATTATGACCTAATCCATTGGTAATCAAGAATTTAATATTTTGGCCTGCATTTTTTTGAAAATTTTTCAAATCAGAGTAAGGGCAAACGCGATCTCCTTCGTCATGCACCCACAGTACTTGACCCTTGTAATTTTCAATGGCACGATCTGCTTCAAAAAAGGAAATAGGCTTGTCAGATAGGGTTTTTAATTCATTGTAAAATGCCTGAATTACGGGTTCGGAGAATCGCATCATGGAAAAGTAATTGGCAAAAGTGGTCGTGGTTTTAGTAGCGGGAGCGATCAACACAAATTTATGTTGTTCAGGATTGGCAATTTCTTCCGCAACCATCGCCAACGTAATTCCGCCAAGAGAGTGGCCCATAAAATGATCAATTGGACCATACTTATTAATAATGTGTTCAATTGCGTCTTTGTAGACAATAATATTGATATACTTCCCTTCACTTTGACCATGACCAGGTGCATCGAAGCCAATAACACGGAAGCCATTTTTTAAAAGTGGTTGAACATATTTCTCAAACTTATAAAAATAACTAGCATAACCGTGGCAAATCAAAACTGTTTTGCCATTGCTATTTGCAGGCACCCATTCATAGCCTTTGATCCTAATGTCACCTGTTACTTTTAATTCAAGTTGTTTGGCTTGATGAAAAATGGCGGGTGCCTTTGTTTTTTTATATTTAGGATAAGGCGTACAAAATAAGCTAAAAGCCAATTTACCTGCCATTGCTGGCGAAAGTTTCCCAATGGTGCGGAATTTGGTTCTTAAAAATTGGAGATACATTCTTTCTGAAAAGCCAGGCTTGGACATATACTTAAATTAGGCTGCAAAGATAAGCGCAGATAACGCGTTTGATGTATTTTTTTTGTATTTCGACAACAAAAAGTCTTGTATCAAGGCCGTTAAAAGCTATTTTTGCAAAAACACATTCTTAAAATATATGTACGATTTAAAAATTAATTTTGAGCAAAAGGGTTTGGAGCCTGTAGTATTGAACAATGTAAAGCCAGGTGAGAGCTTATTAGAAGTTTTATTGGACGCGGGTATCGAACTTCACCATAATTGTGGGGCTGTATGTGCATGTAGTACTTGTCATTTGTATGTTAAAAAAGGAATGGAATTTTTAGAAGAATTATCTGATAAAGAAGAAGATTTTATTGATAGAGCTGTTAGTCCAAGAATTGAATCTCGTTTAGGATGTCAATGTATTATTCAAGAAGGAAATGGAGAGATTGAAGTTACCTTACCTGATCAAACGCAGTTTTTAGGGGAGTAGAAAGCTCATTAATTCGAATTCATTAATTAAGTATTTAAAGAGAAAAATTAAAAATATGTCGCAGTTTGAACCACCAATTTACTGGAATGATCATGAGGATATCGCTCAAAAATTATATGAAAAGTTTGGCGATGATTTTACGGAATCAAAAATCTATAGAGTTCGTTTTACCGATTTATTAAATTGGGTACTAGAGTTGCCTCATTTTGAAGGCAAAAAAGAAGAGTCAAATGAAGGGCATTTGGAGATGATTCAAAGTGCTTGGGTGTATGAGTGGCGAGATAATCAAAAATAGGCTTACATTTAATTATTAAAATTTGAGTTTTGTTAGCCAGCTTAAAAAAAATAACCTGTTTTGTATTTGATGTTGATGGTGTCTTAACCAATGGTGAAGTGATTGTTATGCCCAATGGAATATTGGTTCGTAAAATGAATATCAAAGATGGTTATGCATTACAATTGGCTATCAAAAAAGGATATCATGTTTGGGTGATTTCTGGTGGTAATTCTGAAGAAGTAGAAGATAGATTGCGCAAATTAGGAATTACCGAAGTACATATGCGCGTCAAGGATAAGAGATCGCTTTTGCAAGAACTTTCTATTTTACATGGAATAGCATTGGATGAAATGTTATTTATGGGCGATGATATGCCCGACTACGAGGCCATGAATATCGTAGGGATTGCTGCTTGTCCAAAAGATGCAGCAGTGGATATTAAATCTATTTCAACTTATATCGCATTAGCAAATGGAGGTGAAGGGTGTGCAAGAGAAGTGATTGAGAAGGTGTTGAAATTAAATGACAGATGGGATGTTGAAGACCATCTGCGTGCACAGTAATAAAGCCCTAAATAGCTATCCTTGAAAAAAATTATTCATTTCTTTAGGCTTGTAAGGTGGACTAATTTAGTATTCATTTTATTGGCTGAATTTTTATTTCACTTTTGTATTTACAAGCCATTGTATCCATTGTCAGGCCCTCAGGTTGATAATACATTTTATTTAGTGGCACTTACCAATATTTTAATTGCTGCCGCTGGGTACATTATTAATGATTATTTCGATGTTAATATTGATCAAGTAAACAAACCACAAAAAGTAGTGGTGGGTTCTCATATTAGCAGAAGATGGGTGATTTTTTCTCATTTGTTTTTTAGTATCGTGGGAATTTATATTGCCGCCTTGGTATTTCCCTTTAAACAATATTGGCATATACACTTATCAAATATTGTAGCCATTTTGTTATTGTGGTTTTACTCTACAAACTTTAAAAAAGATTTATTAATTGGAAATATTGT